>OKSB01003228.1_pt1 | contig 13247 bp, 13 predicted proteins | sample 1601171 | NCBI WGS metagenome assembly OKSB01 (sample SAMEA3541496, study PRJEB24748) | human gut metagenome | biome: human gut; feature: human-associated habitat; material: faeces | place: China | collected 2012 | reverse complement strand
GAGGCGGAGATCCTGATCTTTGACGAGCCCACCGCCGTGCTGACCCCCCAGGAGATCGACGAGTTCTGCGACATCCTCCTGGGCCTCAAGGCAGTGGGGAAGACCATCCTCTTTATCAGCCACAAGATGGCGGAGGTCATGAAGATCAGCGACCGCATTACCGTCATCCGCCTGGGCAAGGTGGTGGGGACCGTCAATAAGGACGAGACCACCGTGCCCGAGCTTACCCGCATGATGGTGGGCCGGGACGTGAGCCTGGAGCGCCGGGAGCGCCGGACCTTTACCGACCAGCCCAGCCTGCTGGAGCTGCGGGACCTGGAGTACAGCGTCCACGGGGTCAAGAAGCTCTCGGGCATCAACCTGGAGCTCCGGGCCGGCGAGGTGCTGGGCGTGGCCGGCGTGGACGGCAACGGCCAGGAGGAGCTGGTCCAGGCCATCTGCGGCCAGATCCCGGTGGACAGCGGCCAGATCCTCTTCCGGGGGACGGACATCACCCGGCAGAGCATCCGGGACCGGAAGGAAGAGGGCATCGGCCTGGTGCCGGAGGACCGCCACAAGGATGGCCTGGTGCTGGAGTACAGCGTGGCGGAGAACCTGATCCTGGGACTCCATAACCACAAGGAGTTCGCCAAGGGCGGCGTCTGGCTGGACTTCAGGCGGATCCATAAAAACGCTGAGGAGCTCCAGGAGGCCTTTGATATCCTCTGCGCCAACGTGGATGTGGCGGCGGGGACCCTCTCCGGCGGCAACCAGCAGAAAATCATCATCGCCCGGGAGGCATCCCGGGACCCCGATGTCTTTGTAGCGGTGCAGCCCACTCGCGGCCTGGACATCGGCGCCATGGAGTTTGTGCAAAAGACCCTTTTGGAGCAGCGGGACAAAGGCAAGGGCGTACTGCTCTTCTCCCTGGAGCTGGACGAGATCCTGTCGGTCAGCGACCGGATCGCCGTTATCTTCAAGGGAAAGATCGTGGATGTGGTGGATGCCACCAGTGTGGACCGCCAGCAGCTCGGTCTGATGATGCTGGGCAGCAGGGACGCCCAGCAGGAGCAAGGAGGTGTGTCGGTTGGAAGCCAAAACGACTAAGGGCTTTGCCCTCCCGGTGGACAAGAAGAAGCTGCAGGAGACCGGGCTGAGCCTGCTGATCACAGTCATCGCGCTGGTGGCCGCCCTCCTGGTGGGAGCGGTGGTGATCCTGGCCTTCGGCAGCAATCCCCTGGAGGCCTATGGGGCCCTCTGGCAGGGGGCCTTCGGCACCGGCATCGCATTCACCATCACCCTGGGCCGGGCCGTTCCCGTCATGCTCACCGGCCTGGCGGTGGCCATCGCCTTCCGGTGTAGCGTGTTCAGCATCGGCGCGGAGGGCCAGCTCCTCATGGGCGCCATGGCGGCCGCCCTGGTGGGCGCCTATGTCCATCTCCCCATGATCCTCCACCTGCCGCTGACCATCCTGGCCAGCATGGCGGCCGGCATGGCCTGGGCCTTCTTCCCGGCCGTCCTCAAGCTCAAGGGAAATGTCAGCGTGGTCATCAGCACCATCATGTTCAACTACATCGCCCAGTACTTTGTGCAGTATCTCATCCTGGGCCCCTTCAAGGGTCCCGGCGAGAGCCCCGCCACCGCCACCATCGCGGAGACGGCCGAGCTCCCGGACCTGCTTCCCACGCCCTATGTGCTCAATCTGGGCTTTGTCCTGGCCCTGCTGGCCGTGGTGGGGACCTATGTCCTCCTCAACCGCACCAGCCTGGGCTATGAGATGCGGGCTGTGGGCTTCAACGCCTCCGCTGCCCGGGTCAACGGCATCGACGTCAACCGGAACATGTTCCTGGCCCTGCTGATCAGCGGCGCCCTGGCCGGCCTGGCCGGCGGCATCGAGGTCACCGGCAGCCTGAACAAGATCGTCAACAACTTCTCGGCCAACTACGGCTTCAACGGCATCCCCGTGGCCCTGATGGCCCACAACAACCCCTTCGCCATCATCTTCTCCGCGCTCCTCATCGGCGCCATGCGCAGCGGCTCGGCCATGATGCAGACCAGCGCGGGCATCTCCCAGAATATGATCGACGTCATTCAGGGCCTCATCATCGTGTTCCTGTGCGCCGAGTATGTCATTCGCTACTACATCAAACGGGGAATAGGGGGTAAGAAGCATGCTTAGTGCCATCACCTATCTGCTCTCGGCCACACTGCGCATGGGCACCCCCATCGCCTATACGGCCCTGGGCGGCATGACCAGTGAGCGCAGCGGCGTGAACAACATCGGCCTGGAGGGCATCATGGTCATGGGCGCCCTGGGCGGTGCGCTGATGATGAAGTTCCTGCCTGCAGGCACCTCCGCCTTTGTGGTGGTGCTGTTGACGGTGCTGGCCAGTATCCTGCTGGGCATGATCTACTCCCTGCTGCTGGCGGTGGCGGCCGTGAACTTCAAGGCGGACCAGACACTGGTGGGCACGGCCATGAACCTGCTGGGCACCGCCGCGGCCACCGTGTTCGTGAAGGCCATGAACACCGCCGCCGATCCGGACAACGTGTCCTCCACCATCCAGTACCTGGACGGCCGCAAGGCATTCCTGGTGAACATCGGCGGCTTTGAGTTCAACTGGTGCATGCTGCTGGCGGTGATCGCCCTGGTAATCGCCTATGTGGTGCTGTACAAGACCCGCTTCGGCCTGCGGCTGTGCGCCTGCGGCGAGCATCCCCAGGCAGCGGATTCCGTGGGCATCAACGTCTACCGGATGCGCTACGCCGGCGTACTGATCTCCGGCGTGCTGGGCGGCCTGGGCGGCATTGTGTATATCATCGCGGGCGTCAGCGAGTGGAAGTTTGAAAACGGCGTGGCCGGTTTCGGCTTCCTGGCCCTGGCGGTGATGATCTTCGGCCAGTGGAAGCCCACCCGCATCGCCCTGGCGGCGCTGCTGTTCGGCTTCTTCCGGGCCCTGGGCAATGTGTACAGCGGCTTCGACCTGCTGAGCAATCTGAACCTGCCCAGCTCCGTGTATAACATGCTGCCCTATGTCATCTCTCTGGTGGTGCTGGCCTTCACATCTCAGAAGTCCCGTGCCCCCAAGGCGGAGGGCATTCCCTACGACAAGGGCCAGCGGTAATTCCATCACAAAACGGAATTTCACGACAAAATATGCCTCCCTGTTATCGGCTTCGACAACAGGGAGGCTGTTTTTATCCCAGCACGTAGCCCACCAGCAAAGCGGCCAGCAGCAGGGAGAAGGCACTCTGCACCACCTTGCCCAGGAAGCAGTTCCGCAGCCGCAGGCCGCTGCCCTCCAGCACCGCCAGCGTCTGACACAGGACCGAGAGGCCGCCCCAGCCCGCTGCTGCCGCCGCCAGAAGAAAGCCGAAGGCATCAGCTGTCAGCAGGGGCGTCAGGGAGAAGAGCTCCAGCGCCGCCACCAGGACCGCCCCCAGGCGGCCGCCCATGGCGGTGAGAGGCTGCGCCAGCACATAGAAGAACACCACGAAGGCGCACACAGACAGAATCCCGGCAAGCGAGGACCGGACAGCCCCGGTGAAGGCCTCCGCAAAGCTGACAGCCTGGAAAGGAGGATGCCTTGTCAGTTCCTGCCGGGAAGCGGATTTTCCGCTGCCCCGAAACACCAGTCCCGTCAGAAGGGCGGAGAGCACATGGATCAGCCACAGCCACACCCCGGCCCGCACACTGCCGAACACCCCCACGCCCAGCACACTGATGAGGAACACCGGATTGGAGTTGTTGCAGAAGGCCAGCAGCCGCTCCGCCTCCTCCCGGGAGACCAGATTTTCCCGGTAGAGGTCTGCTGCCGTCTTGGCGCCGATGGGGTAGCCCCCCACCAACCCCAGCACCAGCGCAGCACTGCCAGCACCGGGGACCCGGAACAGCGGCTCCATCAGCCCCGCCAGCCAGGGGGCGGCCAGCTCCCCGAACCCCAGAGCCAGCAGCGCTGAGGAGGCCACCAGGAAGGGGAACAGGGAGGGGACCACGGAACGGGCACAGAGGGCCAAAGCTTCCGCCACACTGTCCCGCACGGCCCCGGCGTCCGCCAGAAACCACACCAGCAGGCCGCCGAGGCACAGGCAGGCCAGTATCCGCCATCGAATCCGCATCCCGCATCACCTCTCCACACCCTATGCCGGAGCGGGGGACACTATGCCCCCGGCATGTTGCGGGACGTTTGTGCATACAGTCGGGAAGAGGTGAACGTATGGAGCGGAATCGAAAGGACCGAAACGGCGGCGTGCTGGACACGGTGGCGGAGCTGTTCGACCTGCCGGCAGATCTGGTGGCGGGCCTGCCCCACCTGGAGATGATGGGCAGCCGCCAGCTGTATCTGGAGCACCACACAGGCATCCTGGCGTACAGCGACGAGCAGATCGACGTAAACACCACCGGCGGCGTGCTGCGGGTCCGGGGCGCCCGCCTGGCCCTGATGGCCATGACGGCGGAGGAGCTGCGGATCGGCGGGGACATTGCCGCCGTGGAGTGGGTGAGGTGACACCATGCTGAATCAGATCGTCAACCGGCTCCAGGGCCAGGTCCGGATCCGGGTGGAGACCCCCTTTCCGGAGCGGGTGCTGAATCTGTGCGGCGCCCGGAACCTGGCCTTCTGGGATATGGAGTGGGAGTCCGAGACTGCCTTCACCTGCCGGCTGAACCGGCGGGATTACTACGCCCTGCGCCGGGCGGTGAAACAGCTGGACTGCCGGCTGACCGTGGTGCGGAAGGAGGGCGTACCCTTCTTCCTGGGCCGGTTCCGGCGGCGGCACGCGCTGTTGGCGGGACTGACCCTGTGCAGCGCACTGCTGTTCTTCGGCTCCTTCTTCATCTGGGACTTCACGGTGGAGGGGAACCAGCGGGTCACAGACGAGGAGATCCTGCGGGCGCTGCAGCGGCAGGGGGTGGGGATCGGGACCTTCGGCATCTCCCTGGACACGGAGGACATCCGCAACCATGTGCTGCTGGAGATTCCGGAGCTGCTGTGGATCACAGTGAACGTCTCCGGCTGCCGGGCCTATGTAGAGGTGCGGGAGCGGGTGGAGGCGCCGGAGCCGGTGGACGAGCGGGAGCCCACCAACGTGGTGGCCCGCCGGGACGGGCTGATCCTGGACATCCAGGCGATGGATGGGGTCCGGTGCGTGCTGCCCGGGACGTCGGTGGAGGCGGGCGAGCTGCTGATCTCCGGCGTGGAGGACACGGAGACCGTGGGCGCCCGGGTCCTGACCGGCATGGGGAAAGTGGAGGCCCGGACCTGGTACACCCTCTCCACAGTAATGCCTCTGACGGTGGCGGAAAAGCAGTACACCGGAGAGGAGAAACAGGGCTACTCCCTGGTCTTTGGGACAAATCGGGTAAAATTCTTTTTAAACAGTAGCATCGGGACGGGAAACTATGATAAAATAACCGAAAGGACCCAGTGGTCCCTGTTCGGGCTGCCGCTGCCGGTCACCTTTGTGAAGGAGACCTTTCGTTTTTACGAGACGGTCCCCGCCGAGGTCTCCGCCGCCCAGGCGGAGAGCCGGGGTGAGGCGATCCTCACGGACTACCTCCACACTCTGGTGGACCCCTACGGCACCGTCAGCTCTACCCTGTGCACTTCTCGCCGGGAGGGGGACGGACTGCTGGTGACACTGACGGCGGAGTGTGTGGAGGAGATCGGCCGGGCCGTGCCCATCTACACAGACCCCACAGAAGAATCGGGCGGCTGATGCCCGGGAGATACAGGAGTGATACCTTGGAACAGCGAATCAGCATTGAGCGGCTGGAGCAGGCCGTGAATATTTTTGGCTCCTTTGACGAGAACATCCGCCTGCTGGAGCAGGAGTTCTCCGTCACGGTGGTGAACCGGGACGGGGAGCTCCGGGTGGAGGGCGAGCCGGAGGACACCATGCTGGCCTGCAAGGCCATCCAGGCCCTGCTGACCCTCTCTTCGCGGGGGGAGGCCATCGGGGAGCAGAACGTCCGCTACGTCATCGGCCTGGTGCGCAGCGGCAAGGAGTCCCAGATCACCGAGCTCACCGGCGACGTACTGTGCATCAGCGCCAAGGGCCGGCCCATCAAGCCCAAGACCATCGGTCAGAAGGAGTATATCAAGTCCGTCCTGAAGAACACCGTCACCATCGGCGTGGGCCCGGCGGGCACCGGCAAGACGTATCTGGCCGTGGCCGCCGCCGTGCAGGCGTTTCGGGACAAGCAGGTGAACCGCATCATCCTGACCCGTCCGGCGGTGGAGGCCGGCGAGCGGCTGGGCTTCCTGCCCGGGGACCTGCAATCAAAGGTGGATCCCTACCTGCGGCCGCTGTACGACGCCCTCTTCGACATGCTGGGGGCGGAGACCTATCAGAAGTATTTGGAGCGGGGCAACATTGAGGTGGCCCCTCTGGCCTATATGCGGGGCCGGACGCTGGACGACAGCTTCATCATCCTGGACGAGGCACAGAACACCTCCCGGGAGCAGATGAAGATGTTCCTGACCCGGCTGGGCTTCGGGTCCAAGATCGTCATCACCGGCGACGTGACCCAGATCGACCTGCCGGACGGCAAGGCGTCCGGTTTGAAGGAGGCCATGCGGGTCCTGCGGGACGTGGAGGGCATCGGCATCTGCGAGCTGACCAACGCCGACGTGGTCCGCCATGTGATGGTCCAGCGGATCGTGGAGGCCTATGAGCGGTACGAGACCGCGAAAAACGGCGGAAAGGGGCGGAAGTGATGGCGAAGCGGCATTATATCCCCGTCACCGCCGACGTGCCCGGCGCCGCCAGTGAGGGCAACTGCGCCCTGATCCGCAAGGTGATCCGCACCGCCCTGGCGGCGGAGGGGGTGGACGTTCCCTGTGAGGTGGACGTGCTGCTGACGAACGACAGCGGCATTCACGAAATCAACCGGGAGATGCGGCAGGTGGACGCCTCTACGGACGTGCTGAGCTTTCCGGAGTTCGACCTTCGGCCCGGGGAGCTGCCCGCACCGGAGGACGCAGACCCGGGCACCGGCCTGGTGCCCCTGGGGGACATGGTGATCTCCATGGAGCATGTGGCGGCCCAGGCCAGGGAGTACGGCCACGCCAAACGGCGGGAGCTGAGCTATCTGGTGGTGCACTCTGTTCTGCACCTGCTGGGGTACGACCATCTGGACGAGGGGCCCCAGAAGGCCCAGATGCGGGCGAGAGAGGAAGCCATCCTGGGGGAGCTGGGCATCGGGCGGTGAATCACTCCCGGGGCAGGCCCCGGCCGGTGCGCAGGCCCAGCAGGAAAGCGTGGATGGCGGTGAACTCCAGGTTTTTTTCATAGCTTTCCAAGGCGTGATAACCCAACTCGTTATGAATCATATCCATGTGGAAGTTATAGTCGTCCGCTGGGACAGTGTCCAGGTAGGGCTTGATGTAGTGGAGATAAAGCCATATCATAAAGTCTGACATAGAAACCACCTTTCAAAACACTAAAGTTTTGTAGTGCACGATAAGATAATAACACTAAAAATTTTTAGTGTCAAGAGGAGCATTCAATGGAAATCATTTTTAAGGACCGGATACGTGCACTACGTCAAGAACGAGGCGAAACACAGGTGCAGGTAGCGGAAGCTATTGGGGTTGCGGAATCACATTATCAGCGGTTTGAAAGAGGGGCCAATCTGCCGAATTTGGAAAACGTCTGGAAGCTGGCGGACCACTTCGGCGTCACCATCGACTATCTGGTGGGGCGAAGCGACAAGCGGGGGTAACATGAGATGGGCCGCCATCGCGGCGGCCTCGGGGATCTCTGCTCCCGCAGGGGGCTTGTCCGGCGGGATGCGCCCCCCATTCTCTTTTTGGTTGCGCCAAAAAGAGAATGCGCCGCGCCCGGTGGAAGAGAAAAAGCGCTTCGGCGGGTCGGTCTGCGCCAGCGCAGACCTCCTGCCGCCGGCGGGGGATGGTTGACGGTCCCTTGCGGCAGTCAGGGACGGAAACGCGCTACCCTTGGGGAAACCACCAGCCCGGGGAAGTCAGGGATACATCCTGCGCCGCTTTTCGCTGCCGCTCTCCTGGCAGTTCGGGAAAGCCCGGAGATCTTCCTGTAGGGGCGGTTATCAACCGCCCGCCGCACCGTGGCCCGGACGGTCATAGACGTGCCGACCGGGGCGGCAGCTCAGTAATCAAGAATAATCTTCCGGCACTTGGTACAGCGGGAGGCTGGGATATAAGGTGGCGTAATAAGCGGGGTATCCTGCCTGCTCAAATGCTCTGCATCCTTAGACAAGTCCGGTGGTCCGGCTTTCCGAGGCTTTGGCAGCCAATAGATTCCATAGTTGCTTTGCAAAGCGCCGCTCCCCATTTCCGCGCCGCAAAAAGGACAATTCAAACGAATCTCCTCCTCTTTCGATACCCGCAGGAAAGGGACTTGGGGAAACCAAGTGTTTTCCCAGTTCTTTCGCCAGCGGCGAAAGAAGATCTTTCAATCATTTTCGGCAGGACATGCGCCTGCCGAAAATTCCCCGCCCCAGGCGCCTGGGGCGCCGTTCACCAGTGACCGATGTCACTGGTGGTAGGGGAGGTCGAGGGGGAGCAAGCTCCCCCTTGAGAGGATCAATACTTCCGGGCGTCCCTCACGTGGTCCAGGTGATCCTGATAGGCCGCCAGGTTCTCCGGCCGCTCGGACACCTCCGTGTCGCCCACGCGCCACCAGGAGCCGTAGCCGTCGGTCATGGTCTTGGGCAGCACCTTGATGTCGAACAGCACCGGGCGGTCCTTCACCTTCTTGGCGTCCTCGAAGGCCGCCGCCAGCTCCTCCATGGTGCGGATGGAGTAGCTCTTGCAGCCGTAGCCCTCCGCTACCTTGGCGTAATCGATGTTCAGGAAGTCACCGAACAGGCCGTCCTTGCTGCGGTACCGCAGCTCCGTGCAGAGCGTCACGTTGCCGTGGCCCACCTGCAGGTTGTTGATGCAGCCGAAGGAGGCGTTATCGAACAGGCAGATGTTGATCTTCTTGCGCTCCATAACAGCGGTGACCAGCTCGCCGTGGAGCATGTTGAAGCTGCCGTCGCCGCACATGGCGTAGACTTCCCGCTTGTCGCCAATGGCCAGCTTCACGCCCAGGGCACCGGCGATCTCATAGCCCATGGTGGAGTAGCCGTACTCCATGTTATAGCAGTCGATGCCGGTGGGCCGCCACATCCGCTGCATGTCGCCGGGCAGGGAGCCGGCGGCGCCGATAGCCACGTCGCCCTCGCTCATCATGGCGTTGATGGCGCCCAGCACGGTGGTCTGGCACAGGCCTGCGTCCAGGTCCTTGGCGAACCGCTTGGCGGAGTCGGCGTTGGCGTCGTTGATGATGGGTTTCCAGCTCTTCTTGTCCTCAAAGGTGATATGATCCAGGCGCTCCAGCTCCTTGGCCCACTTCTCGCGGGCGGCGGACACCTCAGTGGTGTAGGGAGCCTTGTAGCCGTCCAGCTTCGCCAGCAGGCGGGGCAGGGCATCCTTGGCGTCGGCCACCACGGGCACGGCGTCCATCTTCAGGGCCTGGAACTCGGACACATTGATGTTGACGAACTTGCAGGTGTCCTTGAACAGCCACTTGGAGGCGGTGGTGAAGTCGGTGTAGCGGGTGCCCACGCCGATGACCACGTCCGCCTTCTTGGCAATATCGTTGGCGGCGGAGCAGCCGGTGACGCCCAGGCCGCCCAGGTTCAGGGGGTGGGTCCACTCGATGGCGCTCTTGCCGGCCTGGGTTTCGCCGAAGGGGATGCCGGTGGCCTCTGCGAAGGCCCGGAACTCCTCGTGGGCCTCAGAGTAACGGACGCCGCCACCGCAGACCAGAATGGGCCGCTTGGCCTTCTTGATGACCTCCGCCGCGTCGGCCAGAGCGGCCTCGGTGGCGGGACGGCGCTCCAGACGCCAGACGCGCTTCTTGAAGAAGCTCTCGGGATAGTCATAGGCCTCGCCCTCCACGTCCTGAGGCATGGCGATGCAGACGGCGCCGGTGTTGGCGGGGTCCGTCAGCACCCGGAAAGCGGAGATCATGGCGCTCATCAGCTGCTCCGGCCGGACGATGCGGTCCCAGTAGCGGCAGACGGCCTTGAAGGCGTCGTTGGTGGAGATGGAGAGGTTGTTGGTCTGCTCCACCTGCTGGAGCACGGGGTCCGGCTGGCGGCAGGCGTACACGTCGCCGGGCAGCACCAACAGGGGGATGTTGTTGGCGGTGGCGGTGCCGCAGGCGGTGACCATGTTGGCCGCGCCGGGGCCCACGGAGGAGGTGGCCACGCAAATCTGCTTGCGCTTCATCTGCTTGGCGAAGGCCACGGCTGCCTGGGCCATGCCCTGCTCATTCTGGCCGTGCCAGATCTCCAGGTGCTTGGCCTCCTGGCTCAGGGCCTGGCCCAGGCCCACCACGTTGCCGTGGCCGGGGATGATGAATACACCGCGGACGAAGCGGCTCTGTTCGCCGTCCACTTCGATATACTGGTTCTCAAGGAAACGGACCAAAGCCTGCGCCATGGTCAAACGAACGGTTTTCATGGGGTGATTACCTCCTGTCAGTGATTGGGATAGATGTGGTCGTTGGCATCGGCCTTCCACAGCCAAGCGTGCTCCGGATCGTCGATGCGGGTCTTGTCCCAGGGATCCCCCTCCAGGTGCCGGATGCCCCAGGCGTAGCACATGGCATAGCCCGGCGCGGCGGTCTGGGAGTGGAAGCCATGGTTGATGACGGCGCAGCCATTGTGCTGCGTCTTGAAGATCTCGCCGTTGGCAAAGCCCGCGCCGAAGCCGTCGGGATAGTCGAAGCGGTAGAAGTACACCTCCGGCTGGGGATGGTGGTGGGGCGGATAGGAGCTCCACTTGCCGGGCAGATTCAGCACCTCGCCCAGGACCATCTTGGAGAAGGGGGCGTTGTCCAGGTCGAAGAAGGTCTTGATCTCCCGGGACATGCAGCCCATCAGCTCGCCGCCAAAGCCCTTGTGCTCCACCTGGACCTTGTCCGGGGTGTACATGACGGCCTCATAGGGCGTCTCGTTGACAGTGGCCTGGATATACAGCTCACTGTGGGCCTTGGCGGTGATGGTCACCTTCGTGCCGCAGCCGGCCAGCAGGCAGTAGGCATCGTGGTGGAAGCAGTCCGGCCGGTCGGCCTCCACCTTCTTGCCGTCCCACTCATAGGTGACAGAGCCGGAAAACAGGAGGATTGCCACCTCTTTTTTGGCATCCTCATAGACGTAGGTATCCCCCGCCTCCATCAGCAGCAGGCCCACGTCCATCTGGGTGCCCATGTCGTCCACAGAGGAGTCAATATAGGCATTGTACCCGTTCTTCAGCTCGGCGTTCTTGTTCATATAGGCCATTGGAGTCATCTCCTAAATAAAGATTGTTGCTCAAATTCCATTCGCGCCAGCGGCGCGATGCATTTCAACCATTTTCGGCAGGACATGCGCCTGCCGAAAATACATTGACTTAGCCGCCCTGGGCGGCGTCCCCAGTGACCGACGTCACTGGGGAGGGGGGCGGTCGAGGGGGGACGCAGTCCCCCTTCGAATTAGAGTCCCGTATGCTCCCGGATGTACTTCCGTGCCTTCATGGCATACTCCAGCGGATTGGCCTTGGCAGGATCCTGTTCCGCCTCCACCAGCAGCCAGCCCTGGTAGCCGGCATCCGCCAGCACCTTGAACACAGGATCGAAGTCCACGTCGCCGTCACCGGGGACGGTGAAGGCGCCATTGCGGACGGCCTGCAGGAAGGACCAGTCATTCTTCCGGGCCTCTTCCACCACGGGCAGCCGCATATCCTTCAGGTGGACGTGGCCCACCCGGTCCACGTACTTCTTCAGCATAGCCAGGGGGTCCTCGCCGGCGAAGGTGAAGTGGCCGGTGTCATAGCACAGGAACACATACCGGGGATCGGTGTTGGCCATCATGCGGTCCGTCTCCTCGCTGGTCTGGACCACGGTGCCCATGTGGTGGTGGAAGCACAGCTTGAAGCCCCGGTCCGCAGCGATCTTGCCCAGCTTGTTCAGGCCGTCGCACAGGAGCTTCCACTCGGCGTCGTCCATCACATGCTTGTGGCCGCCGGTGAGCACGGGTACGTCCATCTTGCCCTGGATGGAGTAGCTCTGCTCGCTGACGTTGATGCGGTTGGCGCCCACAGCAGCCAGGAAGTCCAGGTTGGCGATAAAGTCCTTCTCCTCCTCTTCAAAGGGGCGGGTCAGGAGGAAGGATGAGTACCAGCGGCTGGCGATGCGCATGCCGCGCAGGTCCAGGGCCTTCTTCAGCTCGGCGGCGCCGAAACGGGGGCTGCCCAGGAAGGGCTTGCCGTAAGTCGCCTCCAGGTGGGGCTCGGCGTAGGCCATGGAGCCCTGGGCCAGGACCACCACATCCACCTGGTCCACGATCCCCTTGGCCGACTCGGTGAGCCGGGCCTTGAACTGGTCCTGGTCCAGGCCGAAGGCCCCGTCCACCAGGCAGTCCACCAGCTCTACCTTCTTCCCAGCCTCCCGGGCCACCCGGAGCACCGTGTTCTTGGTGGGCTCCAGCGTAGTGGGCAGCGTGGCCATCACCCCGATGCGGCTGCCCCGGCGGACAGCCTCCCGGCACATCTCCTCGTCCACCCGGACGATGGGCACGCCGATATACCGGGCCACGTCCTGGGCGCTGTCGGCTACCTCACCCACACTGCTGCACAGGTTGAGCATGGCGTCCACTCCCGCCTGAGCGGCCTGCATGTACATGCCAATCAGCCGCGCCGCCGGAGCGGTGGTCACATAGCCGGCCTCCCGGACATCTGCCAGGATGCTGGGGTCCTGGAGGCTGTAGAGCTCCACATCGGCCCCGAGCTGTTCCCTGACCTCCCGCTCCACCAGCTCAATGAGCTCTGGGGTGGTGCTGGTATAGATCAGTCCGACCTTCATGTTCTTCTTCCTCCCTTACAAAATCGTCTGGACGGTTCTCAAACGTCCTATGTTAATCATCCTATGTTTAGATTAGCAAATTTTGCTCCGCTTGTAAATCCGGAATATCTCTCAGATTTTGAAGGTCTTTTTTGTGCATTTTTCACACTTTTCTCCGTTCGCAAGGGCCTCTTCTTTCTTTAGATACCCAGGAAATCGTTGACAAATCGGCTTTAGGATGGTAGCATTTATTTAACATAGGATGTTTGACAGCTTTCGACAAAATGACTGGAGGGATTTTTGTGAACTATCTGCAAGCGGCCCGGGCTGGCGGCTACGCCGTGGGGGCCTTCATTGTGGACTCCCTGGACGCCATGGAGGGGGTGGCCGCCGCCTGCGGCCGGGCGGGGCTC
>OKSB01003221.1_pt1 | contig 13263 bp, 7 predicted proteins | sample 1601171 | NCBI WGS metagenome assembly OKSB01 (sample SAMEA3541496, study PRJEB24748) | human gut metagenome | biome: human gut; feature: human-associated habitat; material: faeces | place: China | collected 2012 | reverse complement strand
TCGCCGATGGCGCGCATGAGCAGGAACATGATGAGGCCCACGCCGATGTACACGAGGATGATGCTCGGTCCGGTCAGCGCGATCGACTTGCCGGAGCCGAGGAACAGGCCGGTGCCGATGGTGCCGCCGATGGCGATGAATTGGACGTGGCGGTTTTTCAGGCCGCGTTCCATGTCGTTGCCTTTGTCGAGGCTTTCGACGGATTTGATATGCGCGGTTTCCGTCGCTTCGGACGTGCTTGTACCAGTTTTTCCGGTTTTCGTATTCCCAAAAGTCATAATGTTCACACCCTACCGCGCCAACCGCACAATCTCCGCCGTTGTTCGCACCGCGAAATGCGCTATATGTGGCAGATTCGCATCTTTTCCAAAAAACGCTTTGCGACGGGTGGAGTCAGCTTGCCAAGGTTTTCAGCTTGCCACGGAGCGATTCGTTTTCGCGTTCCAGCTCGTCGATGCGCCGAGCCTGTTGTTTGATGATGACAAGCGCCGTCTCGCTGTCAAGGCCGCTGCTCGCGCTGAGAGGTGCAGGCGGCACGGCGATGGCAGCCGCATCGGACGGGACGGGCACGTCAGCGGATATATACCCCCCCCGACACGTTCGCCCCGTCCAGCGAATTCGGAGCATTTTCAATATTTGCCTTATCGGGATTGGCGATTCCTGCGATGTCGTCGAGTTTCTCCTTGCGCGTCACCGCATGAACATACAGGTTGACGAGCTCCGTAATGATTTCGCCGTTACTCATGTTACTGCTACCGTTCACGGATTTGAGGACGGCAGCCTTCCAACGCGCCACACTTCGTTCTATACGTTTATACCCAATCAGTTCCGGCGGCAATCCCGCCTCGCGGAAGATTTTGGTCGGCGATTCCCCCGCAAGATACCGTATGACACACACCTGTTTGAAAGCGTTGGAGTACGTGATGCGGTCTTTCGACACGTTAGCCACCGCCGGCAGATCCCGCAACATTTGGAGCTCTTCCATGCTGAATGATCCTCCACCGCGCATCGTTTTACCCCCTTTGCTATACCCCGTAATGAAGCAAGTGTATATCCGACTTCTCACAAGCAGCTTTTCAAATATTGCTGACCGTATATCACTTCAACCGGTCGGTCACACATCAATGCGGGCGATTATGGAATATCCACAACCGCCCGCATTGACTTTTATTGCGCGTGAGTCAATTCACAACTCACTCACACCGAACGCATGCGCTCAGTACGTGCGGCGACGGCTCTTGACCGCCACAGCCACGCCAGCGCCACCCACCAGCAGCGCCACGACCGTGAACAGCACGGTTCCCGCAGCACCAGTCAGCGGCAGCTGAGTGACATTCTTCACGTTCAGCACGGTAGCGGTGGCATTCGCAGTGGTGTTATCGACCGGTTGGACCTGACGAAGGGCATCCTGTTCGAAAGTGACGAGACCTTCATCTGTGATCTTCACATTGAAAGTGACCCTGAAGTTCTGGGCGTAGCCGGTCGGAGCCTGAGTCTCCACAACCGTGTAGGTTCCTGCCGCAAGACCCGCGACCTTCACCAAACCATCATTCTCAGTAATGAACGTCTTGGCATCATTCTGATCGGAAACAAACGACCACGCACCGTCCTCAGCCTGCTTAAGGAACTTGCCCTCCGCATTCTTGACAACGAACTTGGCGCCGGCTAGAGGCTTGGCCTCATTCCCTTCCTTGCCAATCTTCGTGAACTGGAAACCGTAGGTCTTAAGGACAGTCTTGCCTTCACCGCTGGTACCATCCTTGGTGGTGATTGTGGCCTTGTTGTCCACACTGCCGCTCAAGCCATCCAACGCATCCTTGGTGACGGTGCCCTGGTACGACACGACGATCGTCCTACCGGCCAGCGTTGTGGCATCGGCAAAATAGATGGTCGTGGTGGTGCCGGATTGAGCATTGCCTTCCTGCGTTATCGTGTACAGATCGGGATCCACAGTAGTATGATCTCCGAACTGGACCGTGAAGGCACTCTTTGCCGCAATCTGCAAACCTTTGGACGCGGTATCGGTAATGGTAAAGGGGTACGCATCCCAGCCAGCCGCAGCATGAGGAACGTCCGCGGCCACAGTGAAGTCCACGGTGTCGCCCACCTTTACGCTCTTACCGTTCACATCCACGTCATTCATCCGGGCGAACTTGAGCGGCTCGTCGGTCGGATTCGCGTTCTTCGCGTTGAACTGGCCTTCAGTCGTGATGTTGCCCTGACCGGTCGTCGTATCGGCCGCAATCCTCAGATTGGACAGTCCATTGACGGTGGTGGCCACCACAGCCGGAGTCCCCGACGTCACAGTCGTTTCGCCAGCCTTGGTGAACGTATCCTTCACCAGATACCAGCCTTCTCCGTTCACATTGACCGCCTGGCTCGTATTTGCCTGCTCCGTAGTTACGGTCAGGCCAGTACCATCAGGTCCTGCCGGCGGAGTAATTCCAGCCAAGGTCTTGGCGAAGACACGGAGCTGATCCGCAGTGAACGTCGCCACATAGGCGGCTGGATTATCCTTGTACTCTGTCGGGATGCCGTTGTGGCTTCCATCAGCCACATCAGCAGCGGTGGTCACAGCTCCCTTCCATGCGTCAACCGTTTTCACTTCGACCGAGCCATCGCCAGGATTCTCAAACATGGCAAACTTGTATGGCGTGTACGTATGGCCTTCCTGTGCGTGGTTAACTTGCAGCAATGGAGCATCATCAGCCTGTGCGGCGGCGACGCCGATGGCCATGCCGCTCAGCAACGTTGCCGCGGCGGCCAGCCCTGCGAAAAGCTTCCTCATCTTCATGAGAATCTCCTCTTCCTAATTGTTGGTTACTGTGTTCTGCAATCGCGGGAGGCGGGAACCCAACGCGCCCCCGCGATCCGCAAATCCTGTGTTGTTCAGCTGAGCCGCTTCTTACGTCTCCACTGGTCGGCCGCAGCGACGGCGAGCAATGCCAGCACGCCAACTCCGCCGGCCGCAATCTGCCACCATCGTTCCGCACCCATGCGGCCCGTCAATGGCAGCGACGATGCCGAAATGTATTGGTTGGTGAACAGCATTGGCCGGGTACTGTCCCAATTCGAACCAGCGGCACCATAATCGGTTTTCAGCTGGGTCACGGATTCGACAACGGCCCTCCATTCACCGGACGTTCCGTCTTTCATCACGGACACGACCACCCGGTATTCCGCCTGCGAGTAATACATTGCGGAAGCATTACCAGCGTTCTCCGTCACAAGATATGTGTACTCGGCTTCACCTGCGTCATACGTGATGTCGCCGAAGTAAGCAACGTGATCGTCAGACGAATCGCGTTTCACCGTCACCGTGCACGCCGACTGGTTCTTGCAGGAAGCTGGCATCGGCGCGTCTGGATTGGAATCGTCTGCCTTCAGCTTGAAGGTGAACTCGTCGGAATCCTTCCAATCGCGGCCCTTCAGCTCCTTCTGCACGCCAATCGCATGCGTCAGCATGGTCTGCTTCAACGTGTTGGTGATGATCACCGTGGCTTCCTGCGATGCCGTGGATTCCGGCACCGTCACCGCATTGCCGTCAGCGAGATTTCCATCGCCGACCTTGTGCTGGTAGGAAGCCTTCCACAAGTGGCTGTCCGGTTCGACTTCCGTCACCGTGTACGTCTTTTGGGCGCCTGCCGGAATAATCACGTCGGTGGACCATTTGCCGCTATCGTCACGCTTCAGCGTGACCGTCTTATAGGTATCGTTGCCCTGTTTGATATCCACCGTGATGCTTTCCGGCTTGTCACCGTCTCCACTCCACTGCTTTTCGATATGCAGCGTCGAGGAAACCACCTGGATCACCGGATGCGGATACGGATTGCCGCCGCATGCATGATCCACGCCATCGGCCGAGTACGCCAGGCACGCGGAATCGTTCGCATGGAAACCCGGCTGGTTCGAGGACGTGGCGTTTCCCGGCAGATCGGTGTTCGCGTCACCCTTTACGCCGTCATATCCATCCTTACCGGCGTTCAGGTTGGCGGCATACTCGTCATACGCTTTCTGCGTGGGTTTCACGTTGTATTCCAGCGTGTATGTCACGTTGTTGACCAGAGGCTTCAGGAATGCGACCGTGAATTTCTTCGTGCTCGCGTCATACGTCAAGGTGTAATCGACATTCTTAGTCAAGGAGACCACCTTGCCGGAAGCATCCTTGGCAACGACCTTGTAGTTGCTATCCGCAAGCTCGACATAGCCGGAGAGCGTGTCCTCCATGGTCACCTTGGTGTATGCGGATGTGGTGGTCTCGCTCTTCTCAATCTCGTCGAAGATGGCATTCAGCTCCGAAGCGTTCGTCGCGCTTTTATAATAGCCGGCTTTGATATTCCCTTCACCGCGCTGGTTGTATTTCGTTGCCTTTGGGAAATTGCTGGACACCGCGTGCATGAACTGGTTCTCGTTACCTTGGATCGAGGAGGGATCAGCACCGGAAAAAACACCGATGGAATACACCGTGGCGCCACCATCTTTCAATTCCTTGGCAGCTTCGACGGCCTTATTTGCCACTTTACCCTCGAAGCCACTAGACGATGTAGGCGAACCATCCGTGAAAAAGATAACGACCTTCTTCGCATCGGTTCGAGCACTGCCCATCATCTTGGCCGCAAGATTGAATCCATTGTCGGCTCGGGTGGCGCCAGCGGCTTTGAGTTTGCTGACTTTGTTCTTCAGACCGTTCATATCCGCAGTCAGATCGCTAACGATTTGGGAGTAGTTGTAGGTGTACCCACCACTTCGGTACGTGTCATCCCCGATTTTGTCCTTTTCGTTGCCGGCGAACTTCACCAGTCCAACGCGAACCAGTTCGGAACCGGCCTCCGTATTAGTATTCGCAGCTTCATCAAGAAATGCTTTAACCGCTTCTTTCAGTGCGTCTAACCGCCTGGTCCGATCCGTCTTACTCATCGGATCGTCCATCGAACCGGACACATCCAGCACCAGCGTGAAGTCGATCGGCTGGGTGGTGGTGACCGTGGTGCTGTTGACGGCGCCCTTCACATCCACGTTCACGGTGTAATTGCCATCATCGTTCTTCTTGATGCGCTTATGCTTCTCCGGAGCGCCCAACTGAGAACCGGTCTCGTTCTGCGCAACCGACTGCGCCCGATTTGCTCGCGCAATCGGTTGAGCGGACAACGTAACTGGCTGCTCATCAGGTTGTTCAGATTGTTGTTCAGATTGTTGTTCAACCTCCTGCTCAACCCACTGCTCAGTCTCTTCTTTCGTTTCTTGTTCCGTTTCTTGTTCGACTTGCTGGTAAGCCTCTTGATCTGACGGCTGCTCTTGATCTGACGGCTGCTCTTCTCCCACCATCAAATTTTGTTCCACCGGCTGTGAATCCTCTTGCCCAGATTCTTGCAATACCGGCTGCTCGATTTGTTGTTCCAAGGCTCCCGTGGCATCTTCCGCCGCCGCTGACGAAGCAGTGACGCACCCCACGCCGGCGAGCATTGCGACCGTCGCGACGGCCGCAATGACACGACGCGTGAACAGACCTGTGCCCCTCGCCCTGTTTCGCTCAAAGACGTGTCTCATACGCCTACCCCCTTGTACCGTTAAGCGATCGGGGAAATACCTTCCTCCTTCGACCGGTATATTTGATGCGTCTTCGCTTCACATACCGTCTGACAATCGCTTCGTTGCCTAAACCTTAAGGAGAAAAACAGAGGGATACATACCCTCCCAACGAGGTAATCAAGGGGATATACTTTCCTTGAAATCGCACATATCATCGCGATTCTAGAGTATTCTTGCCCCCGTAAATCGCGATGCAAAAACTATAAGCAAACGTTGTCATGTCTCTTTCAGAATTTTCCCCGACAAAAAAGCATCTGTCAAGTGCAACATTAACGCCATCAACCCCTAGTTGCGCTTTGGCCACCAAGCGGCATGCCTACGGACATGCCACGGACAGCGGAGCAGCCAAACCAACAACAAACCGACCAGCAACGTGGCAGCTGACACCACGCCCGCAATCACACGCACATCTTTTGCCGCATCATCCTCCGCCGGAATCTCCCCGGGAATGGCGGAACGCAGCGCGGAAACCAGCAGACGGTGCGTATTCACGCCGTACGGGGTGCACGTCATCAACGTCACGCGGTCCTCGCCGGGCACAATCTTTAACTTCGACGTGTCATCCGGATTGATTTCGGTGATGCGATCCACCTTATAGCCGAGCGTACGGCCCATTACGTCGAGGTAGAAATAGTCGCCGACGCGCATCTCATCCAATCGGGTGAACATTGCGGCCTCAACCAATCCGCGATGGCCGGTAATCACCGAATGCGTGTTCTTGCCGCCCACCGGCAGGCTGCTGCCGTACAGGTGACCCGCGCCGGACGCAAGCGTCAGCTCGGACGTGCCGTGGTAAACCGGCAGGTTCACGGAAATCTTCGGGATGCGGATGGCCCCCATCACGCCATCGCCGGAGTCGAGCAGGCTTTGATATTCCTTGTCTTTGGCGCTGGCGGAGTCGCCGGAGTCGTCTGAGCCGTCGGCGCTGGCGTTGTTGGCTGCATTCTGCGGATCGTCATACAGTTCGGCGAGCGGATCCTTCGCCTCGCCAATCACCGGCTGCCCCGACTTGGCAAGTCGCTTGTTGTACTCCCTGGCCGCGGCGAACGCCTCATCGGCCTGCGGGTATGGCCAGCCCGCCACGCGCTTTTCGGAACGCGCCGACGTGCTCGCCAGCTCGCGCGCCGAACGGTATTGCAACACTCTCGGAAACATGCCAATGCCGAGCGCGGTAAGAATCAGCACCGCCGCAAGCACGCGCATGGCAATGGACTTGTTGCGATCCGCGCGACGCTCGCGCATCGCTTCGGACGCGTCGGTCGCCTCCGCGAAAGTCGGGAGGGTGTAGGTGCGGGTGTTGCGCGTGGTGTCGTGCGAACCGCGCGAGCCGTCGTTGCCATCGTGCGAATCGCCATAAAAATCGTCGGCGCGTAAGTCCTTAATTTGCTGCGGACCGTCGCTTCTCGACCCGCCGCGCGCGCTCCCATGCGGAAAAACTGCCATCAGTCTTGCCCCCTTGAACTGCCAGCCATAGGGAACATTATATTGCACTCCGCCCGCGTGCCTTCTTCCCTGACGATTCCGATAATGTCGGTCGAACTTGGACGGTCTCCGGCCACAGCTCTGAGCGAACCACGTTTTACGCAAATCATGGGTTAGGACTTACGCAAATCGTGGGTTAGCCCCAGCAAAACCCTTGCAGGAGGCCGAAATTGGCATTTTTACCAAGAGCATCTCTAACCGAGTCTGCCCATGGTCAAACCGATGGGCCTATCTGGCTTATAGATGGCGGATTTGGGGCTTTGCGGAAAGGTATTTCGCTTATAGATGGCGGGTGCTAGACGAGAATAGGCGGTTCGGGGGTATGATTTATACCCCCGAGCTGGCAAATGGGGCGAACCACCCGCCATCTATAAGCTAGATAGCATTTGGCGGGCGGGCGGTGCGCGCGCGGCGGACGAGAACCGGGGGTTAGCCTCCTCGCAAACGCGACCGATCCCCTTAATGTCGTGAAACGTGCTATATGTGGCAGATTCGCCCTTCACAAGAAAACGATTTGCGTTATGTGTGGCAGGTTCCTTGAGCAAATCCAGACCTAGGGGGTAGGAATCATGCCCCCTAGGTCGGTTTCCCCGAAGAAACCTGCCACAGATAGCGGAAATCACATTCTTCAACCTCCGGTCACAATGGCTCACTAGGCTCGACGGTATGACGCAAGAGCTTGTTTCCCTGACCATCATCATGGCGGTGGCGGCCGTCAGCCCGATTGTGGCGCAGCTGATTCCGGGAAGGTTCATTCCACAAACCGTACTGCTGCTCGCCGCCGGAGCCGCACTCGGCCCGTACGGACTGGGCATAATCGAAGTAAACGACGCCGTGAAACTCTTGAACGAGCTCGGCATGGCGTTCCTGTTCCTGCTCGCCGGCTACGAAATCGACCCCAAACGACTCGCCGGACATCAAGGCAAAGTCGGACTGCTTACATGGGGAATCACGCTAGGCCTCGCCTGGCTGGTTGTGACATTCCTTCCGTTCTTCACCAAGCAAGGCATCAACGGCGTGGCCACGGTAATCGCACTCACCACCACCGCGCTCGGCACGCTCATGCCGATTCTCAAGGAACGCAACCTCGAAGGCACCCCCATCGGCGACGCCATCATCTCGTACGGAACGTGGGGCGAACTCGGCCCAATCCTTGCCATGGCTATCCTGCTATCCACCCGAACCGGCTGGCAGACCATGCTCGTGCTCGGCGCGTTCCTTGCCATCTGCCTACTGTGCGCGATGCTACCCACGAAAGCACTGAAAACCGGCCATCGCCTGTACCGTTTCCTTACGGAAAATGCGAACACGTCATCGCAGACGCTGATGCGACTGACCACATTCCTGCTCATCTTCCTTGTCACCATTTCCGCACTGTTCGAACTTGACGCGGTGCTCGGCGCGTTCGCCGCAGGCTTCATCCTGCGTTACATCATTCCCGACGGCAGCAAGTCGCTGGAAATGAAGTTGGAAGGTGTCGGCTACGGCTTCCTCATTCCTGTGTTTTTTGTGGTGTCAGGCGCCGCGATCAACGTGTGCGCCGTGGCAGGCCGGCCCGCGCTGCTCGTCGCGTTCATCGTCATGCTCATGCTGATTCGCGCGGTGCCCGTATATGTTGCGCTATCGCTCGACAAACGCGAGAATCCGCTGTCATCGCATCACCGCGTCACCGTAGCGCTGTATTGCACGACCGCGCTGCCGATCATCGTCGCCGTCACGTCGCTGGCGGTGAAGGTCGGCACCATGCAAAGCGACACCGCGTCAACACTGGTCGCAGCCGGCGCGATTACAGTGTTCCTGATGCCGCTGCTTGGCTCGATCACATATCAGGTGGCCGACGTGCATCCGGTCACCGCGGTTCGGGAGATTGCGCACACGCCATCCGATTGGCGGACGATCGTACGCGAACATGCGCAGGTGCGTGCGCTGCTGCACCATCAGGACCGGCTCAAGCGTTTGGCGGAGACGTTGGAATCGCTGGAAAAGCAGGAGGGGCTGAACGGTTTGGACAGCCGTCGCGCCGAACTTGTGGAACGTACGCGCCTCGAAATCGACCGCCAACTCAAGGAACTCGGCCTCGACCCGCAGCTCACCACCCAACTCCCCCACAACTACCGCTACCCGAAGAACTGAGAGGGCTTCGGAGGGGCGCTACTCCACGGACTTGAGGGAGCTGATGGGGTCGATGCGGTCGAGGACGGGGTTGACGAACAGCTGCACGAGCAGCGCGAAGGCCATGGTCGCCACGGCCGCGATCACGTAGCTCAGCGGCTTGACCTCCACCTCGAAATACAACGAGGGCATGTTGAGCGCCATCGTCAGCATGCCGCCGACGAGCCGGCCGAGCGGCAGGCCCAGTATCACACCCATGACGGTGAGGATCATCATCTCGCGGTTCACGTAATGGTGCACTTCGCGGTCGAAGAAGCCAAGCACCTTGAGCGTGGCCATCTCGCGCACGCGTTCCGACACGTTCGTATTGGCGAGCGTGAACAGCACCACCAGTGCCAGACCGCCGGCAAGCGCCACAATCAGCGCCACCACCGCGCCCATGAGGTCGAATTTGAAGCTGTCGGCCATGTGCGCGCAGCTTACGGCCTTCATCACCGAACTGTCCTCTTCGAGCGATTCCGCATAGTCGGTTTGCGAAGTGTCGGAGCCGGAAAGCTTGGCGAGCATGGCGTTCCACGTCAGAGCCTCGGAATCCTCGGAACTCTTGGAATTCTTGGTGTTCTTCGCGTCTTTCGAGTCGAAAAGCTTGGCGTAGTAGGTTTCGCTTACATACACATCCGAGCCGATGAGGTTGCGATTCACCGCGCTCACCTTCGCCGTGGCCTGCACGCCGTCGCCGTTGGTCAGTCGCACCTTGGAACCGGCCTTGACGCCCAGCGCGCTTGCCGCCGACTGCGCGACGATCACGCCATCGTCATCGAGCTTCAGCGAACCGGTTTTGCCGACGCCGGACGTGCCCAGTATGCCGGACGAGACCGGCTGCAACGTGACCATTTCGCCCAAATCGGACAGATGCTTTTCCGGCACCGCGACCAGCTGGATGCTTTCGCTGCCGCTGCTGCCGGCCTTGCCGCTGTCACCGTCGCCACCGCCCGAAATCGCCAGATCGCCCGATTCTATGCGCACGTCAAGCGACGACGTGACGCGCCCGTCTGACGCGACCTTCGTGCGCATCGCCGACGCGTCCGAATCGTCGGAAACCACCATCAGGTCGTACTGGTAGATGTCGCGGTATTGCTTGATGCCGAGGTCTGCGACGGTGTCGTTGATGGCCAGGCCGCAGACGATCAGCGCGGTGCAGCCGGCCACACCGCCGACCGTCATGATGAGGCGCGACTTGAAGCGGAAGATGTTGCGCGCGGTCACTTTGCCGAGGAAGCCGATGCGATTCCAGACCGGCCGAATCCGTTCCAGCAGAATGCGCGAGCCGGCGCGCGGCGCTTTCGGACGCAGCAGCGAGGCGGGCGTCTGCCGCATTTCCTGCACACACGCGTAGATGGTGGCGGCGAGCACGCCGACCACGAACAGCGCGATGCCGAGCGAGCCGTACAGCCAGTCGTATTCCAGCCGCAGACCGGGCATCACATACATGCCTTGCAATACGACCAGCAGGAACGCCGGAATGCCAAGGAAGCCGGCGATCAGGCCGAGGCCGCCGCCGATGAGGCAGGCGAGCAACGCGAACAGCAGGTAGCGCGACGCGACCGCCAGCCGCCCGTAGCCGAGCCCCACGTACGTGCCGATGAGCGAGCGGTCCTCTTCGACCATGCGCGCCATGGCGGTCAGGCTCATCATCACGGCCACCAGCAGGAACACAATCGGGAACGCGTTGCCGAGCGACTGGATGGAGTCAAGGTCGGATTTGAGCGCGCTGAACCCGCCGAGCGACTGCCGGTCCTGCACATACCAGCGCACTTGCGGAATGCTGGTTTTCAGCTCGTTTTCCTTGGTTTTCAGCGTTTGTTCGGTACTTGCCTTCTGCTCGTTCAATTGCGATTGCGCCTGGTCGAGCTGCTGCTTGGCTTGCGTCAGTTCGGGACTAGCGGCGATGATGGTTTCACGCATTGTTTCACGCGTGGTTTCGTCAAGTTGGGGGGTAGTTGCACCTGCGGCCGCCGCCGCACCTGCGTTCGCGCCGTTTGCCGCAGCTGCCGCGCCCGCCTGCATGCTGACAATCTGGTCGACCTGCTGGTTGAATTGCTGCCGATTCGCGTCGATCTGCGACTGCGCGTCCGCGAACTTCTTGTCGGCCTCCGCACGCGCGTCGGCGATCTTCCTGTTGCCCGCGTCGAGCAGTTCCTGCCGGCGGGCCTTCTGGCGGTCGGTTTTCACGGTGCCGTCGATGCGGTCGGTCACCTGCTTGACGGTGTTTTCGTACGATTCGTCGAACGTGCTTTCGGCGGCCGCGCCCTTGACGAGCAGCGTGGCGGACGTGCAGAGGGTGCCGGTCACGCCATCGGACGGCGCGAAGAACGTGTAGTCGGTGGTGGCGGTGGAACGGAACGAGGTCATGGCGGAGTAGCCGTCCGGGTTGCTCAGGTTCTGCGGATCGAGCACCACGCCCACGATGGTGAGCTTGGTCGGGAAGCTCGGCGCCTCGTCCGTGCCGTTCGTTTCATTCGTGCCGTCCGCACCGTTCGTATCGGAAGTATCGGAAGTATCGGAGGAAGCCGATTCGGGGGTTACGGTGAGGCGGCTGCCGATACGCTTGCCCGAATCGCGAATAAATTTCCTGGTTACCGCGATTTCGCCGGCTTTCTTCGGCATGCGCCCTTCCTGCAAGTATGGCTGGTCAATGCCGTTCGTGCCGATTTCCTGCATGGTCGCCGACTTGCGGCCGTCCAAATCGAACGTCACTTCCTGCGACCGTTCCGCCTGCACTTTCGCAACACCGTTCACCTTGCGCAACGCGGCGATATCGCCGTTCGACAGGCCCGCAGTGGACAGCACCTGGACGTCGTGCAGGCCCTGCGCGTCGAAAAAGCGATCGGTGCTGCGGAACGCGTCACGGCAGCCCGCGTAAATGCCGGTGAGCACGGCCACACCGAGCAACGTGATCATGGCGATGGAAATGAATCTTTTCCACGAATGCGCCCACATTCGCAGCATGTCCTTGACGAATGCCATGTCGACCTCCGTTCGTAGCCCCTCATTCCATTGAACACCATGAAGCTTGGAAAGACGCGCCAAACCGCACATCCGCAACACGTGTCCAAATCGCGCGTTCGAATCGCACAGCAATCGCGCGAATCGAACTTCTAAACCAAACAACCCGTTAAGCAAACCAGACATTCCGGAACGAACAAACCAACACTTTGCCCGCCGCTTCCCGCTACAATCGGAAACGTTCCCTCACAAAGGGCGAATCGCAAAAAAGCAAGCAAAACAAGCACATGCAAGCGTGCAACAGCACGCAACGCAAGCAGCGAGCGCAACGCACAACGCGCAATCGCAAGGAAACAGAGAAGAGGAAATCTCCATGAGCGACGTCACCGCCGCAAAGAAGCCGCGTGGAACCGACGACGTGCCGGTTCCGCCGACGCTCCGTAAATCGTTGAAAAACCGCCATATCCAGCTCATCGCGCTGGGTGGCGCCATCGGCACCGGCCTGTTCTACGGCTCCAGCGAATCCATTCAGCTGGCCGGCCCGTCCATTCTGCTCGCCTACCTCGTCGGCGGTCTCGCGATCTTCATGATCGTGCGCGCTCTGAGCGAGATGGCGGTCGAGGATCCGAAGGCTGGCGCGTTCAGCTACTACGCGACGCGCTACTGGTCACGGCGAGCGGGCTTCATTTCCGGCTGGAACTACTGGTTCAACTACGTGCTGGTGGCCATGGTGGAGCTTGCCGTGGTCGGCTCGTTCGTGAACTACTGGTTCCCGAACATTCCGAAGTGGGTGTCGGCGGCGGTGTTCCTCGTGGCCATCGCGGCGCTGAATCTCATGGGCGTGAACAAGTTCGGCGAATTCGAATTCTGGTTCGCCATCATCAAGATCGTGGCCGTGCTGGCCATGATTCTCGGCGGCCTGTATGTCGTGATCGCCAACGTGCCGACCGCGTCGGGCATTCGCGCGAGCTTCGCCAACTGGTTCACCGTGGACGGCGGATTCCTGCCGCACGGCCTGATGACCCGCAACGCCGACGGCACGTGGACGGGCCTCTTGATGGCGCTCGTCGTGGT
>OKSB01003216.1_pt1 | contig 13269 bp, 9 predicted proteins | sample 1601171 | NCBI WGS metagenome assembly OKSB01 (sample SAMEA3541496, study PRJEB24748) | human gut metagenome | biome: human gut; feature: human-associated habitat; material: faeces | place: China | collected 2012 | reverse complement strand
TCCGCCGTTCACGGCGTCGCGGCTGCCGTTGTAGATGCCGCCGTCGGCGAGGCCGGTTTCTCGGCCTTGCCCTCGTTGAGCTTCTTAATATTCTCCTGCATGGCGGTTTGGTCTGCCGCCGTGAAATATCGGGCGATAACGTCGCCTGCCGACCATGCCCGGGCGGTCGTGCCGTTCTGCGCTCGCGTGACGGTGAGCACGTTCCCGTTCTTTGCGGTCATAAGCACCGTTTCCGCCGTGGAGCCGTCCGCTCCAATCGTGAGCAAGTTCGGAGCCTCCGGCAGTACGGAGCCGTCAACGACGTTTACGGTCGTACCCGCCGCCGTCAGCGCGCCGGAGAGCGAAGTCTCCGGGGAGTTGGCTTGCGCCGGGTACATTGTCACTAATTCGGACATATTCTTTCCTCCTTTTAGTAGTCCCCGCCGCCGCGAGAATTACAGAATGTTTGAGCGAATACCGCGCCCACGATACGACTCATGTTATCGGGGAGTATCTCTATCGAGTGCCACGAGTTACGGCGTATCTTCCCGCTCGAGTCCGTGGCGAGATACTTCACAATGTCGATATTGCTATACGAGGACGGCGCGGGTATCTCTTTTCCGTCTACCTTTATTACAACATTTTTCAGGTCAGCAGGTGTTACTTCAAAATCAACTGCATATTCCTTAGTTGGCAGGACAGGCGTTTTTCCCTCAACATACTGATACTTTGCACCGTCAGCTGTCAGCTCGTCATAAAATTCTTTTGTTGTCATATAGTCATAAGCTTTAGCCTTGCCTGCTTCTTTATTTGAACCGCAAGCTTCAACATCTTCCGTTTCTGTGAAATAGTTGTTTTTAAAGCCAGGTGTAGACGAGGAATCTTTTCCCACTATTCCACCGAAACGTGTATATGGCTTTTTGGCTGAATACTGTGAAAGATCAATTTCTCCTGCAAAATAGCAATCACTTACAGAACCGTCAGTTACTGAGCCAACGATGCCGCCTACATCTGTGGTTCCGTTGCCAACCGGCGTGAGTTTTCCTGTAACATAGCTGTTTATGACCTTGGAATCGCCATACAAACATCCTACGATACCGCCGGCGTCTGGTGCAGCATATACCATATCGCCTGTGCTTGAACAATAGCGGACTTCCGTTCCATTCTGTGCATATCCAACTATACCGCCCACATAAAGACTTCCGCTGTCGCCTGAGATAGTTATGTCTGCTGTGTTCTCACAATATTCAAAAGTTGTGGCGTCTGCCTGACCTACCATGCCTATTAAGCCATAAACATATTTGCCGTTATTGTTGAACGATACGTTTGACACACAATCAGAAATAGTACAATCACCTGCAAATCCTGCAATAGTGCCATAAAAAGTATAGTCGTTATCAGTATTTGTCACATCAATACTTCCCTCTATAGTCAGACCTGATACCTCCGCTTCCTCGATATCGCCAAAGAAACCGACCAACACGTCTTTACCATAAATAGACGTAAAATCAATGTTTGAAATAGTATGACCATTTCCGTAAAATTTACCGCTGAAACAATGTTCAATATAGCCGTTTTTACCGATAACGTTTCCGATAGGCGTCCATACAACTCCCGTCAAATCAAGGTCATTTTCAAGAACAACAACTGCGTCCTTATTCTTGTCATAATCTCCGTTGTTTACCGCTTTTGAAAACGCCAACAGGTCGTCAACAGTTTTTATTACCGTCTTATTGTCGTCTGCAAATGCCGTTGTCGGCACAAACAAAAGACAGCCCGTCACCAAAAGACTTAAAATTTTCTTTTTCATTCTAATTCCTCCATAATATTTTTTTGTTGCTGATTTTTCTTTTTTACTCAGAACATAATTTTACTCGATTGTTTTAACATAGCCTACACACTTTGTCAATAGATTTGGCACAAACGGTCAAAAACCTGCACAAGCGGTAATAAAATAAATGAATAATGCTTGAATTTTGCTTTGATATGTGTTATTATATATTAAGAAATCATGTATAAGAAAGGATTTTTACAGTATGAGAGTGGCATTGGTAGACGATAATAAAAACGACCTTGCACTTCTTCATGAATATATTTCCGAACAAACCGCTCACAGCTGTCAGATAGATACGTTTTCAAGCGGAGAAAGCTTTTTGTCATGTTGGCAGATGGGAGCTTATGATCTGGTTGTGCTTGATATATTCATGGGGAAAATGACAGGGATAGAGGTCGCAGAAAAGCTTCGTGAAACAGACAAAAACGTGCATATCGCATTCGGCACTTCAAGCAACGAGTTTGCAAGCGAAAGCTACGACCTCAACGCCTGCTACTATCTTTGCAAGCCCTTTCAGGCTGACAAAGTAAAAGCCATGCTTGACAGGATCGGTTCTGATGAAATTGATCGTATGCGTTCCGTTAAGCTTCCCGACGGTCAGAACGTGATACTCAGAAATGTTATCTACATAGACTGTGCGTCACATATCGTGACAATCCATTGCACAGACGGTGAAAGCATAGTTTCAAGAAATTCTTTTGCTGAGATCGAGAGCATTTTTTGCAGTCATTCATACTTTTACACCTCCACCAAAGGCGTCATCGTGAATTTCTATGAGATAGCCCAGCAAAAAAGCGACCTTTTCATAATGAGCGACGGCACACATATCCCCATAAGTCGCCGAAAATCCAGAGAAACATTAGACGCCTTCGCTCAGTTTCGCTTCAGTGATCTGCGAAAAGGCGGTGAGCAGTAATGCCTCCTTTGTACCGCCTTGTGGAAGTGGGCATATATTCCCTTCTGAATTTTCTGCCACTTATGGTGCTTGCCCTTTATCCCTTCCGGCATAGGCTTCGCTTTTCCAAAACAGCTACTGTGGGACTTGTTGTGGCTCTTTCACTGGTGCAGATCTTCTTAGGCTGGCAGGCGGCATTTTTCAGCACAAATGCAGGTCTGCTAAGTGCAGTCAGCACCCTGCTCTATGCGGCTTTTTACTTTTTCGCTGTGAAGGTCAAGGTCGGCAAAACAGGCTTCACACTGCTTCTGCTTTCAAATAACGCAAGCTTTATCGTCATTACCTCAAAATGTCTGGAGGGCATTCTGTTCCCGTCACTTGCCTATGAATCATACCGCTGGTCGTTTTCCCTTTGTATGCTTATGACAGAAGCCGTGGTATGGGGGCCGCTTTTTATCTACATGAAAAAGGTCTACACACCTGCGGTGGAAAGAGAGCCGTCAGGTCTGGAGTGGCGCTATCTTTGGCTTATCCCATTTACGTTCTATATAATATGGTATTATACGCTCTACGGCAACTCTGCGAAAAGCAGCTTAGAGCTTGCTCTGGAGCCAAAGAACACCATAGCCCTGTTCTTTATAAACGCAGGAGCATTTCTGGTGTATTACATCGTGGCACGGCTGGTCATCGAGCAGCAGAAAAATCTGCGGCTTCAGGAAAATAACCACCTGCTTGAAATGCAGAACCTGCAATATGACTATTTGCAGGATAAGATAAAAGAAACAAGACGCTATAAGCATGATGTCAGACATCATATCGCTCTTATGCAGGAGCTTCTGAAAAAGGGCGAATATGATAAGCTTTCGGAATATCTCAACGCTTTCAGGGATTCTATGCCCGATATATCAGAACACATTTACTGCAAAAACACATCTGTAAGCGCACTTCTTGCATATTTTGCTCAAATAGCGGAAAGCAGCGGCATTGAATACAAGGTGAACGCTGACATACCAGATGATATAAAAATAGACATAACCGACCTCTCTGTGCTTTTCGGAAATCTTATCGAAAATGCCATTCACGGTTGCGTGTCTGACAGTGCAAAGAATAAAAAAATAATAATCAGAGCAAAGGCTGACATCTATTCCCTTTGCCTGGCGGTGGACAACACCTTCACCGGAACTATCCTCACCGACCCGGAAGGCGGTTTCCTTTCCTCAAAACGCAAAGGCAAAGGGATCGGCACAGAGTCTGTCAAGAACATTGCCGCCAAATACAATGGCATAGCTAAATTTGAATACGGTGACGGAATGTTTTACGCTTCCGTAATGCTGAACATATGAAAAAAGCGGAAAGCTCGCAAAGAGCCTCCGCTTTTTCTGTTATATATAGTATATCCGTTTTGCTGTTCTTAATTGTCGCTTATATCACACACTGCCACGCTTGTAACAGGGTCAATGTCAGAGATGTCAACGCCGTATTGATATGGGTTGAGTTCAAAAGTCTCGCTGTCCGTCTGAGCCTGCATTCTTTTATATGTTTCATCAAGCTGTTCGTCAGTGAGGTCAAAGCCGAACCACCATGTTCTGCCGTTTATTGTCGCTGATACGATTCGGTTTCTGTCTGTATTTGAAAGATACATAAGTGGCTTTTCACCCAGAGCGTTGCAAAGCTCGTTGTATGTCATGCCCACATAGATATTCTTTGTGATGTATGCACCATTGTAAAGCTCCACCCTTGTGATAGGCAGGCTTTCGTCAACATAGCCCTTGCCTGTTTCGGTATTCAAAGCCGCCCTGCCGAAGTGATACTGCGGAAAAGCCGAGCACTGATACATAGAATCATAGCCGTTTTGAACGAATGTTGGATAAACAAACTCATAGTTGTTGTCTGCCATTTTGAGCATATCCCCCACTGTATTTGAAAACAGCTCCTCGCCTGGGTTGTCTGCACTTGGGAGGACAGCGCTTGTATTTTTGCCTTGCGTATCTGTAACAGGAGTATCGGTTTGCACAGGTGCAGGTGCAGTTGTCACGGCGGTGTCTGTTACCTTTTCAGGCTCGCTTGACGGCTCAGATATGCTGTCTGTTTCAGCTTTTGACGAACTGATTTCAGGTATCTTCTCTGATGAAGTGTCTGCCATACTGCTGTCAGAAAGGTCAAGGCTATCGTCATTTAAGCTGTCTGAAACACTGCTGTCATCGTGAACGCCGAAGCCGTTGTTGTTCACTCCACGGAGAGCCAATGGTATGCTCACTGCCACCACCACAGCCGCCGCAGTTCCCACTATCTTTATAGCAGCGGAAGAGGTTTTCAACGCTGTAACAGGTGAAGCCGCTGTCATTGCATACTTTTTCGGCAGAGCCGCTCTCATCATTGCGCTCATAGGCACAGCCGCAAATGCGCCGCCATCAAAGATACGCTCTATCTCTTTCTTTATCTTTGCCCTCGCCTTAAAAAGCTTCTGCTTGGCGGCATTCTCGCTTATCCCCAAAATCTCGGACACTTTTTTCAGCGGCATGCCGTCATAATAATAAAGTATCACCGCCGACCTCTGCTCAGGCTTCAGCCCCTCTATGACCTTTTTCAGACAGCGTTTAAGCTCCTTGCTGTCGGCATAATCCTCAGGGAGCATAACAGTATCGTCAGCATGGATATCCTCGCTGAGGTTTTCGTCATCAAGGCTTATGTTATCCTCTCTGCCCTTTTGTCTGAAATACATTCTGCACTTGTTGAAAGCGATAGAGTGAAGCCACGTTTCATAATGCTCAGGCTCTTTCAGCGACCCTATCCCATCCATTGAAGCCAAAAAGCTGTCCTCGGTGATATCCTCTGCGGTATGCTTATCCCCAACGTTTTTCAGCACGAAGAAATAAAGCTTCTCGTGGAACTCTTTGTACAGCTTCTCAAAAGCTGTCTTTTCGCCATTCTGAGCCTTTTCTACAACGGCTCTCAATTCATTCTTGTTCATTCACATATCCCTCCAAGACAAGTATGCGTATCAACCTGTTCATCTGCGCCTCTGCCTCCTCGTCTGTCTGACGAGTTTCCTCGTTCATGGACCTTAGGACAAAGGCGATGACATCTCCAAGCTTTGCATTTTTCATTTTTATCTCCGTTTCATGCTCTCTCGTTTTTGCCCTTTCATATACTTAGTTGCAGTTATCCCGATATGGTTATCATAACATCACACTTTTGTATATCTGCACAAAAACGCACCCCCCAGCCTATGAAAAATACACAACCTTATGACGCATACTGTCTTAATACTCATTATACTATATTTATGTATATTAAGCAACTATTTTTCAAAACTTGCCACAACAAATAATTCACATATCATTTATAAAATGTTCCTTGCATCTTTTGTGCAAAATGCTATAATCTAATTGAAAATACGGAGAGAATTCCGTATAAAGTTAATAAATCAAACAAATCGGAGGTAATTCATTATGATGGGAAGACTCAGAGCAATGCGTGAGCCGCTCAAATATGTTCAGGGCAGAGATGCTACACTTAAGTTTCATGAAGAAATGGGCTATATGGGCAAAAGGTGGCTGTTTGTATGTTCAAACAGCGGCTACAAAGCCTGTCATGACAAGATAGAGAAAAGCTTTGGCGAGCTTGACGATTACAGACGCTATGAAGTATTTGGTGGTATATCAAGCAAGGGCGAGATAGCCAAAATGGAAGAGATAGTAAAGGCTGACAACATCGACACAGTAGTTGCAGTTGGCGGCGGAAGCGCAGTTGATACTGCAAAAGCTACAGCATACTACACAGGCAAGCACATTGTTATCGTGCCTACAGTTGCGGCAACAGATGCGCCATGTACAGGTCTGTCAGTAATATACAATGATGACCACAGCTTTGACAAATATCTTTTCTATCCTACCAATCCGGACGCAGTAATGGTAGACACAACAGTTATCGCAAACGCACCTGTAAAGTTCCTTATTGCAGGCATGGGCGATGCACTTGGTACATATTTTGAGGGCAGAGCTTCCATAAGAACAGAGTCTGCAAGCCTTGAAGGCACAGGCATCACAAGAGCAGGACAGGCACTTGCAAGACTTTGCTATGACACGCTGAAAACATACGGCAAGCAGGCAGTTGAGGCTTGCAAGGTACACGCAGTTACACCTGCCCTTGAAGCTATCTGCGAGGCTAACGTATATCTTTCAGGTGTTGGAGCAGACAACGTAAACTGTGCGGCTGCACACTCGTTCTACAATGGCGTAACATCATTGGGAATCAAGCACGCAGACCACGGCTGTTGTGTAGCCCTTGGTACACTGGTTCAGCTTGTACTTGAGGGTGCGCCTAAGGAAGAGTTTGAAGAGGTACAGAACTTCTGCCTTGAAGTAGGACTTCCTGTCACACTCGAGGAGATCGGTGTAACTACACCTGAGCAGGTAGAAACTATCGCAAAGAACGCTTGTATCCCAGGCGAAACTATCCACAATCTTGCAGGCGACGTACAGCCTATCGAGCTTTATGACGCTATCATGCAGGCAGACGCAATGGGCAAGATAGCGCTGGGAAAATAAAGAATAGTGTATATTTAAAATAATATTGCCACCCACGTCTGATTTGGCTGTGGGTGGCTTTTTTGAAAAATATTGTAATCTGCTTATTCCTCGTTGTAAAGTGCGTTCGATTCCCTACTTATCATACTTATTTAAAATATAAATTCGTTCCAATATCCTTCCCTTGTTCTTTTCTGACAATATTCTGTAGTTGTTAATAAGATTAGTTTCGTCATCATCTAAGCTTGACTTGGTAAGACCAATTTTGTCATTCGTCCTGCCTGCAATATAGTCAAGAGATACATTATAGTAATCGGCAAGTTTTACCGCAATATCAAATGGGATCTCACTTTCACCACACTCATATCGGCGATATTGCGTTGTATGCATATAAAGGATATCTGCTACTTGCTTTTGTGTAAGGTCTGCGTCCTCACGCATATCTCTTATTCTTTGGTAAATGTGCATAAAAAGTCCTCCATTAATTCATTAAAAATATTCTATTACAAAAACACAAATTTGTGTTGCTTTTTTGCATTATGTGTGTTATAATAAGCTTATAAAAACACACATTGGTGTTATTATGTACTATCTTATAGTAAAAAGAAGTATATAAATTGAAATTTTAGGAGGAATCAAAATGATCAAAAAAATTTTAGCCAGTACATTAGCTTTAGCTCTTGTTTTCGGTATGGCGACAGTAAGCAACAACTTTGCTGATTTTGGCACAATCAATTTTATTACTGCAAGCGCTGATAATGTAGAAAGCTATGAGTATCAGGGGTGGAGTTATGTTTCATATACATCTGACGGGACTGTATATACCCAAATTTATAAATATGACGGCGACTCTGAAACGGTAACAATACCTGCGCAGATCAACGGAAAGACTGTAACAAGTATTGACCCTACTACAGCATATGGAAATGGCAGTATTTTTCGAGGCACTGATGTAAAAAAGGTCATTATTCCGGCAGATTTTGAAGGCAGTATTAACGAAAAAACTTTCTGGGCTGCCAAGACCATAACAGAGATAAGTGTTGAGGAGGGAAACCCGAACTATTCTTCATATGACGGAATGCTGTTTTCTAAGGACATGACGGAACTTCTTGACTGCCCTGAGGGAAAAAGCGGAAAGGTCGTTATCCCAAGCGGAGTTAAGTCATTAAAGGGGATTGAAGGTTACAATAATCTTGGACCTTTTGAGGACTGCAATAATATAACCGATATCGAGATCCCTGACAGCGTAGAATATATTAACGACCGTACATTCAGAGCCTGCAAGAGTTTGAAAGAAGTACACATACCTGCTAATGCAGAATTTTGTAACGGGGGTTACCTGGATGTATCAGATGCTTTTTATTGGTGTGATAGTCTTGAGAGTATAACAGTTGACAGTGGCAATGATAAATGTGGTTTTGTCGTTGATTCAGGTGTAGTATTGGATAAAAAAGATAAAGCTAAAATGTTATACGTTCCGCCAAAAGCAAAGAATATCAATATTCCTGCTGAAGTGACAAGTTATGGTGACGGTTTAGGTTACAGTAGAACATTAGGAATATTAAAACAAAATATAAGCAAAGCACTTCCAAATATAACAATAGATGAAAATAATACAAAATTCACTATAATAGGAAACGGCTTATATGAAAAAAACGACGACGGTTTATCGCTCATATGTTATTATAGTGACGCAGACGAATTTAATATTTCGACTGATACTGTATCCATTAATTTAGCTGGTAGTGGAGCACTTTTAAAGTTCCCAGAAATTACAATTCCCGAAGGCGTAAAATACATTTTTGGAAGCTCGTTTGAAGAAAATAGCAGCCTAAAAAAAGTAAACTTACCAAGCACACTAGAAAGAATTGGATCGAGTGCTTTCGCTGGCTGCACAAATCTAAAATCAATAACTCTGCCAGATATCCCTGTAAGCGATAAAGATAATTATTTGATAAATATAGGTGCATTTGCATTAGGCTACGATATTGACAGTTCGATGAGATATGTAAAGATGAGTGACTTCATAATATACTGCAATGAGGGCACAGACGGAGAACGTTATGCTATCGAGAACGGCTTTACTTATAAAAAGCCTGAAAGTGATGATTCATCAAGTCTGCCTGACAGTTCAAGTGATACTGACCCAGACTCATCTTCTGACAACTCATCTGATATTTCAAATGACAGCTCCTCTGATGTTTCGTCCGACACAGCAAGCAATTCGGACAATTCATCAACAGCTTCATCTGATTCATCATCAGGCGCAAACTCTGTTGCTTCAAACAGCAAATCTTCATCAGCTTCAGACAAGGTATCTTCTTCAAGCACAACTAACCCACACACAGGTGCAGCAGCCGCAGCCTTTGCAGGCACAGCTTTGCTTGGTATGGCGGCGGTAGTTGCTACCAAAAAGAAAAAGTAAATATATCCTGATAAAAAAGCGTACCGCAACCCAGCGATACGCTTTTTAAAATCCAATTATTTCTTAGTGGTCACATTTTTCACACTCGACCAAGCACCATAATACTTAGTACCCTTTACAGTTGTGTACGAACGAACACGAACGTAATATTTCTTTTTGCCCGAAAGCTTTGAAACAGTGGTCTTGTCGGTCTTTTTGTTTGTTATGGTAACTTTCTTTGCACTTGTGAACTTTGAGTTGGTAGCGTACTGAATCTCGTATCCGGTAGCCGAGCCTTTCTGCGCCCAATCCACAAAGAATGCCTTGCTCTTAGCCGTGAGCTTCTGTATCTCCTGCTTGGCAGGATTTATCTTGAACGTCTTTGTGATAGTGCCTGTGTAAGAGCCTTTTCCTGCAATTTTTACTGTGGCAGTACCTATTTTCTTGTTGCTTGAATAGGAAACTGTATAGTCAGTGCCATTTTTCAGCGTTTTGCCATTGTATTTAACAGTAATGCTCTGAGTAATATTTTTGCCCGTGTATGACTTGTTTGAAATGCCCGAAACTGTGGCTTTCTTGAAGTTATTTTTGATACTGTAGGTCTTAGAAACTGAGCCTGTGTAATTGCCCTTGCCTGTGATTTTTACAGTAGCTGTGCCTACCTTGGTGTTGTTTGAATAGGAAACAGTGTAATCTGTACCATTCTTCAAAGTTTTGCCGTTTAGCTTGACCGTTACACCAGGCTTCTTTGCTTTGCCATCATATGCGTAGGTCGAAGTTGAAAGTGTCACGCTTGCCTTTGAAATGCTAATTCTTGAAAGTGCAGGGATCTCGGCAGTTTCAAGCACCTTTTTGCAAACAGTACACTCTCTGTGCTTTGAGCCTTTAACTCCGATAGAAGCCGCCTTGTCGACTATCCAGCCGCTTGACTTGTGGCCTGTGGCTGGGATAGTTTCAGTGTAGCTGTCACCGCATGAGCAGGTGTATGTTCTTGTACCACTTACTGTGCAGGTAGGCTGCTTTGTGATCCTATTTGTATAGCTGTGTTTGTGGTTTGGGTCATAGTTATAATATCTTGTTGAGTTTGTTAAACACTCATTGAAATCAAGTATATTTATTTTCTCCCAATCGGCTTTTGAACCTTTATAGTAAACATTTTTCAAATTAGTGCAGTCATAAAATGCAAACATGCCAATGCTGTTTACACTTTTCGGAATCGTGATATTCTTTAATGTCTTACAATTAAAGAAAGATCTGTATGCGATCGTGTTAATAGTATCGGGAATTGTATAATCGGATCTGCTTGAATTAGCAGGATATTGCATTAATTGCGTCATTGCTTTGTCAAACCAAACACCGTCTTTAGAACAATATTTTTGATTATCAGGATCGACATTTATGCTGATAAGGCTGTCACAAAAATAAAATGTATCAATCTCTATGTATTCAGTGCTTTTGGGGATTGTGACCGTAGTTAAACTTGAACATTCGGAAAATGTAGCACTTCCAATGTACTTTACGCTCTCTGGTATGTCTATGCTGACAAGACTTTTACAACGAGCAAAAGCAGAGGAAGGAATGTTGTCAATATTTGTTGGCATTTTTATATGTGTTAAATTTGTACAGCCAGAAAATGATGATGTTCCAATATATGTGACACTATCAGGAATAATTATATCTGTTAGACTATCACAGTTTTCAAAAGCCCCATTTCCAATACTTGTGACGCTTCCAGGAATTGTATAGGATGATTGCTTAAGACCAAGTGGATATATCAACAAAGCAGTTTTGTCTTTATTAAACAATACTCCTTCATCTGAAGAAAATGAAGTGTTATCATTGCTGACAGATATATCTGCAAGAGCGGTGCATCCTTCGAAAGCATTATGTGTAATGTTTGAAACACTATCAGGAATAAAAATATTTGTGAGTTTTTTACAGCCTGAAAATGATTTGTATTCAATGCTGTTTAATCCGTTAGACATTGTTATAGCCGAGAGATTCTCACAGCCCTTAAAAGCTTCATTTTCGATAGTTTTGACGTTTTCGGGAATAGTTATGCTTTCAAGACTTTTACAGCAAAGAAAGGATTGTTCTGGAATGTTATCAATATTTGATGATAATTTGATATCTCTGAGAGCATAACAATTTAGGAAAGCGTACTTTTCAATGCTTGTGATGCTATCAGGAATAACAACATTAGTAAGTGCTGAACAATCAGAAAATGCTTTTTCTCCAATAGTTTCAACACTGTCTGGAATATCGATTTTTTTCATACCTGAACAGCTTGAAAATGCAGATTTTTCAATTCTGACAACTCCATTTGGAATAATAACATTATCGAGATTTGTACAAGAAAAAAATGCTTCTTCTGGAATAGTTGTAAGGTTTGCTGACAGGGTAATATCACTGAGACTTGTACAGTAAAAGAACATGGATTTTCCTAAACTTGTAACACTATCAGGTATTATTATACTTTTTAATGCGGGGCATTCAGAAAATGCGAGATCTCCAATGCTTGTGACCCCGTCTGGGATAGTTATATTTTCAAGATACAAGCATCTTGTAAATGTGTTATCCTCAACACAAGTGATAGTGTCAGGTAGTGTTAGGTTTTTGATGCTTGTTGCCGAGAATGCATTTTTTCCGATACTCTTAACACCATTTTTTATATCTATTTTTTTAAGAGTATTACAATCTTCAAAAGCAGACGCTCCTATAATTACAACACTTTGTGGTATATCTATGCTTTCGAGGCAGGTGCAACCATGGAAAGCATAAGTCCCGATACTTGTTAGACCATTTGGTAAGGTCACATTTTTGAGTATATCACAATTTTCAAATGCGTTGTTTTCGATTTTTTTTACTCCGTTTGGGATCTTAATACTTTCTAGCTTCCTATTTGAATAAAAAGCACGATTGCCTATACTTGTTACCTGTTTACCATTTATATATGCAGGGATAGTCAGATTTTCGGTTTTTCCTGTATATTTGGTAATCGCTATGGTACCGTCATTCAAAACACTATACTGGAAATCACCATAGGTGTCTGCACTAGCTGATATGACAACTCCGATTTCCGTGGCTTGTTCTGCAATAGGCAAAACAGTGCTACTAAAAGTGATCGCAAAGGCAGCAACACAAGCTAAAATTTTTTTCATACATAATCACTCCCACGTATTTTTTTTTTTGAAAAAGATTATAACATCATGATAACACTTTCTGCAATAAATGTCAATATTGGAAATGTAATCTAAGCGAATTATAAAGTTAGTGAACAAAAACAGCGTATCGCAGGGTTTCCTGCGGTACGCTGTTTTCATATGTAATTACTTCTTTGTAGTAACACTCTTTGAAGCTGACCAAGCACCGTAGTACTTCGTACCCTTTACAGTAGTATACGAGCGAACACGAACATAGTATTTCTTTTTGCCCGAAAGCTTTGAAACAGTGGTCTTGTCGGTCTTTTTATTTGTTATTGTGACTTTCTTTGCACTTGTAAACTTAGAGTTGGTAGCGTACTGAATCTCATATCCAGTAGCAGAGCCTTTCTGTGCCCAGTCCACAAAGAAAGCCTTGCTCTTAGCCGTGAGCTTCTGTATCTCCTGCTTGGCAGGATTTATCTTGA
>OKSB01003215.1_pt1 | contig 13274 bp, 13 predicted proteins | sample 1601171 | NCBI WGS metagenome assembly OKSB01 (sample SAMEA3541496, study PRJEB24748) | human gut metagenome | biome: human gut; feature: human-associated habitat; material: faeces | place: China | collected 2012 | reverse complement strand
GAAATTATCGCAAGGCGAATTTACTTCGCCGTTAAGCGATAATTTCAAGCGCAAAATGGTCTAACAGGCGCGTCCGCCGGATTTGCAGGGCGCGGCGCCGGACCCGCGCCGTTGCCTTGCGGGAATCGCGCGAAAGCGGGCGGCATCAGATATCAATCTGCAACCAGGCGCGGGCCCCCCAGCCGATGAAGAAGGAAATAAGGGCCACGCTGAAGCTGATGGTCAGCATTTCCCGGAATCCGTGCAGAAAAGAGGATTTGCGCACCACGGAAACAAAATAGGTGAAGCCCAGAATAATCAGGGCGGCGATCAGCAGGCAGAAGGCCAGGGACACAAGCGGCGCGGAAAAGATGATATACGGGGCGAGCAGCAGGGCCACGGTAAAAAGGTAGGCCAGGCCGGTATACACGGCCGCTTTCAGCGGATGTTTCTCGCCGGAATCCGTTTTCTTGGAAAGATATTCAGAGGCCGCCATGGACAAGGTGGCGGCGACGCCGGTGATAAAACCGGCCAGGCCGATCATTTTGTTGTCGTTCAGCGCCAGAGTGAAACCGGCCAGAGCGCCTGTCAGTTCCACCAGGGCGTCATTGAGCCCCAGAACCATGGAGCTGATATAACTGAGGCCGTCCTCTTCAATCATGGCGGCCAGTTCCTCTTCATGCCGGCTTTCATCCTCAAGTATTTTCCGGGCAATGGGGAATTGCTCGGAAATCGCCTTGTATTCTTCAATGGCCTTGGCTTCTCCCGATTCCATCAGGTTGAGGACAAAGGTCAGGCCGAAAATTTTTGCCAGAAGCGTAAAAAACCAGACTCGGACCGCATTGAGTTTGGGGAGATTATCTAAATAGGAAGCCCACTGGGCTTTGTGTTTTCTCTCGTCATGCGCGATGGCCTCCAGAATCTTGCGATTATGCTCAGATTTGGTTTTTTTCGCCAGGATCGCGTAAACCTCGGCGTCCAGAGCCTCATCGAGATAAAAGTTATGTACGTAACGTTTCATTTCCGGGGTCATAGTCAACTCCACAGTAGAAGTGCAATATAATGCAATGCGAGCCTGCAAAACAGGAAGCGCCGGCTTCATGTCCGGCGGTGGAAAGAATGTTTTCCGCATTGCGGCATGTCTGGTCCGCCCGCGCGGCAGGGACAAGAGCGCGGGCCTGCAAAGCGGGCTTGTTTTTCCTGATATATCACGAAAATATCCCGCTTGGCGAGTTTCCCTAGAGGGCGTGGCGCTGAGTTGCTTTGTCCCTCCAGATCATGCGCATCCTGTCTATCAGCATGCAGCAGCCGCAGAGAGAGATGGTGACGGCGGTGGCGGTGAACACGCCGCGATAGCCATAGCCCGCGTGGATGACCAGGCCGCCCAGCAGCGGGCCCAGCATGCCGCTGGCGTCAAAGGTCGCCATCATTACATTGGAGTTGATGGAGCGGGTGGTGGGCGTGGAGCGGTCGTACACGGCGGCGGCCAGCAGGGGGTAGAGCAGGCCCAGGCCCAGGCCGTAGACGCAGGTGAGGGGAATGAAGGCCCAAAGCGGCCCCCAGGCCAGGCCCAGCATGCAGCAGGCCAGCACCGCGCAGCAGAGCGTGGTCACGCGGTAGCGGGGCAAGGTATCCAGGCGGTGGCTGCCGAACAGCCGGACCAGAATGATGGTCACCGTGTAAATGGAGAAAAACCAGGCCGGTTGCGCGCCGGTGACCGAGCAGAGTCCCTTCATGAAGAAGATGGCCAGCACGGTCATGATGCTGAAGGTCAGACAGGCCATGTAGATGAAAAACAGGCCTGAATGGCTCACGGCCTGCCAGAGAGCCCGGCCCGAAAGGCTGCCCGCGCCCTGGGCGGGCATTTCTGGCGTCCGCAGGCGCGGGGCCAGGGGAATCAGCATGGCCAGGGCGGGCAGGCCAAGCACGGCGGTGAAGGCGAAGAGATGCGGTTCGCCGCCCAGAATGGGCAGGATACGCTCGGACAGGGCCGGAATGATCGAATAGGGCAGCAGCATGGTCAGGGAGAACAGGGCAAAGCCCCTGGCGCTCTGGCCCGTGGGGATGCAGCTGACCAGCACGGCCACCGTGCAGCTGGAGTATACGGCCAGGGCAATGCCCTGGATGGTGCGCAGCAGCCAGATGACGCCGATGACATGCTCTCCCTGAACGTAGGGATAGGCCAGCAGGACGCAGCTGGAAACGATGATGGACAGCAGCATGGGCAGCAGCTTGCCGCGCTTGAGCAACAGCACGCTTGCCAGGGGACGGCAGAGCAGGACCATGGCGAAGAGGGAGGAAAGCAGCACGCCGCGCCAGTTGGGGGTGATGCTGAGACCTTCCAGCCATTGCTCGAAGCAGTAGAACACGGCGATGTAGCTGTTGCTGCACATAGCCATGCAGAAGAGCAGGATAAAGTCGCGGCTTAAGAGTTTTTGCGGCGGTTCGGAAGGTTTGTCCCAACGCTTGGGCTGTTCTTGCGGTCCACTGAAGGGGGGCATGAGGGCCTCGTTTATCTTGGGCGTTGCCCACAACGGACGCGCGCCGTCGCGGAAGCCCGCGCACCCATGGAACGTCGCGCGCAGGCAACTGCCGCGCAACCTTTGAGAATGTCAATTTTCAAAGGAATCTGCTCCGGCAAAATCCGCTCTCAGAGCGGATTACCTTTGAAACGCTTTGCGTTTCAAAGGGTTCATTCCGCCAAAAAGCGCGGTTATCGCTGCTGTCGATCCCCGTATGGCCCCGTTGTCGCCAAACGGGGACAGCCCTTCGGGCTGCCTTTGGTCGCTTTTCCGGAATCCACGCCGCGTTCGGCGTTAGAGCATTTCAAAGTTGAAATGCTCTGGCCTGCGGAAGCACTGATTAGAGCCATTTTTCCTTGCTTTGTTGTACGCATTCCCGCCTCTCCGCTGGAGCCCCCGGCACAGAGGCACAACCCGGTTTATTCCCATGAAAAAAGCACTATTTCTGTTCTGCTGCCTGTGCCTGGTCTTTGCTCTGGCGGCTTGCGGTTCCGACGACGACCAGAAAAGCGGCAGGGCCGCCGGACAAAGCGCGCCCGCCTCACCTGACGCCGTGCCGTCTTCGCCGGGGGCTGCCGCTTCCGCTCCCTCCGTTGTCCCCGCGCCCGTATCCCGGCCTCCGGCCACGCCTGAGGAAAAGAAGCAGGCCGACAGGATGGTGGCCTTTTACAATACCGCCGCCGGAGTGCTGGCCAGCGGCTGGTACGGCCAGCCCGACGCGTTGCTGACCAATGTGCGCGCCTATCTGGAAGACTGGCGGCTCGCGCCCCGGCCCGCCGTACGCGGCGCGCGCGGCGAAGCGGCCAAAGGCCTCGCGCCCGCCAAGGGGCTTTTTTCGGCTGAGGTGGAAGCGCATCTGGCTCAATGGGTCACGGACATGGACAAGTCCCTGGACGCCATGCTGGCGGATTACAAGGCCCTGGAAAAATACGTGCGCGACGACAGCATCCGGGACGACGGAGCCCAGGGGAAAAAGCTGGCGGCAAGCCTGGGCGCGGCCCATGCGACCTTTATGGCCGCCCGCGACAGTTATCTGGAAGTTGTGGAGGCCCGGGCCGCGCAGGCCGAGGACGTGCTGCTGCGCGACCATCCGCTTCAACGGCAGATTGTGGCGGCTGAAAAGATTTTTTCCCTTTTCCGCAAGGCTGCCGGATTGCTCGGCCCGGAAAAGCCGGATAAGGAAGCCCTGGAGCAATTGCGTCAGGAGCTGGAATCCGCCATTGCCCTTGCCGGGAGGCCGCCTTTCCCGGCTTCGCCGGAACTGGAACGGGTTTACCGGGCCTTTCTCAAGGAAGCCGCACTCTTTCCCCAGGGACTCGCGCGCGGTCTCTCCGAAGGCTTTTACAGCCCGTTGCGGCGCGATCTGAATAGTATCGTCGGTCGCAGCCGCGAGGCGTATAACGCCTTTGCGCGGGCGGCCAATCAGTCGTAGCGCAAAATATTTTTGCAAAGCTCCGGCTTCCCTTCTCCGGAAAGCGGAGCACCTCATCCCGGCAACCGTCAAGACGCTGACAGTTGTCGGGATTTTTTATATCCAACCTATGCATAATTAAGATAAAAACATGCTTGGCAAGCTGTTTGCAAAAAGGAGAACGGAAAAGTTTTGCGTGTCCGGCCAGGTCCGGCAATTCAAGAGCGCCAAGTGCGCCGATTTCGCCAAGTTCGGAGGTCAGCATGTTTTTTTTGCTGGGAGGCAATGACAAAAAAGCCCGCAAGGCTGAGAAACAGACGCGGGCGTCCGACGCCACCGCGCGCGTGCGTGACGTCTTTCTGGCCGGACGTTTTCCCGTGGTGACCACCCATCAGGTGGAGGGCCGCCGCATCGCCAAGGTGCTGGGCCTGGTCTGCTGCCGGGGCTATGACTCGGAAGAGGCCTTTTTCGGCATGGCGGGCCGGGCCATGAACAAAGGGGCCCAGGCCATTGTGGGCTATAATGAAAATGTGGCCTTTCATCCTGACGGCAGCAAATATTTCTCCTGCTTCGGTACGGCCGTCATGTTTGAATACGACCCGGCGGACCCGGATTCCCTGCCGCTCATGCTCCAGCAGAAATTCAGGGAGCGGGAGCAGCAGCCCAACAGCGATATGATTTAACAACTTCTCCTCAGCCCGGCGCGGGCAGAGGAGAAAAATCCTCAGTGCGCAGCAAGGCGCCAATGTTAAAAAGCCGTCGATTACCGACGGCTTTTTATGTTTCAGGCATATTCCACGCTGGCCAGCGCCAGCCCCCCGGCCGGGGCCGTGGCCGAGGGCACGGCCCGGCGGTCGCGGGCCGCCAGCAGGTCCGGCACGTTTTCAGGCCGGATTTTGCCCTGCCCGCAGGCCGCCAGCAACCCGGCCATATTGCGTACCATCTGCTTGAGAAAGCCGTTGGCCGTGACGGTCAGGCGCAGCCCGGGCGCGTGCGGAGGATAGAATTCGCAGGGCGGCGGGATGTCCAGTTCCGCCCGGAAAACGGTGCGCGTGGTGCTTTCCATGTCCGTGCCCGCGTTTTGCAGCCCGGCGAAATCGTGCTCGCCCAGCAGATGGGGCAGGGCCGCGCGCATGGCTTCCACATCCAGCGGGCCGCAGTTCCAGACAAAGGGGGCCAGTTGCGGCGGCACAAAGGCGCGTTCCTGCCAGAACTGGTACACGTAAGTTTTGCGCAGGGCATCCTTGCGGGCGTGAAAATCCGCCGCCGCGGGCTCGGCCGCCAGTATGCGGATTTCCGGCGGCAGCAGGGCATTGAGGCTGCGCTGCCAGCGCAACCCGGCCTTGGCGTCGGGGACATCGCAATGGGCTACCTGGCCGTGGGCGTGCACGCCCGCGTCGGTGCGGCCTGAACCGTGCACCCGCACCGGCGCGCCGGCCAGCACGCGCAGGGCGGCTTCCAGCTCGCCCTGAATAGTGGGCGGCGGCGACGGCTTTTCCTGGATCTGCCAGCCGCTGTAGCCGGTGCCCAGATAGGCCAGCAGCAGTTTCAGGCGCATCAGTCCGGCAGCCTCATGCGGGTGATCAGTTCCGTGAACTTGGCGGTCTTGACCGGATTGGTATAGGTCAGGATTTCACCGGACTGCTTGGGAGCCATGCCCGAGAGAATCCGAATGGCCACGCGCTCGTCCATGCTTTCCAGCGCCTTGGCCGCCGTCCGGGGCTTCATGTTGGCATACATCTGGATCAGATTGCGGATTTTTTTGTCTTCCAGGCCTTTGGCCTCGCGGATCATGTCCTTCATCTTCTGTTCGGCGTCCTGCAAATCTTTCAGGCGCTGGTCCATCTGCTGCCGGAGCATGAGAATATCCTGCTGCTGGCGGGCCAGGTCCTGGGCTTTATCGTTGGGATCGCCGGGGGGAGCGGTGGGCGTCACGCGGGGCGCGGGCGGCGGCAGGGTGGCGGGCTGTCCGTTTTGCGGCAGCGAGGGTAGGGCCGAGGATGCTCCGGCGCCGCGCGGAGGCAGGGGCGCGCCGTCGGTTCCCTGGCCGCGCGGAATATCGGCCGGAATGTCCGGCGCGCCGGGCATGGCCATGGGCGCGGCCTGTTCCGCCGGGGCAAAGGGGGACGACGCGGCCGGGGCTTGGGGCACAGGCATGTCCAGCGCGGCGGCATGCGCGGCCTGAACGCTGCCGAGTCCCGGAATGGGCAGGCTTTTCAGGCCCAGTATGTCCAGAAGGCCGTCGTCGTGGCCGGGTTGTCTGACCGGTGCTGCGGCCAGCAGGGATACGGGATTTTCGGCCGGAGCCGGAGTGCCGGCCTCGGCCACGGGAGCGCCGAGAGGCGCGGGAGCGGGCAGTCTGGGCGGCGTGAAGGCGGCACTGTCCGCGTCAGGGACGCTGCGGACTTTGGCCGTCACCAGCGGTGCGGGAAGCGCGGATTCCGTGCCCGCCTGCTGCGCGTGCCGACGCGGCTTCGCGGCGGCGGCCAGTTGCGCGGCGGCGGAACCCTGCGGCATGTCGCCGCCGGGCAGCGCGTCTGTTTGAAGGTCTTGTCCGGAGGATGCGGCCGCCGGGGCGCTTTTTCGCAGATTTTCCCGGGAATCCGGGTCGCGCGATGCCGTGGCCGCCGGGCTGACCGAGGCGACGGGGCCAGCCTCAGGCACGGTTTCCCGCGTGGTTTTTTGAGTATCCAGCCGCGCCGTGTCATTCGGCACGCCGCCGAGCCAGACGGGCAGGGGCACGTCCAGCATGAGCATGCCCAGAATGGCAAGTTTGATAAAGCAAAGCACCGCCAGCCAGCGAAAGAGCCTAGAAAGACGGAGCCTTGTAGCGGAGGGTCGCGATTTCGTCATTGAAGCGTTGCTCCTTCAACTGTTCTTCGCGGGCATGGTAGTGTTTCTGCCGTTCCTTGAGTTTTTCCAGCAGTTTTTTGTCTATGGCGCGGGCCGCCAGCAGATTTCTGGCTTCCTCCACCATCTGGGCCAGCATGCGCGCCTGGAGGGAGGCTGCGGCCGCGTCGCCGCGCAGGCCCTTGACGTATTGTTCCAGCAGCCAGCGTTCACCGGCTTCCATAAGAGCTTCGTTGCAGAGGCGGTCCTGGGCGCCCCGGAGTTCGGCCTGGAGCGCGTCCAGGCGTTCCCGGGCCTCCTGGAAGCGGCGCTGCGCCGTGGCCAGGCGCACTTTGGCCTCTTCTTCCAACTGCTCCCGGTAGTCGAGCACCTTCTGCATTTTGAAGCGAAACGGCATGCAAACTCCGCCTTGTTTTTGACGCCTGTCCTGAGCCGCCAAAGGGAATTGCAAACTGCGGGCCAAAAGGCGGAGCTGCCGCCTTGCGGCAGCTTCCGGTCAGACGTTCAGGGCCGCCGCGTGATTGACCGGGCCGCAGCCCTTGCCGGGGCTGTAGCTCTTGCGCAGAGCGAGATTGAGAAATTCCTGGGCCTTGGTCACGGCCACCCGCAGGGGCAGGCCCTTGCCCAGGCCCGTGGCGATGGCCGCTGAAAGCGTGCAACCCGTGCCGTGGTTGTTGGCGGTCTCCACCTTGGCCTGGGGCAGAGCCTTGGGCGCTTCGCCGGGCAGACAGAGGCAATCCGTGACCACAATGGAGCTGTCCATGTGGCCGCCCTTGATCAGCACGGCCCTGGCCCCCATGTGGAGCAGCTTTTCGCCCGCCGCGAAGGCGTCCTCCACGTCGGCGATGCTGAGGCCGGTCAACATTTCGGCCTCGGGCCGGTTGGGCGTGAGCAGATCGCAGCCGGGCAGGATTTCTTCTTTCAGAGCCGTCACCGCGTCCTCCTGCAACAGGCGGCTGCCGCTCTGGCTTACGGACACGGGGTCCACCACCAGGGGAAAGGCGCGGCGGCGCAGAATGGGGCTGATGGCGCGGATGATGCCCGCGGAAAACAGCATGCCGGTTTTGGCCGCGGCCACGGGAAAGCCTGCCAGCACGGTTTCGAGTTCCAGAGCCACGAATTCGGGCTCCGGCGCCTGGATGCCCGTGACGCCCAGGCCGTTCTGGGCCGTTAGGGCGGTGATGACGCTCATGCCGTAGCCGCCCAGGGCCATGATGGTTTTCAGGTCGGCCTGGATGCCCGCGCCGCCGCCGGAGTCGGAACCGGCAATGGTCAGAATGTTAGGGGGGGTCGGCATACGCACTCCCGTTTCGGGTTGCAGATGTGATTGCGCCGTTTCCGGCGCTGAAAAAAAGGGCAGGGCTGTGACGCCCTGCCCGGAGAGCGTTGACAGCGTCAACGCGACCAAAAATCAGGAGCAGGCCACGGCTTTGCCGTGCCGTTAGTTGCCCGAAGGGTGCCCGGCCGTGCCGGGCATTTCCCTTGATTTTTGCGCCTTACCGCCCGGCAAGTTTTTTTGAAACCGAGCCGATGGCGGAGCAAACACCGCGTAAGCGGAGTTTGTCATCAGTTGATCAATGCGTCCTGTCCGGAGGAACCTTTATAGCCCGCGCCGGACGGGCGCGCAATACGCGGCTGGACCGCCGGGAGCCGTTTCTAAATTGCCCTTTCGCCCTCTGTCTGCGTCCGGTTTGCCCCGTGCGAAGGTCGGGTTTGAATAAGCCCTTTCGCGGCAGAGAACGAAAATCCTTGATGTGGAAACAGCCCCCGGGGCATTTCAACGTTGATCTGCTCTAGACGTTTTCAGGCGCGCCGTCCACGGTGCGGCGACCCAGCACCATAAAGGCCACAAAAGCCACGATGGCGGCGGCCACGCCGATGATGTTGGAGATGTCGATGCCCATGCCGAAGCCCATGGAAGGCTCAAAGCAGATGTACGAGACGCAGACCGCGGTCATGAACACGGCGGGTATGGTGCAGATCCAGTGGCAGCGGTCCCGACGGACAAGGTAGGCCGCCCCGGCCCAGAGCACGATTGTCGCCAGGGACTGGTTGGCCCAGCCGAAGTAGCGCCAGATGATGTTGAAGTCCACCTGCGACAGGATAATGCCGATCACGAACATGGGCACGGCGATGAGCAGGCGCGGGGAAATGGCCTTCTGGGAATAGTTAAAGGTTTCGGCGATGGTCAGACGCGCGGCGCGGAAGGCCGTGTCGCCCGAGGTGATGGGCAGCACCACCACGCCCAGGATGGCCAGGATGCCGCCCACGGTGCCCATCAGGGCGAAGGAGGATTCCGTCACCACGTTGCCGGGACCACCGGCGGCCAGGGCAGCGGCCAGGGCTTCGGGGCCGTGGTAGAAGCTCATGCCCACGGTGGCCCAGACCAGGCCGATAAAGCCTTCGGCCACCATGCTGCCGTAAAACACGGGCTTGCCCAGCTTTTCATTGGCCATGCAGCGGGCCATGAGCGGAGACTGGGTGGCATGGAAGCCGGACAGCGCGCCGCAGGCAATTGTGATGAACACCAGCGGGAAGATGGGCAGGCCCTTGGGATTCTGGTTGGCCCACTGGGCGGAATTGTAGAATTCCGTGCCGCTGACGAACATCATCACGGTGATGCCCACGGCCATGAAGATCAGGATGGCCCCGAAAATGGGGTAGAAGCGGCCGATGATCTTGTCGATGGGCATAATGGTCGCCAGGAAGTAATAGGCGAAGATCACGCAGACCCAGAAGGTGAGGTTCAGGGCGGAGGGGGTCAGCTTGGCCAGCAGGGCGGCCGGGGCGGCCACGAAGACCACGCCCACCAGGATGAGCAGCACCACGGCGAAGACGCGCATGATCTGTTTGGCGGCGCTGCCCAGGTTGTAGCCCACGAAGGTGGGCACGTTGGCCCCGCCGTAACGGATGGAAAGCATGCCCGACATATAGTCATGCACCGCGCCGGCGAAGATGGTGCCGATCACGATCCAGAGCAGGGCCGAAGGGCCCCACAGCGCGCCCAGAATGGGGCCGAACACCGGGCCCACGCCCGCGATGTTCAGCAACTGGACCAGCCAGACTTTCCAGACCGGCATTTCCACGTAGTCCACGCCGTCGGCATGGGTCTGGGCCGGGGTGGCGCGGCTCGGCTGCACGCCGAAGACTCTGGTGACAATGCCCCCGTAGATGATGTAGCCGACAATCAGCGCGGCCACAGCCAGAAGAAAATAGACGTAGTTTGGCATAACTCCCTCTGTATGCAAAAATGAATGAGACACCCGAAAAAAACACCCGGCCATCGCGCGGATGCGTGATGGTATTGCCTCTCAAGTAACCATATGGCGTCCGTGCGTCAATACAAAGCGGGACCGGGAGTAAAAAGAAAAGTCTTGTCCGGCGCGGCCGGACGGGCCCCCCCCGAGGGGCGTCGCCGGTTTTTGCCGAAAGCCTCGGTTGCCGGGCCGGACAGAGGACGGCCGGGAGAATGCGTTTTCCTCAATATCTGAAATTGGATATTTCATGCGGCCGGAGCTTCAAGACAATGTCTAGAAAAAGTATTCACACCCGAAAAAAGCAATGATACCATGAAAACAGGGGAAAAGCGCTGCCGGAAGCGGCGGGCCGCGCCCCGTGCTTCCAATTTCAGATAAAAATTCAAGTACGTTTTATCTGCCATTGGAAGGCGCGACTGCGTTCGCGCTCCAGCCGACAGGTAAAAACGGCATGGGCGCAGTTTTTACCTGGAAATGGTCATGAGGAGATCTGCATGAAATTGGAAAAGAAAACGCCCGAGGTTCCCGACATCATGAACCTCCCCAAACCCCGTCCCGGCAAGGGCGCGGGGCGCAAAGCCGGGCTGCTGGCCCTGGTGGCGGTGCTGGCCGTGGGCGGCGCGGCCTTCTGGCTGACCCGCGACCCCTCCACCCGCGATCAGTGGCGGGAACAGGCCGCCGGCGTCATTGACAATGCCACCAGCGGCACGCCCCTGGCCGGGGTGGGCGATCTGCTGCGCGACGCTCCGCCGCCTCCGCCGAGCGCGGTGACCAATCCGAGCACCGCTCCGGGCACTCTAGCCGGGCAGAACGTGCAGGGCACGGTGCCCGCGCCGGTGGACACCAGCCTGCCGCCGGGGCAGAGCGGGCTCGCCGGAAGCGGCGGAGCGCCGGGCATGGCAGGACAGGAGGCTGTGCAGCCCGTGGCTCCCAAGGTCACGGCGGACAGCAAGGTCCGTCCGGACTTTGTGGAGGATCTGGCCGCCTATCTGGTTTCCCGCTACAAACCCGGCCCGCGCGGCGGTTCGCTGGCGGTCAGCGTGCAGAGCGTCAACCAGCGCTACGGCGTCAAGCTGGCCGGGCAGGTCGAAGGGGGCCGGGCGGGCCTTCTGCGCTACGCCTTCCATCCCACCATGCTCCAGAGCCTGTACGCGCTCTATGTGGACCGCTTCATGGCGGCTCTGGACCGCGAGGCGGCGGCCAAGTCCCTGTCGCCGGAGCAGAACCGGGAGATGCACATGGCTCTGGCGGGCCGCTTCGTGATGCTGGCCGGCGCGCTGGAGGGCGTGGCCTCGGTGCCGGATCTGGGCAAGCGGATCAAGGGCCTGGAGCAGATTTCCCAGAACGTGGTGGACATCAATTCCCAGATGACGGCCGCGGTCTTTGATCTGGACCAGTTGCGCGAAAACAAGGCCTCCCAGCCCGAGATCGCCACGACGCAACTGCGGGTGGACGGTTTGAGCGCCCGCTACCGGCGCGCTCTTGAAGAGCGGGCGGCGGCGCAGCGCGCTCTGGTTGCGGCCATTCGCAAGGGCGGCGGACAGGCTCTGGACGACGACTCCCTGCTGTTTGTGGCCTATTGGGTGGACCGGCGTTTGCGGGAAGGGCCGCAGGCTCCGGCTTCGGTGCAGAGCGCCGCCGCCGTGCTGCGGGATCTGGCCCGGCGTTGCGCTCAGGCCGGTGCCGCCGCGCCCGCCAATCGGGACAATCCGGCCGCGCAACCGGCTCTGTCCGCCCCGGCGGCCCCGGCCCGGAATACCGCGCCCCAAACCACAGCGCCTCAAAATACGCTGCCCCGGAATACACAGCCGCAGGCCGGTACAAGGCTTCCGGCGGCCCCGGCTCCCGCGCCCGCACAGCCCTTGACCGTGCCCGCGCCGGTCCAGGCGCCGGTCCAGGTGGGCGACCAGGGCCGGTGAACGCGCCGTTGGTTCTTTTTGTGGGCGGCACGCGCAGCGGCAAAAGCGGACTGGCCCAGCGCTGGGCCGAGGCGCAGTCTCCCCGGCGTCTTTTTCTGGCGACCTGCCGGGTGGAGGATGCCGAAATGGCGGCCCGCGTGGCTCGGCATCAGGCCGCGCGCGGCGCGGGCTGGCACTGCGTGGAGGAGCCTCTGGACCCTTTGGCCGTGTTGGGCGGCTGCCCGGCCGGAAGCGCTTTTGGCGGGGCCGGAGTGGTTCTGCTGGATTGCGTGAGCCTCTGGATTGCCAATCTGCTGGCCGCCGGTCTGACGCCTGAGGCGGTTCAGGCGCGGGTGGCGGCCCTGGCCGCCGGCCTGGCTGAAAATGGATGCCGCGCCCGGCCCGTGGCCCTGGTCAGTGCGGAAACCGGCCTGGGCATTGTGCCGCCTACGCCCCTGGGGCGCTTGTACCGGGATGTGCTGGGTCTTGCCAATCAGACGCTGGCAAGGGCCTGCACCCATGTGATTTTTGTCAGTTGCGGGCTGCCCCTGGCGCTCAAAGGCCCGTTGCCGGAGGGCATATGCTGATTCCTGCTTCGTGCCGCAGGCTGGGCCTGCTCCCTTATATATTCTGTTGCCTGTTCTTGGGCCTGGGCCTCTTTTCGATGCTGTCGCCCTCACCGGCGCGGGCCGCGAATACGGCTGACCCGCGCCAATGCCTGGTGGAGGTGGGACAAGCCATTGACGCGGCGGATGCCGCCGCCTTTGAGCGCCTGGTGGATGTGGACGCCATTCTGGGCGCGGCCCTGACCCTTTTTCTGCGCGATGTGCAAAAGCCGGAGGTGGCTGATCAACTGCCGCCCCTGCTGGCCGTGATGTTTTCCCAGGCCGCCTCCGGGGACGCCGGGGGAAACAAACTGCGCGATCTGCTGTTCAGCGAGGCCCGTGCCTTTGTGATCAACGGCGTGTCCTCCGGGGCTTTTGCCGGACGCGCGCCCAGCGGCGGGAGCGCCCAAGGGATGCTGGCCCCGCTTTTTGCCGACGCCTCCACGGGCTGCAAGGAAATCCGGCGGATCGGCCAGGCCAGGCCCGACGGCCACGGCTGGCTGGTACCTTTTGTGGTGCATGACGCGGGCAACGCTGAAAGCTATCCGGTGCTCGGGCGGCTTAGTCCGGTGGAAAACGGCTTCCGCCTGACTTCCGTGGAGAACCTGGAAGAGCTGCTGGGCCGCGTGCGCGCCGAAAGCCTGAATCTGAGCCAATAGAGCGTTTTGATATTGAAAATATCTCAACGCTCGGTGCGGATTTTCTGTGAAAATCCGCACCGCGAAATTATCGCAAGGCGAATTTACTTCGCC
>OKSB01003204.1_pt1 | contig 13298 bp, 10 predicted proteins | sample 1601171 | NCBI WGS metagenome assembly OKSB01 (sample SAMEA3541496, study PRJEB24748) | human gut metagenome | biome: human gut; feature: human-associated habitat; material: faeces | place: China | collected 2012 | reverse complement strand
CAGCGCCCCGCGCAGCAGCACCCGGCTCAGCAGCGCCCTGCTCAGCAGCGCCCCGCGCAGCGGAGCGCCAGCCAGTGGACGGATGACGCCGCCCGCCCGCGCCGCAGCGCGCCGGACGACCGCCGGCGTGTGCAGCAGCCTGCCCCGGCCCCGGCCGGCAAGCATGGCCGCAAGGCAAAGAAGGCCAAAAAGCCGAAGAAGAAAAAGAGCCTCGGCCGCCGGCTGCTGATCCTGTTCCTTGTGCTGGCCATCCTCGCGGGCCTGTACCTGACGGCGGTGTATTCCGACATTCCGTTCATCGCCAAGTGGCGCACGGCCTATATCCAGACGGCCATGAACACGCTCAGCCACCAGTGGCTGGCCACGGCGTTCATCCCACGCAGCGTCATCGACAAGGTCGTCGCCGAAATGGAGGCGGCCAGGGAGGCGCAGATCGGCGTCAACAGCGAGTGGGGCGAGGGAGAGATCGAGTCCCGCAACCCAACCCTCACGGACACCAAGGGCATGAGCAAGGAAGAGATCACGTTTTATAACCTCTTCTGGGAGGTGGATGTGCCGAGCATGCAGGCGTATGTCAAGGAGCATCCCGACGTCCTTGCCGCCGGCTGGAGCCGCATCAACATCGACAAGTCCGCCCTTACGGACGACGGCACCAGCATCCGCACCATCCAGGGCGAGCAGGTGCTTGCGATCGACGCACAAAATGAGATTATGATCGCGCGCGTGAAAGGCAGCACCTACCGCGGCGTGCTCGTCATCATGAAAGACCCGTCGCGCCTGAGCCTGCAGGTCGCGTCCACGCTCGGCAGCGTCGGCCAGGTCTGCGGCAAGATCGCCGAGGCCCACGGCGGCGTCATCGGCATGACCGGCTCGGGCTTCATCGACCCGGGCGGCACCGGCAACGGCGGTACCCTCGCGGGCTACGCCATGTGCAATGGCAAGTCCTACGGCAGCCATATGGGCTATGGCTACAAGCGTCTCGAGCTGCATAAGGACAACCGCATCTACATCCGCGACTGCGATTCCGAGGTCTCGCCCGACACGACGGACGCGGTCGAGTTCTCGCCCGCCATGATCATCGACGGGGAGACGGTCGTCAATGCCCGCAGCGGCTTCTCGGACCTGCAGCCGCGCGCCTGTCTCGGCCAGTCGAAGTACGGCGAGATCATCGCCCTGCTCGTTGAGGGCCGGCTCACGACGTCGGTCGGCATCAGCGTGCCGGACTGCGCGGCCATCATGGCCAAGCACGACTGCATGCAGGCCATGAATCTCGACGGCGGCACCAGCGCTATGATCTGGTACAAGGGCAAGTACATCATGCGCAGCTCCAACCCCGCGCTCACCGCCGGGCGCACGCTGCCGAACGCCTTTGTCTACGCCGGAAAATAATATTGCACCCAACGTCCCTGACCGCCGGTCAGGGACGTTTGTGCGCAATGCGCAAAAGATTTTCCGAAAACCGGGTGCAGATTTGTGAAAATGGGGCTTGCAATCCGGCGCGGGAAGTGGTAGAGTAGCACCATCGAGAAACCGATGACCGAGAGGAGTACCCATTCACGAAGCTTTCAGAGAGCAGCGGACGGTGGAAGCGCTGCAGCGGACGGGTGGCGAATGGACTCGCGAGGGCAAACCGATTGCAGCAGCATGAGGGGCGACGGTGGCCGCGGCCGTTATCCGGCGGAGCGTATGATCGTACGTGCAAAGTGGGCGCATGAGCGCCAACATGGGTGGCACCGCAGGAGTTACAGTCTTGTCCCATGAAACGGAAGGAACCGTTTCGTGGACGAGGCTTTTTTTATTGCGCAAATCACCGCAGGAGGGATGCATATGACCCGCAAAACCAGACGATGGCGTGGCGGCCGGAGAATTTTTGCCGCGTCAGACCGTATCCGAACAGCTTAAATCAGCGATTATCAGATTCAAATAGAAGGAGAATATATTATGAATAAGACTTTCCAGAAGATCGTCGGCGGCGTGCTCGCCGTCACCGCGCTCATGGGCCTGTCCGCCTGCGGCAGCAAGACCGAGGACACCAAGGCCGAAGGCAAGACCTACAAGGTCGGCATCGTGCAGTTTGTGGACGATGCGTCCCTCAACCAGATCGAGACGGCCATCGAGACCGAGCTCGATGCCAAGGCCGCGGAGCTGGGCGTGACCTTTGACTACACGCTCTACAACGGCCAGGCCGATGCAACGACGCTTAACCAGATCGGCGCCGAGCTCGTCAGCAAGGGCGTGGACCTCATCGTCCCGATCGCGACCCCGGCTGTGAAGATCATGCAGTCCGCTACCGAGGACACCGAGATCCCCATCGTTTTCTCCGCCGTGTCTGACCCCGTCGGCGCCGGCATTGTTGATTCGCTCGACGCGCCCGGCGGCCGCATCACCGGCACGAGCGACGCGCTCAACACCAAGGGCCTGCTCGACCTGATGCTCGCCCAGAACCCGGACACCAAGACCGTTGGCCTGCTCTACTCCAAGAGCGAGGATTCCTCCAAGCAGCCGATCGAGGACGCGAAGGCCTACCTCGAGGGCAAGGGCATCCGCTGCGTGGAAAAGACCGGCACCACCACCGATGAAGTCACCTCCGCCGTCGACGCGCTCATCGCCGAGAAGGTCGACGCCGTCTTTACCCCGACCGACAACACCATCATGACCGCCGAGCTCGCCATCTACGAGAAGTTCCTCAATGCCAAGATCCCGCAGTACTGCGGCGCGGACTCCTTCGCCCTCAACGGCGCGTTCGTCGGCTACGGCGTGGATTACACCAAGCTCGGCACCATCACGGCCGACATGGTCGTGCAGGTGCTGGTCGACGGCAAGGACCCCGCCACGCTGCCCGTGACCACGTTCGATAACGGCATTGCCATGATCAACGCCGAAAGCTGCGCCGCCCTCGGCTACGACATCACTGCTGTCAAGCAGGCGTTTGACGGCAAGTGCAGCTCCGTGCTCGAGACGACCACGCAGCAGAATTTTGACTGATATCTGACATCCCGAAGGAGGGAGCTCCATGCTGACCGTTTTGCAGACGGCGCTCGAGGTCGGCCTCATTTACGGCCTCGTCGCGCTGGCGCTGTTCATCAGCTTTTCCATCCTGAATATCGCCGACCTCTCCACGGACGGCTGCTTCACGCTCGGCTGCGCCGTGGGCGCCATGCTCACCATCGCCGGCCACCCGATCCTTGCGCTGTTCGCGGCCATGGCGGCGGGCATGCTCTCGGGCTACGTTACGGCCTTTTTGCAGACGCGCCTCGGCGTTGAGAGCATCCTCGCCGGCATCATCTCGAACACCGGCCTCTACACGATCAACCTCGCGGTCATGGGCTTTTCGTCCAATGTGTCCATCACCGGGGTCGACACGGTGTTTTCGCTCTTCAAGGGCCTCGTTGGCGGGCAGTGGAGCCGGCTGATCCTGCTCGCGCTCATTGCGGCGGTCATCGTGATCGTGCTCATCCGCTTTTTCGGCACATCCCTGGGCCTGTCCATCCGCGCCACGGGCGACAGTCTCGATATGGTCAGCGCTTCCTCCATCAACCCCAAAGCCACCATCACGATCGGCCTGTGCCTGGCCAACGCCCTCACGGCGCTGTCCGGCTGCCTGATCGGGGAGTATAACAAGTTTTGTGACATCAACCTCGGCACCGGCATGGTCACGATCGCGCTGGCGAGCCTCATCATCGGCGAGGTCTTTGCCGGTCACCGCGGCGGCGTGGGCAAGCGCGTCGTCTGCGTCGTGCTCGGCAGCATCGTCTACCGCTTCATCATAGCGCTGGCGCTGCGGCTGAACATCTCGGCCGAGTATTTCAAGCTCGTGTCCGCCGTCATCGTGGCCGTCGCCATCGCCGCGCCGAACATGAAGGGCTACGTCCGGCTGGCGAAGATCAAGTCCAACGCCCGCAAGCTGCGCGCCCTGTCCGGAAAGGGGGACGAGACCGATGCTTGAAGTTTCCCACATCTCCAAGACATTCAACGCCGGCACCGTGAACGAGAAGCGCGCCCTGTCCGACCTCTCGCTCCGGCTGGCCGACGGGGAGTTTGCCACCATCGTCGGCTCCAACGGCGCCGGCAAGAGCACGCTCTTCAATGCCATCGCCGGTGTGTTTTATGTCGATGCCGGCACCATCACGCTCGATGGGCGGGACATCACGTTCCTGCCGTCGTATAAGCGCAGCCGCCGCATCGGCCACCTGTTCCAGGACCCGCTCAAGGGCACCGCGCCGCACATGACCATCGAGGAAAACCTCGCCGTGGCCTACCTGCGCTCTTCGGACCGGCACGTGCTCTTCGGCCGCGTGAGCCGCCGCGACCGCGACTTTTTCCGCGACGCGCTCGCCCAGCTCGACATGGGGCTGGAGGACCGCATGAACACGCCCGTCGGCCTGCTCTCCGGCGGCCAGCGCCAGGCGCTGACGCTGCTCATGGCCACCATGGTCACGCCCGAGCTGCTGCTGCTCGACGAGCACACGGCCGCGCTCGACCCCGTCACGGCCGATAAGGTGCTCGCACTCACGCGCAGTGTCGTGTCGGAGCGCAGCATCTCCTGCCTCATGATCACGCACAACATGCATCAGGCGCTCGAGCTCGGCACGCGCACGCTCATGATGGATGCCGGCCGCATCGTGCTCGATGTCTCCGGCCCGGAGCGCGCGGACATGACCGTGCAGGGCCTGCTCGATGCCTTCGCCGCCAAGGCGGGCGAGGCCTTTGATAACGACCGCGTCCTGCTGTCCACGGCCGAGGACCGCGAGAACTGAATTTCGGCAAAGAAAAATCAGCCGCCCACCGGGCGGCTGATTTTTCGTGCTTATAAACTTTATAAACTTAATAGAACGTGGCCACCGGTTCCTCCGGCTTTTCGACCTCCTGCACGGACTGCACCGTGAACACGGGGCCCTTGCGGCCATAGGCGCGGTGGAACTTGTAGTCCAGCCGGGCCGTGATGATGGCCCACTCGTCGTTGCGGATCTCGTCGGCGCGGTCCCACACACAGATGATGCCCGCGAACTGAATGTCCTGCACGCAGCAGGTCATGATGTGCCGTCCGGCGATGAAGCAGCCCTTCGGCACGTTCTTGCGCACGAGGCAGCGGCACTTGACCTCGATGGTCTTGCCGTCGTACTTTTTCGGCTCCTCGGACATGTCGCGGTACCAGATGGCGAAGTCGCGGTCCTCGATCTCGACGACCGGAGCGTCAAGGTCGAACGGCAGCGGATCCTCAATGTCGTCGTACACGACCTTGCCGTCGGTGTATTCATACGCGATGTCGCACCGGCGGGAGATGGCGCGGATGATGCGGTGCATCTCCATGCGGTCCATGCTGTCGTTGTAGCGGTTGAGCACGACGAGTTCAGCGCTCTTGAGCTTGTCCACCATGAGCTGGCGCATGTTCGCGTTGTAGCTCAAAAACGACGTCGCGTCGCAAAACAGGAATTCCTGCGCGACCGCCCAGCCCTCCGGCAGGTTGCCGTAGAGCGAGTCGAGCATCCACATACCGTTGAATTCCACGAGCACGCGCTCGGGGCGGATCTCGTCCTGCAGCGCCTTCAGGTGTTCGACCGTGAGGTCGGACTCCTCGTCAATGTTGCGCACAAAGACGTTCCCGGCGCAGAACTTGTCCGGCTCGTAGACCTCCTCGCCCTCTTCGCACAGCAGCAGCAGCGTGCGCTCGCCCTTGTGGAAGCGCTCGTCCTCGAGCGTCTCCTGGATGAATTTCGTCTTGCCGGCCTCCAGAAAGCCGGTGAACAGGTATACCGGCAGATCCGGTGCCTGCTGTTTCGTGTCAGCCAATGTGGAACAGCTCCTTCAGTGCATCCTCGGCCAGGTGCGACCCGATCACGCACACGCGGCCGGTGACCTGTGCGCTGCCGCGGCGGACATCGGACTCGCCGGGCACGTAGTCAAAGTGGATCCAGCCGCCGTCGGTTGCGGGCACGATACCCTTGGCGCGCAGCACAACGCCGTAGCGGTGCTCGTTGATGAGCGCGTCGAGCGCGGTGCGGATCTCGTCGTCGGTGTATTTGCGCGGCGTCTCGGTGCCCCAGCTCGTGAACACCTCGTCCGCATGGTGGTGATGGTGATGGTGGCCGCAGCAGTGGTCGTGGTCGTGCTCATCGTGGTCATGATGATGTTCATGCTCGTGGTCATCGTCATCCTCATCGTCATGGTGATGATGGTGGCCGCAGCAGCATTCGTGGTCGTCCTCATCGTCGTGATGATGGTGATGGTGCTCGTGCTCGTCCTCGTCGTCGTCCTCGGCGGCCTCGGCCTTGAGGTGCTCAAGCTCGGCGGACAGCGTGTCGCGCCGCTCCATCGTCTCGAGGATCTGCTTGCCGTCGAGCTCCGTCCAGGGCGTGGTCACGATCGTGGCGGTCGGGTTCTTCTCGCGCAGCAGCGCCACGGCGGCGTCGAGCTTCTCGGGGCGGATGCCCTCGGTGCGCGAGAGGATGATGGCGCTCGCGTTCTCAACCTGGTTGTTGAAGAACTCACCGAAGTTCTTCATGTACATCCTGCACTTGTTCGCGTCCACGACGGTCGTGAAGCCATTGAGCACCAGCTCGTCGGACTGCACGCCCTGCACGGCGCGGATGACGTCGCTCAGCTTGCCGACGCCCGAAGGCTCGATGAGGATGCGGTCGGGGTGGAACTGCTCGAGCACTTTTTTGAGCGCATCGGCAAAGTCGCCCACGAGGCTGCAGCAGATGCAGCCGGAGTTCATCTCGTTGATCTGCACGCCGGAGTCCTTGAGGAAGCCGCCGTCGATGGCGATCTCGCCGAACTCGTTTTCGATCAGCACGATCTTTTCGCCCGTATAGGCCTCGGCGATCAGCTTTTTGATCAGCGTGGTCTTGCCGGCGCCAAGAAAACCGGAGAAAATATCAATTTTTGTCATAAAAGAAAGCACTTCCTGTCTGGGAGCACGCGCTCCCGAAATTTTGTCCATTATTATAGCACGAAATTGTGAACGAAACAAGTCCGCCGCGTCGATGGGATGTGGTTGCGTTTTTGCTGCCGCTGCGGTAAAATGACGGCATGAAACGAAGTGATTTTTGGACAACTGCAAAACGAAATTGGCGCACACTCGCCTACCTGCTCGTGCTCACGGCACTGGCGGTCGTGCTCGTGGTCGTATGCGTCCGGCGCGGACAGGATGCCGCGCAGCCCTCGCCCACGCCGCGCACCTCGGCCAAGGTGCGCAAGGACGCGGCGCAGGCACTGCTGGACGGCATGACCACGCACGAGAAGATCTGCCAGCTGCTGATCGTGCAGCCTGAGGCACTCACCGGCGGCAGCACCGTCACGGGTATGACGGACGAGCTCGCTGCCGCGCTGCGGGAATATCCGGTCGGCGGCGTGCTGCTCTCGGCGCAGAACATGACCTCCGGCGAACAGCTCGCGGCGCTCACCGGAGCACTTGCGGACGGCTGCAAAACGGCGCCGCTCATCTCGGTCGATGAGGAGGGCGGCCGCGTCGCGCGGCTGATGAACACCGTCGGCACGACGAAGCTCGGCAGTATGTACAGCTACCGCGCACAGGGCACGCAGGGCGCGCACGACAACGCGCAGACCATCGCGCGCGACATCGCCGCCTACGGCTTCAATACGGACTTTGCGCCCGTGGCCGACGTCTGGACGAACAAGCGCAGCAACGCCATCGGTGACCGCGCCTACAGCGATGATTACGACGAGGCGGCCACGCTCGTCGCCGCCGCCGTGAGCGGCTTTCGCAACGCCGGGGTCATCTGCTGCCTGAAGCATTTCCCCGGCCACGGCAGCACGGCCACGGACTCGCACAACGGCGCCGCCACGGTCGACAAGACGCTCCCGCAGCTGCGGCAGGAGGACCTCAAGCCCTTCGTCTCCGGCATCGCCGCCGGGGCGGACATGGTCATGGTTGGCCACCTGACCGTGCCGACGATGGACGATGTGCCCGCGTCCCTCTCGCACAAGATCGTCACGAATCTGCTGCGCTACGACCTCGGTTTCCGCGGCGTCATCGTCACGGACGGGTTGCAGATGCAGGCCCTCGCGCAGTACACCGACGGGGAGAAGGCCGTGCTCGCCCTTGCCGCCGGCAACGACATGCTGCTCGAGATCAGCGACGTGCCCGGCGCGGTCGCGGCCGTGGAGCAGGCACTCGCGGACGGCACACTCACGCAGGCGGCGCTCGATGCGAGCGTGCTGCGCGTGCTGCAGCTCAAGCTTGCGCACGGCATCGTGCCGCTGCTGGAGACCGGCTGACACTCATGATTTTTTAAGAAAGGTGTGGTATCCTCATACTGGGCGCGGCCGTCCGGCCCGCCCGGCATCCTCCCTTTCTTCCTTCCCCCAACAGAGCAGCCGCTGTCACTTCAGAAAGTGACAGCGGCTGCTCTGCGTTTGCTCAGGCTGGGGAAAAGATATAGAGCAGCGGGGGAGCTCGAGGGGGCAAGGCCCGCCTCGAATGGAATCTTGCGCGCCAGCGCAGCGGCTGATCTATTATCATTTCCGGTTGTAGACCGGCGCAAAACGTGGTATCCTAAGCTATCATGACCAGAGAGGCGACTGCCATTGCAATTCGTTGACATTGAAAAAAAGGACGGCGGCGCGTTCCTGCACCGCTACGACCTGCACTATATCGACCGCACCGGCTGCCCGCGCACGTATGAGATGGTCAGCCGCGACCGGAACATCGACTCGCTCGAGCACCTGCAGCACCACCGCACGGACGCGGTCGTCATGGTGCTCACGGACGCTGCGCGCGAGCACATCGCACTCATCCACGAGTTTCGCATGGAGCTCGGCCAGCGCATCTACGGCCTGCCCGGCGGCCTCATCGAGCCGGGGGAGACGCCCGAACAGGCGGCCCGCCGCGAGCTGCGCGAGGAGACCGGCCTGCGCCTGACGGCCATCACGCACGTCCTGCCGCCGGCAGCGTGCACGGTCGGCATCGGCGATGAGCGCACGGTCTGCGTCTTCGGCACGGCGGAGGGGACGTTCCGCCCGAGCACCGACCCCATGGAGGAGATCGAGTCGGCGTGGTACACGCGCGCGCAGGTGCGCGCCCTGCACGAGACGGACCTCTTCGGTTCCTGGGCGCTGGCCTATAGCTGGATGTTCGCAAACGGCTGCCTGCCGGGCGTCTGAGGGCACCAAATTCACGATCACGGAGCAATCATCATGTTTTATTCGGAAATCTATCAGCCGGGCGTCGCCGATTTTGACCCCAGCGGCAAGTTCGGGTATGAAGCGATCCTGCGCATTTTTGAAAACACGGCCAGCCGCCACTCCGACAGCTCGGGCGATGACATCATTGCGGAAAGCCGCAACGGCATCACCTGGGTGCTGACCGACTGGCGCGTCCAGATCGTGCGCCGGCCGGACAGCAAGGCGCCCCTGCGCGTCACGACCTGGGTGCGCGACAGCGTGCCCACTGGCCGCATCTTCCGCGACTATACGCTCGCGGACGAAACCGGCACGGAGCTCGTGTGCGCCGAGTCGCGGCTCGTTTTGTTCGACCTGCGCGCGCAGAAGATCATCCGCATCGACCAGACGCGGTTCCGGTCCTACCGGCCGGAGGCGCGCGGCGTGTTTGCGTCCGCCGCGCCGCGCCTGCGCGCGCCCGATACCTTTGACGGGGAGAAAACGCTGCCCCTGCGCCGCAGCGACATTGATTTTAACGGCCACGTACATAATACGAAGTATCTTGACTTTGCGCTCGAGGCCCTGCCGGATACCGTGCCGCGCGACGCGTTCACGGGCTTTCGCATGGTCTACCCGAAGGCGGTCAAGGATGTGGAGGCCGTCACGCTCAAATACACCCTGACGGACACCGGCCCCTTCGTGTGCGTCTATAGCGGCGACACGCTCTGCACGCTCATCCGCTTCGAGACATGAAGATACCCCCGCTGCGAAAAATGCAGCGGGGGTGTTTTTCAGCTTTCTGCGAATCGGTCGACATACGCGCGCATTTCCTGCCGCGAGTCGATGCCGTGCACGCCCGCGATGAACGCGCGCTTTTCCTCGTCCGTGAGTGCCGAAAACTTTGTCAGCGCCTGCTGGTTGTGCACCAGCGCCATGCCCAGCCCGACCGGGATGGCCGGCTGCGTGCCTGCTTTGTGCAAAGGTTCCACCTTCCTCTGTGTCCGGTTTCGGAGCGCGAGCTCCCTAACCATAGTATGGCACAGATGGAAAAATAGAATACATCAGCCCAGATCGAGCACCTGCCGCGCGGCGTAGCCATCGGCGCGCAGCGCGCCGTCGAGCAGCTCATAGCGCGTGATGTCCAGCCGCACCGCGTGCAGCATCGCGGGCATTTGCTGCAGCTGCTGCAGCTGCACGCCGCGCGCTTCGATCACGCTGCGGTACTCGTCGCTCAGCGGGTCGATGTATACGGCCGTGCCCGTCATCTGCAGCCCGGCGAGCGAGTCCATGCCTGCGTAGCCGTCGTACACGGCGGCGGAGATCGCCCCGTTCCACCAGATGCCCTTGAACTTCAGCCCGCCCTCGGTGAGGATGTAGAGCTTGCCGTCCACGCGCAGATATTCCAGCGGCGTGCACCGCACCCATTTGCCGCAGCCGGTCGCGAGCGCGAGCGTGTTGTGCGCCTCCAAAAAGGCGTCGATGCGCGCCTTGAGCGCGTCCGTCGGCATCGGGGCCTCCGGCGGGCAGAAGGCTTTGGCGATCAGCTCGGCCGCGGCGACGGTCTCGTCCTCGCCCTTCGGGCGGAAGGTCACGCGCTTTTGCACGCCGGCCGTCACGACCGGGCCGTCCTCGCCTGCGGCGACGGTGATGACGTTTGCGTATCCGCTCCAGTCGCGCGGGGCGCGCTCGGCGGGGAAGAGCTTGCAGTTGCCGATGACCGTGCCGAGGATGTAGGCCGTGCGGCGCGCGTCGGCGTCATAGATGATGGCAGTGATGTTCATGGGTTCGTTGCCTCCGGAAGAATCAAAATATGAGATAATGTGAGTATAACACGCAAAGAATGGATTGTAAAATCGAAAGCCGGATGTTACAATGAGAAAAAATCCGAAACAGAAACGAGGTCTTGCCATGCTCTGCCCGAAATGCGGCGCGCAGCTGTCTGACAGCGCCGTGATCTGCCGCGCCTGCGGCGCCATGCTGCCCGAGCAGCCCGCCGCCGCACAGGCACCGTATCCTCCGGCATCCCAGCCGGCCGAAACCGCCGCGTCCGCCCGGCCCGGCGCCCCGCGCACCTGCGCCCGGTGCGGTGCCCCGCTCGAAAGCGGCGTGCGCTTTTGCACCAACTGCGGCGCGCCCGTGCCGGAGCAGCCCGCTTCCGCCGACCCGGCGCAGTTCGTCCCGCCGCAGCAGGGCGCGGCAAACGCGTCCTACACCGGCGCGGCGGCCCCGTTCGGCCCGGGCGTCTGCCCGCGCTGCGGCAGCCGGCTCGCGCCCGGCGCGCGTTTTTGCACCGTCTGCGGCATGCCCGCGCCCGAAGCGCCCCAGGGTCAGGGCAACTGGTATGCGTCCGCACCCGGCGGCACGGTCTCCTCGCCGGAGATCGGCCCGAAGCACAAGCCGAAGAAGCTGCTCATCGGTCTGCTGTGCGGCTTTGCCGCACTGGTCGTGATCGTGGCGGTCTTGGCCGGCATTTTCGCCGCCCGTCAGGCGGGCGAGCCCAGCACGGCCGGCGGTACGGAGGTGGACCGGCTCCTCGAGCGCTACTTCACGAATTTTGAAAACGACGATGCCGACGCCATGCTCGACCTCTTCCTGCCCGAAGTGATCACGTACATGCAGGACGACGATACCGTCACCGGCCGCGAGGACGCCCTCATCCAGCTCGACGACTGGTATTATGACTACGGCAAGGCCATCGATGATTATTACGTCTATGACGACGACAGTCTCGACGCCAGCGACGTGCGCGAGATCCAGCGCGAGCTTGGCGTGCGCATCGACGACAATGTCATCGTCGCCTGCGACGTGACGTATCAAAGCGGACAGGACAACGAGTTTTATTTTGAATTCGTCCAGGTCGACGGGCAGTGGTATCTGCTGTTCGTCGTGGAGTGACCGCATGATCGAAATATCCCCGGCAGCCGAAGCTGCCGGGGATATTTTTATGCCTGCACCTGCACGCGGCTGCCGCCGCTGCGGTCTTTCGTCACGATGATCTGCCGGTCGATGCGGTCCTTGAGCTCCGCCACGTGGGAGATGATGCCCACGATGCGATTGCCGCCCGACACGCCCACGAGCGCGGCGAGCGCCTGCTGCAGCGCCTCACTGTCGAGCGAGCCGAAGCCCTCGTCGACGAACATCGCCTCGAGCTGCACGCCGCCGGCGGCCGCCTGCACCTCGTCGGACAGGCCCAGTGCCAGCGACAGGGAGGCGGCAAACGTCTCGCCGCCGGAGAGCGTCTTGACGCTGCGCGCCGTGCCGTTGTAGTGGTCGATGACCTCGAGCTCCAGCCCGGTCTGGCTGCGGTTGTCGCCAGCGCGCGCGCTGCGGCGCAGCTCGTACTGCCCGCCGGACATGATGAGCAGGCGCGTGTTCGCGCGGCCGAGGATGCGGTCGAAGTACGCGGTCTGGATGTAGGTCTCGAGCATGATTTTTTCCTTTCCGGGCACGGCGCCGTTGGCCGTTGCGGCCAGCGCGTGCACCCATTGCCAGCGTGCGCGCACGGCGGCGTGCTGCTGCCGCTGCGTGTCGATGGCGGCGCGGGCGGTGCGGTTTTGCTCCAGCCGCGCATCACAGGCACTGATCTGCTTTTGCAGCTGCTCCACGCGCGCGGTCAGCGTGTCCCGCCGGGCACGCAGGGCGGCGATGTCTGCCGGAGGCGCGGCCTGCAGCTGGGCGCGCAACGCGTCGCGTTTCCCGGTCAGCCCGGCGAGCGCGGACTGTGCCGCGCTGCTGCGCGCATGCGCCGTATCCAGCGCCTGCTGCAGCGCATCGCACTGCGTGCGCGTCTCGTCGAGCGCGCGCTGTGCCGCCGTGCGGTCCGCGTGCGGCAGCTCCTGCGCGCGGCGAAGGGCATCCGCGTCCAATTCCGCACACCGCGCCGCGAGCGCGGAGATCTCCTGCGCACGGTCCTGCATGTCCGCCTGCTGCTGCCGGAGGGTCGCCTCCTGCGCCGGCAGGCCGGCCTCCAGCGCCTGCAGCGCCGCGAGCGCCTGCTGCTGCGCTGTGTGCTGCGCTTTGATTGCTTCGGCGTCGCGCGCGGCCGCCGCGCGCAGGGCGGGGAGGGTATCTGCCAGCGTGTCCGGGTCGAGCGGCGGCGTCAGTGCCCGGCACGATTGCGCGAGCGCTTCGCGCATGGCGTCCAGCTGCCCGCGCAGACCGGCTGCCTGCGCGCT
>OKSB01003203.1_pt1 | contig 13301 bp, 8 predicted proteins | sample 1601171 | NCBI WGS metagenome assembly OKSB01 (sample SAMEA3541496, study PRJEB24748) | human gut metagenome | biome: human gut; feature: human-associated habitat; material: faeces | place: China | collected 2012 | reverse complement strand
CTCGCTGCATAATTCTTGTTCGAATAAAATGTGTCAAGTGATATTGACAAAACCAAACGGTAGCATAAGTGTGGCGAAGCAAATGAAAATTAACGCTGCGTATTTCGCACTTTTTCAGAATGGATTTAAATCTGTTCTGCATTGTTCTTGGTTCAATCGGTGTGTGATTTCCGGAAAGAATATAGCCGCTTTTATCTTGACTTCTTGCATTAAGAATGTTAACAAGAAAGTCGGGTATCGGAATATCACGCTCCGATGTCTTGCTTTTCGGTGAAGCAATAACAATCTTGGTTTTTGCGTTCCCCGTTTTATCTTTAATGCGCTGAACAGTTCTTGAAACGTGGATAATACCGCCCCGTAAATCAATGTCTCCCCATTTTAAAGCGCAAATCTCACCAATACGGATACCGCTGTACATAGTAAGAAGTATGCCGATATTTGTATTGTTCAGGTTATTCACTAAATGATTTTGAAGTTTTTTACGCTCATTTTCATTTAGAACCGGATTTTCCTTTCTTTCAATCCTCGGCATAGAAACGCTGTGCATTGGGTTACGCAAGCCATACTCTTGTTCCGCATATTTAGCAATAGAGCGCATTGTTACAATAATATCGTGAGCCGTCTTAGCAGATAATCCACCATTCCCGTCAGACCTTCCATATTTCAGAAGATATTCGATAAAAGCGTTGATTTTCGGAGTATTTAACCCGCAATATTTTGTCTGCTTAAAATACGGAATTATATATTTGGTTACTATCCTCTCATAACAGCAATAGCTTGATTCCTTAACACGCAGCTTAGCACAGCTGAGCCATTCAAGCGATAACTCCTGCAAGGTTTTACTGCAAACGACAGGCGAATACTTTTCCGATGCCGCATAAGCGGAAAGCATTTTCTCCTTAAGTTGGGCAAGACTTCTTGAATACAGATACCTATACTTCAGGTTTCCGTTATCATCTCTTCCAAACGGAATACGCCCCTCGAAACGTCCGTCTTTTCTCTTGTAAATGTTCATTGTATTTCTCATTTTATCGCCCTCCTCGTACTGAAATTCTGACGGCTGAAAACTTTATCAGACCGTGTTTTTTTGCTGATTTTCTCATTTTGACTTTACAAAAGGCTTTTGATGTGATATAATGTGCTTAAATTCTATCACATTGGTCAAAATAACGATCAAAATCGCCTTATTAGTCTTTCACAAAGGTGCAGAATATACGAAAATCGGCGCGTGCTTTTGGGAAAGTACGCGCCTTTTATGCTGTATACTGCTATTGTATTGTCATTCTGACGGTTTGATCCTTGTACACAAAAAAAGCGGCTTCACTGAATGAAACCGCTTTTGCTGTTTGAACGTATTAAATTACTCCTTCGAAATTATCTGTATAAACTCAGCCATTTCAGCACTTACCATTCCGATAACGCCGTCAGCAAATTCAAACGTAAATAATTCGGGATCAAAGCTTCTAATCGTGAGAACATCCTCGCTGCCATTAATAGACACTAACAGATCTCCATATTCGTTAACGTTGAACTCTATCATATCCAATGTCAGTCTGTTAAGAATGACCTTGTTTTCACCGTCGGTATCCTCAACAATATCCGATCCGTAACCGATTTCGAAAATATATGTATCGTTACCGATGCCTCCGCTAAGATAATCGTTACCTGTACCTCCGTCCAGAACATCGTCTCCCGCACCGCCGTTAAGCGTGTCGTTTCCTCCGTCACCGTGTATCACAATGCCGTTATCGCTCCATGCGGACATCCAGTCGTCATATTCTGTTGCGTGTACCTGTTTCAGCGGATTTTCTTCACTGTCATATGCATATCTTGTTCCGTCTGCAAAGTTCACATTGAAATTTCTGTTATCCTCAAATGTAAAGTAACCCTGAATGATCAGCTTGTCCTCAATACCTTCGAATGTAATGGTAAGATCATTCCAGTTTGTTCTGTAAACTGTTATCATATCCGCCGAAATACCGCTGCCGAATGAGATCGTGTTGACGCCCTCGCTGTCGCTGATGGTATCTGTGCCGTAACCGATATTAAAGATGTATGTATCATTTCCTGATCCGCCATATAGATAATCGCTGCCTTCGCCTCCGTCAAGAATATCGTTTCCGCCGCTTCCGTAAAGCTGATCGTCTCCGATACCTCCGTACAGCTTATCTGCGCCGTTTCCTCCGTTAAGGCTGTCGCTGCCGTTTTCTCCGATAAGAGTTACACCCCTGTCGTCCATAGCTGCGATGTAATCGCTGTTTTCAGTTCCGTAAATAGTCCTCAGAGGACTGTTGGACGCGGTTGCGTGAAGCTTAGAACCGCCGTTAAACGTAAGATAGAAATTTCTGTTTGCCTCGGAAGTAAAGAATCCCTCGATCACAAGCTTATCATCAGAACCCTCAAAGGTAACGGTAATATCGTTCCAGTTTGTACGGTAAGCCTTTATCTGATTTGCTGAATATCCGTAAATCTCAATAGTATTCGTCCCTTCGCCGTCGTCGATAGTATCTGTACCGTAGCCTTTTTTGAAAATATATGTGTCGTTGCCTGCGCCTCCGTAAAGGAAGTCATTGCCTTCACCGCCGTCAAGAACATCGTTTCCTGTGTTGCCTGTAAGTCTGTCGCTGCCCTTATCTCCGTAGAGAAAGTCGTTTCCGTTGCTGCCTACAAGCTGATCGTCGCCGTCCTGACCGAGTTTTGTAATGCCATCCTCATAAATGGAGATCATATACTCGCTGCCGTCAGTGCCGTAAATAGTTCTGAGAGGACTGTTCTGATCTGCTGCTTCTACGACAGTTCCGTCGGCAAATACAAGTGTGAAGTTTCTTGCCTCCTTGCTGATGCAGTAATTCTTAATGGTAAGAGTATCCTCAAAGCCGTCAAAGGTAATGAGAATATCGTTCCAATTGGAACGGTATGCCTTGATGCCTCCGGCGGTGAAACCGTCTCCGAACATAACAGTGTTAACACCCTCACTGTCCATAATGGAGTCGGCGCCGTATCCCGGCTTGAAGATATATATGTCGTTTCCGCTGCCGCCGTCAATGAAGTCATTGCCTGTTCCTGCGTCAATTATATCGTCTCCGTCTCCGCCGTTAATGTAGTCGTCTCCCGAACCTCCGAAAATCACGTCGTTTCCGCCGCCTGCAAGAAGTTGATCGCTGTCTGAATCTCCGAGTATATACTCGTCCATGCCGGAACCGATTATTCTGTCTCCGCTTTCTCCGCCTGCGATAACCGTTTTATTCTCATTAACGATATAGTCGTAGTTTTCCGAACCCGAAAGGAAATCTTTTTCTTCTGCTGTAATGTTATCCTTAACGGAGATTTCCTCATCTCCTATACGAAGAACATAGTTATCGGGATTTTGCTTAAAGTCTGTGATTATGAGTTTATCGTCGGTATCCCTTATACTGATAACAACATCTTCGCCCACCGAATCGATACGAAGGTCTGCAAGAGAAACTTCGTTCGTGAGCTTGATAACAGAAGTACCCTCGGTATCGTTTATTACATCTGTACCGCAATTTTTGCCGAAAATATATGTATCGTCTCCGAAACCTCCATAGAGTAAGTCGTTTCCCTCGCCCCCGTCAATAATATCGTTTCCTGCACCGCCGTAAACAAAGTCGTTTCCGTTTCCTGCATAAATGGTATCGCTGCCCTCGTTACCATAGATAATGTCGTCACCCTTGCTGCCGTAAACGGTATCGTCACCGCCGAAAGCGTGCATAACCGAATCATCTACAACTGCCTTGAGGACATCGTCGCCGTTACCGCCGTAGATATGTCTGAACGGACTGCCCTTATCGGTAACGTGCATTTTAACTCCGTTAAATTCAAGATCGTAATTACGGTATTCCTCGCCCTTACGAAAATCCTTTATAACGAGAGTATCATTTGTACCCTTGATCGTAATTGTTACGTCGCATTCGCCTGTACCGTTTACGAGAATATCGCTTGGATCGAGTCCCTTGAATCTGAGGGTATTCAGACCCTCGGAATCGATTATCGTATCATTTCCGTATCCCTTTGCGAAGATATATGTATCGTCTCCTGCGCCGCCTTTTAATGTGTCATTTCCTGTTCCGCCGTCGAGAGTGTCGCTGCCTTCGCCGCCAATAAGTATGTCGCTGCCTGAATCTCCGTACAAGATATCGTTGCCTGCTCCACCACTAATAGCGTCGTTTCCGTTTCCGCCACGAAGGTTATCGTTACCACCTTCGCCAAAAGTGAAATCATTATTGTTGGTACCGCTATACGAATCATTAGCTTCTGTGCCAAGATATGTGTTACCTGATTTTGTTAATTCAACAATATCCGCATAATTCGCTGAATAGTGATTACTGTAATCAGTAAAGCATGATGTCCCGTTGATCTTATCATACGACTTGAGATAAACACCAAAGTCATATACTAAATAATCAATATTTTCTCCCTCAGCAGCTTTTTCATCAAATATATAATTTAAAAGCTCTAAGTTAAGATTTTTGTTGCCGTTCTCGTCCTCGTATTCGTAAACTGCATTCAAATAGCCGCCAAGACCACAGTACATATTAAGAATATTGTAATACTGATTTTCTATATTTGTATATATATCCTTTAATATTGAAGCTGCATTAGAGTTCGGATTTGAACCTCCTACACCCTCAAAATCACGTCCCATGAACTGCTCGATCACGTGAAGATCTCTTGCATCTATATTTCCGCCTCGGCTGTTGATTACAATATTTTCAGAATCTGTTATTTTGTAGATAATCTTTTTCAGATAGCAGCGTTTCATAACTATATCCGTAGATTCGCTGAATTGATAGCAAAGTTCAAGCAATTCTCCGCTTTCATCATCATTGACAGCCTGAATTATATTGGGAACATTACCCGCTGTTACCACGCCGTCCTGAGTTGTATCAGATGAATTTACAGGGAACCAGAATTCGCTGATGTCCACAGTCGATACAGCACCGTTTTTGTTAATTGTAACGCTTGCCGATTCCGCAATACGTGTGCCTGTTTCTTCATCTACAATGCTGACTTCCGAATGTTCAAGGCTAATGGAAACAACGCCGGTTTCATTTAAAGTTTTAAGTTCGTTTGATTCGGATTTTCCGTTATGGTTAGCGTCTATCCACACTCTTAGATTAGAAAAAGCAGCGTCATTATTATCGATTATTCCATCGCTGTTATCATCAAGTTCTGCAAGTGCTTCAAAGCCGGATGCGGATTTTGAACCGTCTTTAAGAATTACCTGATCTCCGAAAAGTTCTCCGCCGTTATCGATATTTCCGTTTCCGTTTCTGTCTAACGCTAAAAATCCGTCCTCTGTACCTATCCATGCTGTTTTCTCTGCAAATCCGTTATTGTCAAGGTCAAAATTTACACCGTGTTCAAGTGAGCGCAGTTCTATGCCTGATTCGCCTAGGTCTATTATGAGAGGATCGCGGGGCGGCTGTGCTTTGCCTGCTCTGTCATAATTACCGGATTCGCCTTGCATTGCTTTCATTAAATCATCAAAGTCATCAAAATCATTGTTATCAGCAGCCGTTTCAAATTTTTCACGCCATTCTTCGCCATACAATACTTCTAACATTTCAAGATAATCATCTGTTGAAAGCTGTCCTGTAACAAACATGGCAGCACAAGCTTGGTTAGTTTTTGTTACGCTATCCATTCCGCTTGGTTGAGCTGCATAGTATGCTGCATAAATAAGCAATGCAGTTTTGATAGCAGCCATATTATCGTCTTTAGATTTATCATTATATGTTATTCTTTTACTTCTGTCTATTCCATCATCTTTGGCATCTTTGTTTGAATTAGAACCATTCTGGTTTTCCCTTGGTATTACTTTTGGTACAGGTTCTTCTTTTGGTTTTTCATCTCTCTTAACAGCAGTACGATGGAAATTGTATATGATTAAACCTTGTTCAAGGTGACTGTAGGTAACATCATACGTTACATCTTCTGTCCATGTTTTTCCACCTCGTTCACAATATAGTTCCAAACTAAAAGAAAATTCTCCATCTTCTATATTAGTACCATCAGTGTTTCCACATTTAAAATTCCCCTCGCCATTTTTAATATAGTTATTCAGCTGATCTAAACCCTTTTGTTTGTTTTTGTCTGCATATGAATGTGGTTTCACCTCCCATAAGTAGTTAGTTTCGTTATTTATCTCATATACATCTGCATAGCCATATGTTCCCTTTGTCCCTTTTTCCGATTCTTTTACATTTTTATAATCAATTCTCAACTCTCCTGTTTCAACCTTATTATTGGAATTATTCCAAATATCTTTCTGAACCCTCTTATGTATTTCGTTATACGGCAGCAAATCATATTTATTTAGCAGATACCAATTATTCTCAGATTGATGAGTTGTATCATAAAAATTAGTCTCATAAGTTATCTCTTCATATATCTCTTCTTCTGCAATGACATCATATTCGACGTTATTTAAACCTGGCATTGGTTCTAACCATATCAATTGGGTTATTGTTGCCTCGTCAGCACATACATTGATGATTAAGTTCGAAGCATTTGGTAAAATAATTCCAATTGCCAGTGCAAAACATATAAGTCTTTTAAATAATCCTCTCATTTTCATATATAATATCCTCCTAAAAATTGTATTTTATGAGTTATTTGTGTTCGCCAAATAAAAAGTACATAGAAAGGGCTTCTATGAATTAAATATGAACGTGTTCATATTTGTCCATTTCTGCCTTAATTGTCTACAAGCATATAAGTGTAAGCTGGGTCAACAATGTGCGTAGCACAGGCGTTAGCCCTTGTTGTTGACGCAGTTTGCACTTATATGCTACAATCTGTCAAGGCAGATAATAAATTCACAATTAAGCTTTTCAACTATGATATTTGCGAGCCCTTTTTATGCATTTTCTAAAGACCATAAACAGTTATTAAATATCCACCCCATATGACCTAAGAATCCCGATATTTTTTTCTTTTCTTCGTCTTATTTCTGCCATGGTTTCATCATGCAGTTGTTTATTATTGAGAATATTACCTATATATTCTTTCCTCTCTTTGCTGCTTTGCTTAATATCTTCACATGATTTGACATAGTCAGCTTCTGTAAAACCGTTTATATTGTGTTCTGCTTTATATAATGCACGTTTAATTGCATTTTTCGCTCTTCTGTCGGCAATTTCATATGGGTCGTCAAGCTCAAAACAAAATAACCCGTCGCGATCATCAATATGCCTGTAAAACTGTACATCAGGTCCAAAAATATCGAGCCCGGAAAAATAAAAAGTATAAAGATAATCTATCACATCACTCAATGTTTGTACTTTTTCAAATTCCGGCAAAACCCACTTTTTAACTTCGTTTAACGCTCTTTCAAATGCGTTTATAATACTTTTGCTTTCAAATTTTGGGAATCCAAAATTCATTATGTTACTTCTGTACTTTCCGTCATAATCATATACGTGACTACGTTTGTAGAACTCCGAAATGCCGATCATCCAATTGCAATTCATTCTCGGACTGCAATTAAGATTAATTTCCGATCTGTATATAGTAGCAATTCCAGCTGTTATATTAAAAACATTTTCGCTTTCTTTCTTCAAACCGATGATTTGAATAAAGCTGTTATCAACAAAGCGTATATAATGCGGATATTTGGTTTTTGCCTTAACAAACCCCAACGGTTCAAGAGCTTCACCAAAAACCTGTTTAAAAGCCGCATTTAAAGTAAGCTTTTTCTTGCCGACCTTGGAATCAGTAATTTTCTTTTTGAAAAACATCGGAATAATATTTGTATCCTCGTCCGCTTCGCTTTCAAAATCCTCATAATCCGAAACCATATATTTCGGCTCGATTCCCAGTACAGAAGCTGCTTCATACAAGGTATCCTCAACAAAAACCCCGTCCTTGTTCCATTTTTCAGAGAGCTGCTCCCACGTTTTTCCCGACGCTAAAAGCTGTTCCCAGCAATCACGTTTTCCCTTTTTGGAAGTACCCTCGTCAAATCCGTACCCCGAACCGTCGCCTACGATAACCGTGTCCGCAGCAGACGAATCTTTATACAATTCCAGTACTGCAAAGTCGCTGTCTACAACGTCCATACTGAAACTGCTTGTTTTCATTTCCGTCGCCGTCTGTTTAGCGTCGGTCTTGACCCGATTAGTATCGTCCCTGTACGCCTCGCAAGTGAGCGTTACCCATTTGCCGCTTTCGGAAAAAGCAAGAATATAACTTACGCTTGATTCTTCCTCAGAGCATGGCACAAAACTACGTTTTTTCATTACATCACAAAATGCTTTTAAAAACTGTTCTCTGCTGCCGTTATTCTTTATTTGAACCAATGAAAAAAATCTGCCCATAAATTCCTCCTTAAATCCTCGAATATTATATGAATTTTGTTGATCAAGCTCCGTTAAAAAATACCATAAACAATGTCATTTGTCTATGGATATCTGAAATACGGTCATAAATTCGGCGTAAGCGGTCATATTGACTCAGAATTTGTCGTAAAAAAGGAAACGGCGGACAAAAATTTGTCCGCCTAATATCAAACAATATTACCGTTGATCCCTACGTAAATATCCACTAAATTGCTGTTATTAATGTAATAGTAAAAATCTGTTATCGGTTGATAACACTTTTGAGATAAATATTTTTGCATTTTATTGCGTGAATTTATTAATGTGTCATAAGTTCCGATATGCCGTGCCCTGACTGCGTTGAATATCTTGAACTCAGGCTTGTAGACATAAAACTCGTTGCTTTTGAATTTTTTATCTACAGGTACAAGAAATTCCAAATCCAGTATCGTTTCATCTGTATCGTAAGTATTTTCTTTTAGAGAAAAAATAATATTTCCGATTTGCTCAAATTCAAGTAACTCCAGACTTTTTGAGATGTGATCAATCAATTTGCCAAGTCTGCCGTATGTTGATCTTGTTTTATACGACAAAAGAGATTCAACGGATAAATACTGCTTTTCAATTATTTCCATGCCTATCCCATCCTATTACTTAAAAATTATTTGCCAGATGTATCTCCACATTTGATATCCCTCCCCGTTTTTCATTTCGGGAGTAGTATAGATTTTTTTCTTAAGTTAGTCTATAGATATCTGAAATACGGTCATAAATTCGGCGTAAGCGGTAGTTTTAACGTGATTTTATTATAAAATTGTACTTGATATATAAATAGTTCTATGTTATAATTAAAAACAAGGGAGACGAAAAAAATGAAGATTGCTGTATGCGACGATGAAATGATATTATATGAAGAATTATATACGCTTTTAAACGAATATTCCGCATTAAAAAAAGAGCCGATCTTAACTGCATATTTCAGAACAGGGAATGATCTTTTATCAAGTACCGAAAAATTTGATCTTATATTTATGGACTATCAGTTGGACAATATCGACGGATTGGAAACTGCCAAACGTCTGAGATTAAAAAAGTCAGACGTTGCCATTATTTTTCTCACCGCTTTTCCTAAAATCGTTTTTCAATCTTTCGAGGTAAATACTTTTCGATTTCTTGTAAAGCCGATAAAAAGAGAAGAGTTATATAAAGCGTTGGACGATTATCTGGAATCTATAGAAATTGACGATTTTCTTATGATAAACACAAACGACGGTTCTTGGAAGATCAGATTATCCGAAATAATTTATGTTGAATCAAAGGACAAACATACTATAATACGAACTATAGATAATTATTTTGAATGCTGCCGATATATGCAGGAAATTGAAAGGATGCTTCCTAAAGACCGATTTATACGGTCTCATAGATCATGTATTGTAAGCTTTCTTCACATAAGGAATCACGATAATAAAACTATCTGCTTTGATAATAACGAGCGTGCCACCATAAGCAGGAGATACCTGACCGATTTCAAAAAGGCTTTTCAGGAGTACATAGTAAGGTATAATACAAAGGACTGATACAATGAACAATGTGATCTCAAATATCGCTTTTATCATTTCGGATTTGCTCCTGCTTTTCAACTTGGTTCTGATAAACATATCCGGCATTTTAAAAGAACAAGGAATCAGTCCGTTAACATTGTTATCTTTGTCCGTTATTCATGGAATTTACACCATGATTTTTAATTTATATTTTGCCGGGGCATCAAAGCTCGTAATGTCGCTGCTGCTTACCGTATATTATCTGCGCTTTGTGGTTTTTCCGTGTATTATAACAAAAAGAACAAGCTTTATATCGTTCTATATGCCTTTACTGCTGATATCACTGGATTCTCTTATTCAAAGCTGTGTTCTATGGATATTCAAGCTCACGACATCGTTTTCAAACGAATTAATGATAAACAAAATATCTTCAATGGCGTTTCAGCTTTTGATTTTGGCAATAATCTGGTTTTTAAGTAAAAAGGGTGTTTTTAAAAATTTAAAATTTGCATTCAGATCCACTTCTAAAGCAGTCGGTATACTGATACTTTTATGCGTTTTTATTATGGAGGGTGTTGTTACGCTTATTTCCTTTGAAACAGACAACGTTTCCGTACAAAAGGGATTTTCAGAATTCTTTCTTCTTATCTTAATGCTGATAATGTTTGCTATTATGCTTCTACTGCTCATAAACAGTATGTCAAAAAAATATTTTCAAGACACGTCCGATCTGCTTTTAAAACAGATAGACTCTCAGCTCCGACATTACCAAGCCTTAGACGATATGAAAAAAGAATTTCACTCTTTTAGACACGATTACATCAATCATATGCAATGCGTTTCGGCGCTGATTTTAGCCAATAAAAACGAAGAAGCTGTACAGTACATAAATAAGCTATCTAAGTCCAGAACCGTAACTGAAAAGCCGTTTGAATGTGGGAATCATATTCTGGATTCGATTCTTGCAGAAAAAGCGGAAGCAGCCAAATCTTATGATACCGAAATACAGCTTGACGGTTTATTCACGCACGATTTTGATCCTGTTGACCTATGCGTTATTTTTTCCAATGCTCTTGACAACGCCATAGAAGCCTGCGGCAAGATCGGCGGACATAAAATAATAAAAGTTAATCTTAATATGCAGCAGGGATATCAGTTTATTTCTATCAGCAACCCGACAAATGATGTAAATGCTGATCTTAAGACGTCCAAAGACGATAAAACTCATCACGGCTTTGGCATTAACAATATACGAAACGCTGTTAGCAAACATAACGGTACTTTTGATATACATAATTTTGACGATATGTTTAAGATTAATATTACTCTTAAATTATGAGATATTTCCATACGAAAAAAGGAGTGCTTCACACTGATACGCACTCCTTTTTTACTACTTATCATTTCCGCATTTATGACGATTTCCCGATTGCTTTTTATTATTTCTGCCCTCTCCGTCCAAAGAGCTTTCAGCCATTGTATGGTCGCCATTAGCCTTCATTCTTCTGATTTGGTTTGGATCAAGCTGTGAATCCTTTGCCATGTTATCAACTCCAATCTGAATTTAGTATGTGCGTATATTATCAGTATATTCCTCTGGCGATTTATCCTCTCTCTCAGTCCCTTAAACACTGGCTGCCTCATACCGCCGCTTTCTGTTTTTATCATATATTTTACGGTACATACAAGTTCAGGCTTTACCCAAACGGTTCGTTTTCTTTCGGAACTTCAGAAAACGAACCGTTTGTTCTGTCAATTTCCTTTATTTTTTGAACGGCTCACCGCCCACGCCCAAGGTAACATGACCCTTGTATACAAGCTTGCCGCCGTTGTACTGACCGAGGATTATGCTGTTCAAGCTGTTTTCTTTCGGATCAAATCCCAGAACGATAAAATCATCGTCCTGCAAATACTTGATCTTTATCCAATTCTTTGTTCTGCGGTCAAAATAGTATTTGCTGTCCTTGTGTTTTGCAACAATGCCCTCAAGGTCCTGCTGTTCGGTAAGGTTATAGAACCGAATACTGTTTTTCTCAATAAATCTTGATACCGCAAATCGGCTGTCATCTGATTTTACCGCTTTCTTCAGAAGTGCTTTTCTTTCAGTCAGCGGCAAGTCAGTGACCTGTCTGTCTTCATAATACAGAATATCAAAGGCTGTAAAACAGGCAGGATATTTCTTTGCCGCCATATGAAGAACCAAAGTGGTTTGTGGAGGCGAAGAGATAATGTGCGGAAGATACAGCTTGTTTTTGATGATGAATACGATTATGACATAGCGAAAATGATGGATATTCTTAAACGGAATTATCCTCAGACGCAAATCAAGCAAGGGGAGATCTTTCCGACGAATACAGCTCCTGTCCTTATCATACAGAACTCAGAAATTACATCTGTTCCATATACTTGGGGATTTCCGAATTTCAGAAACAAAGGCGTGATGATTAACGCCAGAGCTGAAACGGCAGAGGAAAAGAAAACATTTAAATATAGTCTGCTGAACCGCAGATGCGTTATTCCAAGCACAGGCTTTTGTGTATGGGATCGTGCCAAGCCAAAGTACCTATATTCCTTCGAGCAAAACGCTGTATATGGCAGGATTCTATAACTTTTTCAATAACGAACCAAGATTTATTAATCTGACCACATCTGCAAATTTATCTGTCAGTACTATTCATCGCCGAATGCCTGTTGTTCTTGAAAAACAGCAGACAGAAGAATGGATCACAGATAACGATACAGTGCTTTCTATTCTTCACAATATGCCGCCGATGTTAGAACATAACGCTGTACAATCGGAATCAATATGAATGCTCATAACTCTGAGCCTGCTCTTCCTTGATACCCAGCGACAGCTTTTTTTGACTTATCCTCCTCCGCAGCCTGCTGTCCACCGTCTGCCTGACCGACTTGTACTTTTGCTCATAGTCGTCCTCTATGCACCTACTAAGACTAACAAACAAACTAAAAATCGTATTCGCAAGCAGAACATTCTCAAACTTCGATATGTTGTCCAGCATAGCCTGTGCACATTCATTGCCGTCGTTTGCAGACTTTGTGAACCATTCGACAGCTTTTTCCTTATCTCTTTCAATGTCCTTAGCCCCGAAAAGATAGATCCTGCCAAGCTGATAACTTGCCCAATGATTTTTGGCAGCACAATTCTCAAAATAATTGACAGCTTTTTGTATATCATACTTTTCTTCCTGCAAATACAGCTTCGCAAGTGCATACTGCGTGTACTCATTATCTTCCGCCAAGAGCAAATACTTTTCTGCTTTGTCCAGATTTTGAGACATTATCTCGCCTTGCAAATAAATTTTGCCTAGTCTGTAACAAGCAATGACATCTCTGCTGTCCGCACACTCAGTAAGCAAGGCTATTCCCTTTTCAATGTCCTGTTCCAAATGCTCTC
>OKSB01003199.1_pt1 | contig 13305 bp, 10 predicted proteins | sample 1601171 | NCBI WGS metagenome assembly OKSB01 (sample SAMEA3541496, study PRJEB24748) | human gut metagenome | biome: human gut; feature: human-associated habitat; material: faeces | place: China | collected 2012 | reverse complement strand
CCTTTGTTCCGCACGTTACCATGCCTCGGCTGTAGGGGCGCGGCGTCTCCACGTCGATAACGAGCTCTATGGTGCAGCCGCGGTGGGTTTTTATTATGGATGTGTTTATTTTGGCTTTCCCGGCTTTGGCTGCGTCGGACGAGATTGATACTATCGACTTCAGACGGTCTCCGCGGTTAATGCCTATTGCAAGGCATATAGGTCCTAATCCGTGGGTGGGATAGGTGTTGCCTGCATGGTGGGAGAACTCGTCAACGTTCCATTGTGCGAGGTTGTAGGTTAGTATCTTGTTTACATCGGTGTCGTACATTACATCGTGTATGTATGCTCCTTCGGCGTGTGTGATAGTGCCTAACGTGCCTTCTGTTGCAAGTTTCATTGTAGTGAGGGCGAATGCGTCGTAGCAGCAGTTCTCGAGCATGAAGCAATGCAGGCGCGTCCGTTCGGCCGTTTCTACAAGTTTGTGGCAGTCTTCTACGGTCATGGCGGCCGGCACTTCCACGGCAACGTGTTTTCCGCACATCATGGCGTGGCAAGCCATTTCGGCGTGTGTGCTCCATGGGGTACAGATATAAACAAGGTCTATTTCGCTGCAGGCGCACATTTCTTTCCAGCCGTCTTCGCCATGAAATTTTTTTATGGCAGGGCGGTTTGTTTTTGATATCTCTTCTTCGGCGGCGTTTACGTTGTCTTCGTACAGGTCGGCCACGGCCGTTATTTGTGCTCCTTGTATGAAGGCGTATCGCCTTATGGCGCGCAATCCGCGGTTGCCTATTCCTATTATGCCTATACGCACGTTTTGTATAGGCTCGCACGCAAGTTTGAATACGTTGTTGTTTGGAGTCATTGTCTGTTGAACGTTTTTAGGTATTGATTATTGGTAGTTATGGTTTGCAGTGGCAATTTACTTATTTATGCGGTATGCAGGGGGATTTAATATGTGAAAAAAAAGTAAAGCCGCAATCGATTGTCGATTGCGGCTTTACTTTATGTAAAGGTATTGTTTACTTTTTGCGTGTGTGGCCGTAACGGCTCATGAATTTGTCTACGCGGCCGGCGGTGTCAACGAGTTTCGATTTGCCGGTATAGAACGGGTGTGAACTGCTTGAGATTTCAAGCTTAATCAAAGGATATGTCTCGCCCTCATATTCGATTGTGTCGTTTGTCTTGCAGGTGGAGCGCGACAAGAACATGTCGCCGTTGCTCATGTCTTTGAAAACAACGGGGCGGTATGTCTCCGGATGAATGCCTTTTTTCATTTTGTATATCGTTTTTATGTTTTACGTTGTCTGAAAAGCGGTGCAAAGTTACTGCTTTTATTTTGTTGGGCAAAGTTTTATTCATTGTTTTTAACGCATATATGAAATATTACTCTCCCGAAAGGGCCTGTTTAGGTATGCGTGGCATGAAGGCAGCGTCATTCGGCGGCACAGGCGGTGTGCGTGCCGTGCATAAAAATGTATGTAAAACATGCCGGGACACGTTTTTTTTAACATGCTTTTAAGAGGCGGAAAACCGGCGTTTCGGGTCGTAAAAAGTGAAAACTAATTTTCAGCGCGTTATACCCACATGGGAGCAAATAAAAATTATGTCCGACATAATTCAAAATATGTCCGACATATTTTAAAATATCTCAGACCTATTTTTTGCCCTCTGAAAACCCGTTCGTAAAATTCCCGAAAAATGCAGACATCTGCGGACGTTGCTTTTAACACTGTTTATTGCGTATGATGAACCGGGCTATGTTTGCATGTAAAATAGCCCGGATTGCAGTGCATGCCGCATGTACGTGTTACTCGTCTTTTATATAAGGCAGCGCTTTGAAGTCGGCGGCGGCCCAGTCAAGGCGGCTTAGTTCATAGGCTTTGAGCCACACGTGGTTTACGTGTTCCTTGAAGTTGAATTCTCCCTCCGGGGCATGGCACAGGAACACGTCCATGGTTATTTCGAAGTCCGGGTATGCGTGGTTTACTGTTACAAGCAACCTTTCTGTCTTTACCCTGCAATCAAGTTCTTCCATGAGTTCCCGTTCGAGCGCCTGCTGCGGCGTTTCTCCCGGCTCTACCTTTCCGCCGGGGAATTCGTATCGGAAACTTGTGTATTCGTATTTTGTTTTTCCTTTCTGTACGCACAGGTAACGGTCGCCCATGCGTATTGCTGCCGCAACGACATGTATCTGTTTCATTTCAATGGCTTTTCGGTATTACAGGCTTTCGAGGCATTTGTCGTAGATTTGCGCGTCGCGGGAACTGAAACAGCAGATAACTACGCGGCCGTTGTATTTGCCGCTTTCTATGTGTTTGAGAATCACCGACAAGGCTATCCGCGCAGCTTCCTCTTTGGGATAAAGGTAAACTCCGGTGCTTATGCACGGAAATGCTATGCTTTTTATGCCGCGGCTTTCTGCAAGGTTTAAAGCCGTTTCGTAGCATGAGGCCAGAAGTTCCGGTTCGTGGTTGCCGCCTCCATGCCATACCGGGCCTACGGTGTGTATCACGTAGCTGCATGGCAGGTTGTATGCTTTTGTTATTTTACTTTCGCCCGTAGGGCAGCCGCCGAGAGTCTTGCATTCCTCGAGCAGCTCCGGGCCGGCGGCTCTGTGGATTGCGCCGTCCACACCTCCGCCGCCGAGCAGCGAGTTGTTGGCGGCATTTACTATGGCTTCGGTGTTGAGGGTAGTTATGTCTGCCACCATTATTTCAATTTCTTCTTTGCGATTGCTCATGGTCTATTGGAAATATATTATAGGTTGGTTATGGCTACCTTTATAACTCCGTCGGCCTTGCTTTCGAACAGTTTGTAGGCCTCGTCGATACGGCTGAGCGGGTAACGGTGGGTTATCAGTGGGGTTGTGTCTATTTTACCCTCGTCAATAAGGCGTAATATTTCGGCGCAGTCGCAACCGTCCACGCCGCCGGTTTTGAACGTGAGGTTCTTTCCGTACATGTCGGGCAGTGGAAGCATTTGCGGCTTTTCGTAAAGAGCCACGATTGTAACAATGGCGTTCGGGCGGGCACATTTCCAAGCCATCTGGAATGTGTCCTCGCCTCCGGCCGCTTCGATTACAACGTCGGCCCCGCCGTGTGCGCTGTGCGCGTCTACGAAAGCCTTGCATTCCTCGGGTGTGGTGACCATTACGTTGTAATGCTCACGCACGAAGTTGCGTCTCTCTTCCGATTGTTCGCATACTATGATGTTGCGCGGTTTTTTCAGCATTGCACAAAGCAGTGTGCACAGCCCTGTGGGTCCGGCGCCTATTATCAGCACTGTGTCTTCGGGTTTAATCTCTGAAATGCGTGCCGCCCAGTAACCGGTGGCAAGAATGTCGCCCACGAACAGCGCCTGCTCGTCGGTTACCGTGTCGGGAATGACATCGAGGCCTTGGTCGGCAAACGGAACGCGCACATATTCTGCCTGTCCTCCGTCAATGCGGCAACCGAGTGCCCAGCCGCCGTTGGCGTCGGTGCAGTTGTTTACAAATCCGTGCTTGCAGAAGAAGCACTCGCCGCAGAACGTTTCGACGTTTACGGTTACACGGTCGCCTGGTTTTACTTTTGTTATCGCCGTGCCGGTTTCCTCTACAACGCCAACCATTTCATGGCCTACGGTTATGCCGGGCACTGCGCGCGGCACGCTTCCGTGTTTTATATGCAGGTCGCTCGTGCAGATACTTCCGAACGTGACGCGCACAATGGCGTCGCGACTGTCTTGTATCGCCGGCCTGGGTTTTTCTTCAAGCGCGAATACTCCTTTTTTAACGTATGTATATGCAAGCATGTGGTATGTTTTTGTGTTTACGCAAAATTAATACCTTTTTTATGACTGTACCGCAAGGACGATACCGTATTTTCGGAAACGGACAGGGCAAATGCTGTTGGTTTTTAGGCCGGAATGTCAGGATTTTTGTAATTTTGTGGTCTGTATGAAGCATTTTTTTCTGATAGTAACGGCGACATTGTGTGTCTGGACAGCCAAAGCCCAGGACATGGAACGTATATTTGCCGAAATGCCCGACAGCATTGTTCCGGTAATGACAAAAAACAACCGTCTCGACTGCATAGATTTTTATAAAAGCAAAATGAAGTCGAACGTTGAGAACATTTACCGGGGCAAAAGCGAGTTGCTCGCGTTGGGAAACGATTACTTGTTCATCAGGCCTACCCAAAAAAGCGCGGTGGCCATGAAAAGGCTTGCCACGTCTTCCGGAGATACAATAATAGTTGTGGTATCTACATATTTATCGCCGGCCAAAGAGAGCGATGTGGTTTTCTACAGCGGGAAGTGGGAGAGACTTTCCGCACAAAAGCTAATATCGCCGCCGGAAAAAGGCGACTTTTATTCTAAGTCTGACACATGCGACGCCACGCGCCTTTCGTATGCCCGTGCGGCAGGCGAAGATGCTTTTATGTACGCCGAATTGTCGGAAAACGAATCTGTGATAAGCTACGGGCTTTCATTGGAATCACTCATGCCTGAGGACGAAGCGAAGGTAACCCCTTACTTGAGCGGTAAAATCGTTTATAAATGGAACGGAAAGGCATTCGAGCGATGAGTTAAGGGCATAGGCGGTGCGAGTTGCCTTGTGCGGTGTACAAAATGTATTAAAAAAGTTTTATGCCGGCGCAAAAAAACATCACTGCCTTAATAGTGTGGAAAAGAATCCGTATTTTTGTGGAATAAAAGACATTCCAACATATTAAATTTCAAAATTATGGTAAACTACAAAGATTTAGGTTTGGTTAACACCCGCGAGATGTTCAAAAGAGCAATCAAAGGCGGTTGGGCTGTTCCTGCATTCAATTTCAACAACATGGAGCAGCTGCAAGCTATTATAAAGGCTTCGTCTGAGCTCCGCTCTCCGGTAATCCTCCAGGTATCAAAAGGCGCACGCAACTATGCAAACCCCACGCTTCTGCGCTACATGGCACAGGGTGCCGTTGAGTATGCAAAAGAACTCGGCTGCAAACACCCCGAAATAGTTCTCCACCTTGACCACGGAGACAGCTTCGAGCTCTGCAAGAACTGCGTAGACCTCGGCTTCTCGTCGGTTATGATAGACGGCTCGTCGCTCCCCTACGAGGAGAACGTTGCGCTCACTAAGAAGGTAGTAGACTACGCACACCAGTATGATGTAACCGTTGAAGGCGAACTCGGTGTGCTTGCAGGCGTTGAGGATGAGGTAGCTTCTGAAGTAAGCCACTATACACGTCCCGAAGAAGTAATCGACTTTACCACACGCACGGGCTGCGACTCGCTCGCAATCTCTATAGGTACGTCGCACGGAGCTTACAAGTTCAAACCCGAACAGTGTACACGCGACCCGAAGACCGGCCGCCTCGTTCCTCCTCCATTGGCATTCGACGTGCTCGACGCCATTATGGTGAAACTTCCCGGCTTCCCCATCGTTCTCCACGGATCGTCTTCTGTTCCCCAAGAGTATGTTGACATCATCAACAAATACGGCGGCAAACTGCCCGACGCTGTGGGTATTCCCGAAGAGCAGCTCCGCAAGGCTTCTGAGAGCGCCGTTTGCAAAATCAATATCGACTCTGACTCGCGTCTGGCATTCACCGCTGCAGTGCGCAAGGTATTTGCTGAGAAACCCGCAGAGTTCGACCCGCGTAAATACTGCGGCCCCGCACGCGACCTCATGGAGGAAATGTACAAGCACAAGATTACCGACGTGCTCGGCTCTGACAATAAACTCGCAAACTGCGACTAATTGTTTGCAAGTAATTCGAACAACGTTGAGGCCACACCTTGGGTGTGGCTTCTTTTTTGTCTTTTTTTGCCGCTTGTTAAGATGTTTTAATCGGAGTTAATTTGTATTGAAATATTAAGCCTCGATTTCGGCCTGTGCTATGGCCTTGATTTTCTTGAATTCGGGCCTGCAAAAAATACAAGGCACGTATTTTAAAATATGTGCCTTGTATTTTAAAATTTCTCGGACCTAATTTTTCTTTGCTCCAAACAGGGTATAAAAACAACCTTCAGGCAGCAGGTTTACAGTCATAAAAATTTAACATGAATTTACATTTGCAGTGCGGTTGAAGTCTGCCATACCATATCTTTACCGTGCCGGTTTGGGTTTAAAAAAAAGGACGCAGAAACCCGTTTGCGGCTTCTGCGTCCTTTTGTAAAGGTTGGTTTATGTTGCCGGTGTTATTCTACAAGCACCTTTGCAGTTTGTTTGCCGGCTTTTACGATGTAGATACCTTGCGGGAGGTTATGAGCCTCGGCTTTACCTTGTATGGGTTTCAGCGTCTGAATACATATTCCTTCGGGGGTGTAAATGCTTATGCTTGCGGTTTGCACGGGGCATTCTATCGTAACAGTGCCGTCGTAGGCCGTTACACGCAACTTGACAGTTCCACCGTCGACGGTTTCAATGCCTACCGGGTCGATTATCGTTATTTCATCGTTGGAGCGGGTTGTTACAACAGGGTTTCCGTCGGGCAGTACCATTGCAAAGTTACCGTTGCGTGCGCTGACGAACAGGTTGTCTGCATGGTCGAATGCCATTTGCGAAATAGCGCCGTTGCCGTTCAATATTGTACGGACGTATGTGAACGAAGGTGTTCCGGCCGGGCTCCAGAGCAGTTTGTAGATTTCGATGTTCGTGTCGCCGTTGGCTATGGCAAGCAGCGTGTTGTCCTTGTTTATGGCAAGGCTGCCGTTGCAGCCGTTGAGCGACGGCAGGTCTGTGGCGGAGTTGATTGCAATGCTTCCGTTGTTGTTCATAACGACGAACGAGGGTGCTCCCGTCGTGTTGTTGCCGCTATATCTTATCTGCGAGAGCCATACGCCGTAATCGTTTGCCGTGAGGCATACGTTAAGGTTGGGCATTAGTCCCGAAGCTGTTGTGTACGAGGTAGACGGTGATGTGTCCCATGACTTGGAGGTGCCTACATCGTAACGGCACAGCCTGTTCGCGTTGGCGCTCGGGTAATCCTCTACAAAGGCATATAGTTTCGTGTCGTCGCTTTCTCCCTGGAAGCATATTCCCGACACGCTTCCGCCCACGGTACGCGAATTATTGGTTATTCGGCCGTCGCTGTCGCGCGTTCCGGTAAAGAACGAGTTGAGGCGTGTCTTCATGGCCGGCGAGAAGTAGAAGATGCCGCTGTGTGCGTCGCTCCAGTCGGCTATGTACACGTTATTGTTGTTCGGGTTTATGGCCAGGCGTCCGGGAGAATAATAGTTCCCGCCGGTAAAATAGCTGGTGAACAATGCCGAAGTGCTTGCGCTCGAAAGGTCGGCGTTAAGCATGTGTATGCCTTTTGTTGCATACGAGTCGGCAAAGTACACTTGGCCGAAATATGTGCTGCCAACGTTGGTGTTGACTGCAACGCCGCTGCCGGAGTTGGTGGTTTTCAGCCTGAAGAACGTGGTGGGCTTGCTGGGTAGTTCGTTCTCTATTTCAACGGCCCAGTTGAATGTACCGTAGCCAATTTGCGACTCCGGTATGTTGAGCGTGTTCAAGCCTTTTATTACTTCGCCGGCAGGGAAGCGCTTTTCCTTCTTGGTTTCGGTGTCGGTTATTACGATTGTGGCATTTTTAGCGCTGGCCGTAGTCCTGAACGAGAACGAATGCTCGTCTCCCGATACGTAATGCCTTATATAATATGCGTAGGACTTTTGCGCTTTTTCCTCAGGCGTTTCGGTGGATATGGTCGGAACGTATCCGGATTCAGGCTCGAGGAAGATTTTGGGATACGTAGTCTCGTTGGCATATACAGTGACGTTTTTGTATGTGTCGGCCAGTTCTCGGTAATGTTCGGCTGTGCATTCCAAGGTGTAGTCTCCCGGTTCAAGGTCTGAGAAAACGAACACGCCGTTGTAATTGTTGTCTACCGTATATTCGGCCACTTCCTGGCCGTCTTTCAAGAGTTTTATGACAGCTCCGTTAACTGGAAACCATTGGTCGTTGCTGCCGCTGGCGTAATTGAAAAGCGAGTGGCTTATTCTGTTTTTCGAGTCTTTTACCGTTCCCATTATGTAGCCCACCTTCTCGTCGGGCAGGCCGAAGTAGTCGAGAATGCCACGGAAATACCTCACGCCCTCCTGAGCACAGTAGTCCTTGTTCAGGGCACGGTGGCGCGCAGGCTGGTAGGTGTGGAAATATCCTTCGGCAAGGAAGCCCGGCACGCTGTGTTTGAGCACACCAAGGTAACCTACGTAGGTCTTGCCGTTTGAAAGGGTGGTGGAATACTCCGCGTGGTAGAAATCTATGTCGCCGCGTATGTTCGTATTTGTAGGACTGTAGGCTGTGTAATAGTCAATGCCGTTCGACATGAGATAAGGCCAAAGGGTTTCGCTCATTTCCCTGCTTCCCGGTGCCGACATCGAGCCGTCGTCGTGCCCGCGGTAAAGGAACAGCGGATAGTTGGCTATGGCACCCTCGGCGGCGGCGTTGGAGTGGACGGAAAGGAACATGTCGAAATTTCCGGCCTCGACTTCTTCGCATATTTCCGTGAGGTTGCGGTTGTATTTCTCCGCGTCGGCCGCTCCGGCCACGTATGGGTAAGGCCCGTTCTGCGTGCGGGAGTGTACAACGTTTTCCTTTTTGAATCCGTTAGCGATGAGCCGTTCGCCAATGGCAAGCGTTTTCCACAGGTTTGTGTTCGATTCGTAGAATCCGCAAGTGTCGGGGCGTCCGGTTTCGAGCGTAGCAGGATAGGGTATGGTAGCCATCGGACGGTCGTCCGGTCCCCAGCTTCCGTGCCCGGGATTTAGGTATATTCTTAGCTGGCTGGCATCTTGCGCGTATACGTTAATGGCCAAGAGGCCGGCAAATAATAGAATGATTCTTTTCATATCCGTGCCTCCTTACTGTTTAACGTTTACGTGTATTATGTATGCCTTCCCCTCGGGAGTGGAAAAAAGTATTTTGTCGCCGTTCTTCGATACGGACGGATACATGGCTATCATGTCGTCTTTTGTTAGAACTTGCTCCTTGCCTGTGCTGATGTTTTTGGCTATTATGCTTGAGGATGTCGTTACGTAGCCGTTGTCGCGGTCTCTTTGCCCGATTATTATGTCGTTGCTGTACCATTTGGGAGCGCGTAGAATTCCCATGGGTTTGGCGTTTTTTCCGTCTATGTCGCTTACATATGCGCAGTCAGCCGACACAAAGAATAAGAGTTTCTTTCCGTCGGGAGAAATTGACGGCCACAGGTATCTCTTGTCGCTTCCCAACGGGGAGAGTATGCGTTTCTCTCCGTTTATTGTAAGGTGTAATTGAAAGTCCGTGCCTGTTGTCACGTTGTTTGCTTCAATTGTGCTTTCCGGCTGTACGCTGTTCCGCGTAGAGCGTACTATAGTTTCGGTGTTTCCTGTGGAGGAGAAATAGCGTTTTATTGCGGTTTTCTTCAGTGGTGCCTGTGTTACTTCGCGGTAAACGATGTCGCCGTTGTCGAGCACTTTTGCATTGTATCCGGCTCCGGCTGCACGCGTAACGATTTTTTCTTTTTTCGATTGCAGGTCCACTTTTGTAAGGCCTGAGTAGTTGTAGTCACTTAATAGCAGGTATTCTCCCGACGGGGCTATCACTGCTCGTTCCACAGGTCTTTGCAGTTTCAATTCCTGTACGGAATCGACGTTCAATACCTGCGCATAAGCGCCGGCCGCGCATAAGATAAGCGGTATGGTACAGAAGAGTCTCATATTAATAATGTATTTTTAGTTTGCTTGTTATAAGTGAACCGGAATCAGACTTGGCCTTTACAATGTAAATGCCGTCGGGAAGGTCGAGTTCTACCTCGTCAACATTGCGGTACTGGGCTACACAAATACCGGTCATGTCGTATACCTGTACGCTTGCGGCATTGTGTGTAAAGCGCAGTATGCGGCCTGACATTTTCAAGGCAAATCCGTCGTTGCTTACAGGATTGATTCCTAATACGTCGAATGTTTGCGGTGCATATTCCTTTCCATATTTGTCGAGTATGCATACGGCAAAACCGTAGTCAGACATTTTTTCCTCGGGAATGGTATAACTGTTCTCATAGCTTACGCCGAGCAGGTATTCGGTGCTTATTCCGTCGCCGTCGCTGCGCAGTGCGTCCTCATAGTCCATGTCGCTCGGGATTGCATATACGGAATATTTCACAGGCTCGTCGTCCAACCCTGTCCAGGAAAGCGTATTGTCTTCGATGTTTATGTCGCTTACCGTGCCGTATGTATCGTGGTCTTTCCATGTTATTTCGGGAACGAGCGATTCGCTTTGGAATTTGTTGTTCTCAAGGTAATGGCCCAAGCCTTTTGCATTTGGGCCAGATATGAAGCCGGAACGGAAGAACACACATCCCGGTGCGTTGTCCTGCGTGTAGTCGCGCGACAGCTGTACCTGTGTGGCGTATTCCAGCCAGTCGGCGGTGGTGCTGTTGTTTGTAAGCGACGACACGGAGTGGCTTGCATAATGGTGTCTGTTAAAGTGTTTTGCCGTGTTGCTCCACCAGCGGGTGAGAGGGCCGAACGGGTTTGTGGCGTGGTTGGTTCTCCAGTAAAGTTGCGGCGAAATGTAATCAACGCTGCCTTGGTTGAGCCATGCGAGGGGGTCGCTGTAAATTCCGGCATACTGCCAGTCGCTTGCCCCGACGTAAGGATCTATTCCCACATCGGCAGCGCCGCCAGAGGCAACGCCCGCCGGGCTTACACCGAAGCGTACGTAAGGCTTGTTTTCCTGCACCATGTCGTACACGGCCTTTATCATGCGATTCACGTTGTCGCGCCGCCAGTCGGCCATGCTCATGCTGGTGCCGCTGTTGCGGTAAGTCTGCCAGTCGCCGGCGGTGGAATTCTCGGGCGTGCCGCTATTGTAGAAGTAGTCGTCGAACACAAGCCCGTCTACGTCGTAGTTAGTTATAATTTCCTTGCATACGTTTACTATGTGCTCTTCCACTTCAGGAATGCCCGGGTTTAGGATTTTTCCGCTCGAAGTTGACAGTATCCATCCTTTATTCTTTACTTCCTGGTCCCAAGGTGTGTTCCAGTCAACCGTGGCCGAGCCGGCCCAGCGGTAAGGGTTAACCCATGCGTGCAGCTCGAGCCCGCGTTTGTGGGCTTCTTCAACAGCATATTCAAGCGGGTCCCAGGTCGCTCTTTGGCCACGTTCGCCGGTAAGGTACGATGAGGTTGGCTCTACCGATGACCTGTAGAGGGCGTCGCTCATGGGGCGTACCTGGAAGAATATTACATTGAAACGGTGCTGTTTCATGGAGTCGAGTATCTGGCGAAGCCTGAGTTTTTGCGTGTTCACGATGAGCGAGCTTGTTCCTTGCAGGGCACCTCCTGTGGAATATGTAGGCCAGTCGAGGCAGTATACCGTCGACACCCATACGGCGCGGAACTCACGCTTTATGGGCGTGGCCGCGAACATGCCGCTGTGGCTGCTTAGCAGCGAAATTACGACAGATACCAATATTAAACGAAGGGTAAAATGTTTCATAAGCTAATAGTTTGTTTTGATTGATATTAGTATCACAAATTTAACGAATATAATGTATAACCGATTTTTATAAAACAAAAAAACAACAAACGCAACACTCATTAACATACGGGCTTTTTTGGCAATGAAAATTTGCGGCGATTGTGAAGATTCCTTAATAAGAAAACGCGAAGGTGCGTCTGAATACAGACAATTATGGCGGGAGATTTTGAAAACTTGTTTACAGGGATTTACACACCGTTGGGAGCAAATAAAAAATTAGTGGCTCCGGGTTTTAAATCCGAGCCACTAATTTTAAAATCCAAGGCACATATTTCTTACCCCATGAAAACAGTGCTTTAACGCGGTGCGGAAAAAGGCCGCGGGCCGGAGGGCGCGTTTTGCTTTTATTTACCTTGTTAAAAAATCCTGCGCGGTAGTGGTCGTGTTTCAGAAGCGCGCGGTGAGCTGTAAGTCGAACGTGTTGTAGTGCGAGTCGGTTGGATTTGTGGCGTTGCGTGCCGCGCGGTCGTCGGTGAATGTGTAGTTAAGCTGGAATATAAGGTTTTTTCCGAGGTAGTAATTGCCCGAAATCCCGTAGTCAGTGCGGAGCGAGTTCCAGGTCTTTGCGTGGCGGTAGCAGTCGTAGCGTGTGTATATTTTGAGGTTTTTCATAACGGGTATGCCCAGAGTGGCATACCATGCGTCGGCACGGTCGGGGGCTGTGGCGTCGTTGGCCACACCGCCCACGGAGCTCATGTATTCGCCGCGCACGGTCCAGCGGCTTTCGTATTTCAGCCCGGCTCCCCAGCGCACGCGCTTCACGCTTTTCAAGCTTTTGGGGTCGGAGCTGTCGTATTTCTCGTTTGTGTATTTGCCGTTCCAGCCGAAACCGCCTATCGCAAGGTCTTTTATGGGCGAGAACCACAGGCCGCCTATGAGGTCTTTATGGTTATCCTTGTCGGTGTGGTTTATTCCCTGGCCGTTAAAGAGTCCTATCTGGTAATGTATCCATTTGTGCCCGTCGGGCGCTGTAAGGAAGTCCCCCTGTATTTGTGCTCCAAGGTCGCGCCCGGAACTTTTGTGCTCGCCGTTGCGGTCGCCTATCGAGGCGATTTTCATTGTGGCCTGCGAGTAGGAGCCTAACCCTACGTCGATGGGGCTGTATGGGTTTTCGAAACCGAACGAGCGCTTGAACTGGCCGAACTTGACGCGGAAGAAGTCGAATTTTTGCCATTCCACGAATGCGTCGACAATGCGCGGCCCTTTGTCTTCGCCCGGGGCACCGTTAACTTCGAGCTGGAACTTGTAGTAGAAGTCCTTGTAAACATTTCCGTCTACATACAGGCGCAGGAAACGCATGTCGAAGCCGCCGTTCGATTCTTGTTTGCTGCGGTCGCTTATCGAGTACTTCCCCATTATGTAGCCGCCGAACCTTACGGTGGGCTTCATATCCTTGATAAGTTTGGAACCGGCATTTTCGGTGTTTATGCTTAGGGTGTATCCTTCAGTCTCCGAGGGCTGTGATACGGTAGCCGTCCGGCCGTCTCCGGCCGTGGCGGTATTTGCGGCAAAGGCTATCGCCAATGCCGCCGTCAGTCTGTTTATGCTGTTCATTTTTTGCGGTTTTATCTGCCGGCGAAGTTACGCATTTATATCCGTATGCGCAACAAGTTTTAACATGTGTTGGAGACGGCGTTTTTTAACATAGGTAAAAGAATATGGAAACGCCGGTGGGAAGCGGCCTGAAATATGTGCCTTGTATTTTGAAATATGTCAGACATATTTTGAATTATGTCGGACATATTTTTCCGCATGTCCCGGAAGGGTAAAAATCCTCCTGTGACCGGGGAGGGAAAAGGCTGCATTTTTAACAT
>OKSB01003188.1_pt1 | contig 13334 bp, 8 predicted proteins | sample 1601171 | NCBI WGS metagenome assembly OKSB01 (sample SAMEA3541496, study PRJEB24748) | human gut metagenome | biome: human gut; feature: human-associated habitat; material: faeces | place: China | collected 2012 | reverse complement strand
TACAGGAAAGCACCATTGACGAGCTGAATTATCTTGGAAAGCTCTTAGAAATGCAGGGCGACGAGGACAGGAACAAATTCACGGCGGCGGTAACGCTGGGGGAACACGCCGGGAGCGTGAAAGACCTTATCAACCTTGCACAAAATCTTGACTGCTACTGGATTTATCCCACCGTCCGAACCGAAGCCGACTATGGCTATTACCTTATTGACGAGCTGGACGAATTGGAGCTGCCCGAAGAAGCAAAGAAATATTTCAAGTACGAGGAATACGGGCGGGACGCGGTACTGAAAGACCGGGGACAGTTTACCGATCAAGGCTATATCTACAACAACGGCAACACCTTTTCACAGTGGTACAATGGGCGGGAAAATGACATACCGAAAGAATACAAGGTAATGAGCTTCCCGGAGCCGGAACACCCCACCCCGGATAAACTGGAAAAGGACGAAGCCGCGCCGGAGCAGGAGGAACCCCAGCCGGGGACACAGCAGGAACCGCCGCCCCAGCCGCGCCCGGTCAACCCGATTATCCTCACCGCCGACAAGCCCGCTGAAAAGATCAAGGAGATCACAGACCGCTTAGAGCAGGGTATCACGGATTTATTTGACAGTGAACGCTACAAGGAATATCTGCAAGTCATGTCAAAGTTCCATAATTACAGCTTCAACAATACGCTGCTGATTGCCATGCAGAAGCCCGACGCTTCCCTTATCGCTGGATTTAACGCATGGAAAAATAACTTTGGACGGAACGTAATGCGCGGGGAAAAAGGTATCCGTATCCTTGCCCCGTCGCCGTACAAAATCCGGCAGGAGGTAGAGAAAAAAGACCCGCAGACGGGAAAGACGGTGACAGACAGCAACGGGAAGCCCGTCATGGAAACAAAAGAAATCCAAATCCCCGCCTATAAAGTCGTCGCCGTTTTTGACGTATCGCAGACCGAGGGGCGGGAGCTTCCCGCCATTGGCGCAAACGAGCTGACCGGGGACGTGGAACAGTACGAGGATTTTTTCGCCGCGCTGGAAAAGACCTCTCCCGTGCCTATGGGCTTTGAGAAGATCGAGGGGACAGCCCACGGCTACTACCACTTGGAGGAAAAGCGCATTGCCATTGACGAGGGCATGAGCGAGCTTCAGAACCTAAAGACCGCTATCCATGAGATCGCCCACGCGAAGTTGCACGACATTGACCTTAACGCCCCGCAGGAGGAACAGGGGGACAGACCCGACCGCCGCACCCGTGAAGTTCAGGCGGAAAGTATCGCCTATACCGTATGCCAGCACTACGGGCTTGACACTTCCGACTATTCCTTTGGGTACGTCGCCGGGTGGAGCAGCGGGCGGGAGCTTGCGGAGCTGAAAACGTCCCTTGAAACAATCCGTGCCACCGCCGCCGAGATCATCAACAGCATTGACGGGCATTTTGCAGAGCTGCAAAAAGAACGGGAAGCTGCGAAAGCACAGGAAGCAGAAAAAGAGCCGACACCCGACCTTGCGGCAGAGCCGACCGTTACAATCGAATGGAGCGAAAGCCCCCAGCTACGGGAGGGCGAAACAATCCCCCTATCCCGCGCCAATACCCTTATCGCAGGGCTGGACGAAGCGAATCTTGCAAGCCCCGGTTACGATAAAGTGGCGTTCCGCATTGATTATGTGATGAACGGTATAGCCGACCACTACGAGGGGCGGCAGGACTTGGGCGACGGGGACGGTTCCCTTGTGGAGCATATCGAGCAGCACCACACCTATTATCTGAACGATAAAGAATGGGAAAACTACCTTTTGCACAACGAGGGCAAGGAAGCACTGGAAGCCGACAAGGAACACCGGGCAATGCTGCTGAATGAATTTATCCCCTATCTCAAACTGCACTGTAATTTATCCGAAATGGAGCGTATCTCTACGGAAGCCCTGCAAGCCGGGGAGAGCCTTACCTCTACGGAAACCGCCTACCATACCGCCATGCAAGCCTATGTTGCCGAGTGCAGGGGGCTTGTCAATCAAGGCGAATACAACTTGCCGCCTGTTCCCCAGCTTAGAGATTTTGACGTGGAGCTTGCCGCCTACAAGGAACACGTCAAGGAGGAAATCGCACAGGAAGCAGCCGCCGCAGGAATGACCGTGGAGGAATACGCTGCCAACGGGTACGAACCTTACGCCGCCCCGGAGCCGGAAGCAGCACAGACCACAGAGCCGCAGGAGCCGAAAAGCCCTGTTTCTGAAAAAACAGACACGCCGGAACAGGCAGGACAGACCGCCGACAAACCCCTTACAGATTTACAGAAAAAAGCGGTTGAGATCGCCAAACAGTACGAAAATCTCCCCTTGCAGGATAAGATCGGGATTGTCGCACAGGCTTTCGGCAGTACGTCGGGCAAAATAGAAACTTCCCCCTGTACCGGGAAATGGCGCGGTACAAGCGACATATCTATCAAGTTTGACAATGGCGCGTCCCTGTTTATCGGCAACCACAGGACACCGCAAGCGAAAACCGTAAAAGTGCAGACTGAATGTGTCAATGCCGCGCTGGTACGGTACAACCCGGAGATCATAGCCGCAACAAAGGAAGCCGCCATTTCCGCACTTAGGAAGCGGGAAACAAAAGACAATGAGATTGCCGGACAGAAAGGCTTGAAGCCCTACACCCTGCTCAATGTGGAATTTAACGACGGTACGGACGAGAAAAGCGGCGGTCACATGGGCTGGTATTATGTGACGCTTGCCGTTGACGGTAAAATCTGTTCCCACATAGAAACGGGGCTGAATTATGCCATATCAGACGGAAAAGTGAGCGAGAACCCCACAAGGGAAGATTATTTTACAGCGGGGGCATTGAAAGAAACTGATGTTGATTATGTTTTTAACAACGTAGGCTTTTCCTCAACCTCTGACCTGTATTCGCTGTCAATTAGCAAAGAAGTCCGGGAGCGTGCGGAAAAGACGCTTGCACAGCGGAAAGAAGTGCAGACGGAGAAAGCCGCCGACCCGCAGAGCCATACAGCAGAACAGCCGGAGCAGACGGAAACAAAGGTTACATACTACCCGATCAATGAGAACGCAGCCCGCCGCGCAAAGGAAGCAATCAGTTTTTCCGATTACAAGCCCGGAAGCGCAACGGCAGAATACCGCCACTATGTAGACGAAGCCGCCGAGCTTGCTGCAAGGCAGAAAAAGCGCGTTGACCCCTCTTTCCATGAAAGGATTGACGGGCTGCTTGACGCTTACGCCCGGAAGCTGGCGGCGAACATGAATAAGGGCTATGAGATCACCGCCCGCGTCCCGTCCATTATGATTGCCGGGGGAAGCAACTTCCCTGTCCGCAAAAAGGAGAAGCAGAACGCCGCCGCAGATAAGAACATGGAGGAATACCGGGAGATACAGGGTTTGCTTGACAAAATCCGCAGTACCGGCATGGGCGGTATCAGTGCCGACGACCCGAACGCCGTTTCTAAGCTGGAAAGCAAACTTGCAAAGCTGGAAGCCTTGCAGGAAACCATGAAAGCGGTCAACGCTTACTACCGCAAGCATAAGACCCTTGACGGCTGCCCCCATTTATCCCCGGAGCAGATTGAAAAAATGAAAGCGTCCATGTCCGGGAGCTGGCGGGGGAACCCGAAACCCTTTGAAAGCTATGAATTATCCAACAACAACGCGGAAATCCACAGGCTGAAAGACCGCATTACCGCCCTTACCCGCAGGAAAGAGCTTGGATATGTGGGCTGGGAGTTTGACGGGGGACGTGTGGAAGCCAATACAGCGGATAACCGCTTGCAGATTTTCTTTGATGAAAAGCCGGACAAGGAAATCCGGGAGGAATTAAAAGGGAACGGCTTCCGTTATGCGCCCAGCGCGGAAGCATGGCAGCGGCAGCTAAACGACAATGCGATCTACGCCGCCGACCGTATCAAGTGCATACAGCCCCTTAACGGGGAAAGCCCCACCGAGTTACAGAAACGGGCAAGGCGGGAAGCCGCCGCACAGAAAGAAGCCGTCCCGGAGCAGCCGCAGGAGGAAACACAGGGCGCGGAGCCGGGGAACGCCGTCACGCCGGAAACCTTTTACAAGGTGCGGCAGAACCCGTACAGTGACAGCCCGGAAAACAGCTACATTTTGCAGGAGTATGTCGCGCAGGATAACGGCATGGCAAAGCTGGGGGATATTCTCTACACGGGAACCCCGGAAAAGTGCCGGGAGCTTTTGGGGAAGCTGGAAACCGGGGAACTGACACAGGGCGACGTAAAAGAGCTTTATGCAAAGGCACAGGAAGCACAGCCCGCCGCCGAGCCGGGACAGGGAACGCCGGAGCCGACCGCCACCGGGAAAGAGCCGGACAAAGACACCTTTTCCATTTACCAGTTAAAGGACGGGGACGGTATGCGGGACTATCATTTTGAGCCTTACGACCGTCTGCAGGCGGCTGGGCTTTCCGTGGAAGCGGCAAATTATAATCTGATCTACACCGCCGAGCTTACGCCGAGGACTTCCCTTGAAGATATTTATACCCGTTTCAATATCGACCACCCCAAAGATTTTAAGGGACACAGCCTTTCCGTATCGGATATAGTGGTGCTTCATCACAACGGGGAGGACACCGCGCATTACGTTGACAGTTTCGGCTATAAGGAAGTGCCGGAGTTTTTACAGGAGCAGACACCGCAGCTTACCCCCGACACCCGCATGACCGGGGAGCAGATCAGAACGCCACGGGGGAGCTTTTCTGTAACCGATATGACCGCCGAACAAATGAGGGAAGCCGGGTATGGACTTCACCATACGTCGGAGGACGGAAAATATCTCATTATGGGGAACGGGACACAGGCGTTTGCAGTTGCCGCCGAGCAGCCGGAAAAGGCAGACACCCTAAAGCACGTCGAGGACGCTATCGAGCAGAACGACAACCATTTTGACGGTATCATCAACAATACCCCTACCGCTGACGAGCTGGAAGCAAAGGCAAGAAACGGCGAACAGATCTCCCTTGCCGAGTATGCCGCCGCGCTGAAAGCGGAAAAGGAACAGGGAAAGGAAACGAAACCGGGGAAAAAGACCGAAAAGAAGCCCTCTATTCGGGCGCAGCTCAAAGCCGACAAGGAACGGGCAGCGCAGAGGAAACAGGCAAGAAGCAAGTCGCAGGACTTGGAAAGGAGCTGATTATGGGGAAATTGAATAAATTTGAGAATGTGGACGTGTTCGCTTCCCTTGAAGCCATTATGAAGCAGAACACGGGATTTTATCAGAGTGATTTTGACATTGACAAAAAGATCATTGCGGAAAAGGCGGCAAGCCAAAACCCCGCTGACAAAACGCTCTTGTGGCTTTCCCGCCCGTCCGGGACATACTGCTTTCGGGAGCGTGACGTTTTCATCAGCGACACCGCCCCGCATAATACATGGCGTTTCTACAAGGAGCAGACCCGCGACCCTATCCTTGCTTACGCCGTGGAGCTGACCGGGGTACAGGACGGGAAGATCACGGGCAATCTCTATGAGCTGGACTATGAAAAACACTATGAGCGCGTCAAAGACAATACTGTTGACGCTGGGACGGTGACGCTTGTTTATGAGCATGGGACGAGGGAGCAGCCAGCCGAGCAACATTTTAATGGCTATCCCGACCCCCAGCTTGGGAAGTTTGAATATTTTGAAGTACAGCCGAAAGACCCGGAAGCCCTGCAATCCCTGTTACGGGAAGAAAAGCACAGCCGGGATAAGCTGACACCGGGGGACTTAAAGGAACATATCGCCGCATTGCATGAGGGTATGATCGAGCATGAAGCGCGGCGCATTGTGGCAGACATGAAAAAGCTGTCTGCCCCCAACAGCCCGGATAAATCTCATTTCATGGTGGAGCTGTCCCCGTCCTTTGAACGGCTTGCGTCCACAAAGGACACGGAACGCCTTTTCTCCATGCTGCCCTATAAGACCCTTGCTTTCTCACAGATCAAGAACAGCTACGGTACATACGCACTGATCGGTAAGGACGAGAACCGGGACAAGGAGGTAAGGAAGCCCCGCCCCTCTGTCCGGGCGCAGCTTGCACAGGATAAAAAGAGAACCGTCCCGAAAAAGGCGGCGGCAAAAAAGAAAGATCACGGATTGGAGGTATGAGCATGAACAAATATAACAATTTCACGGTTGAGGAAACCAACCTTTTGAGTATCTACATGACAGGCAGCAAGGAGGGGCTTGTAGTGGCTATGAACGCCGCGCTGCCCTTTATGGAGGGGGAAATGCGGGACTTTGCCGCCCGTACCCTTGCCAAAGTGGGGCGCATGACCGAAGCGGAGTTTGCGGGGCTTGCCCTTTACCCCGCCGACGAGGTATGAGCGACATTAAGCGGCTTACGCCGCCCCAAAGCCGGAAAGTCAATACCCTTGTGCGCCGGACGTGCTGTAACTGCGATAATGGGAACTGTATCTTGCTTGACGACGGGGACGAGTGCGTATGCCCGCAGCTCATTTCCTATTCCCTGCTCTGTAAATGGTTCCGCATTGCGGTACTGCCCGCAGATAAGGAGCTGTACGCCGAGCTTTGCCATACGGAGGATATGAGGCGGTGTAGCGTGTGCGGTGCGCCCTTTGTTTCCAGCTCTAACCGGGCTGTCTACTGCCCGGACTGCCGGAAGCGTATCACCCGCAGACAGACCGCCGAGCGAATGAGGAAAATGCGGGCGAATGTGACGCGATAGGGGCGAAATAAGCCTTGATTTATGCGGCTTTCCGGGCGGGAAAATAAGGCAGCAAGGGATTTATACCTTTACCCCCGAAAATGGCGTTCTATTGCGTAACAATCCAATCTCTGCACCCATGAGAAAACCGGGGCGCGGTGGCTATCTGACAGCTACCGCGTCCCGGCTATTTTTTTGTGTCCTTATCCGCGCTCTGTCTGCCTTTCCCGCTCCGGCTGCTTCTCTGTCTGTAAAATACTGTCTATGTTCCGTTTGATAACATCATATTCCTGCACCTGTTTTTTCAGCTTGCCATAATCGGCATAAAGGCTTTCTTTCTGTCCTTGCAGCTTTTCATATTCCGCTTGGAGGACGGGGACGCTGGGGAGCTTGCCGCCGATCTGCGCCGCCTTTAGTGCCTTTGCCGCCGCTTCATGGAGGATAATACCCCGTTCATGCTCTGCCCGGTACTTCTCTTTGTTCCGGGCTTTGCGGTAGGCTTCATAGAGGGGCTTTGTCTTTTGGTAGGTAGTGACATTCTTAATGAGCAATGCCATATCTGATAGACGCTTTTCCACTTCCTTTAGGCTGTCCCCTGCCTGTTCGCTTGCCGTGGTGATTTCCTCTATCCGGGTGAGCAGATCGGCGTACTGCTCAATCTTATTTTCCGTAAGGAAATTCATAGTCTTTGCCGCCTGTTTCAGATTGTGGATTTTCGCCCACTGTTCATAGCCTCGGCTTTGTTGTGCTTTGATACTGTGCTCAATATCAATGAGAAGATTAACGCCCTTGCGCTCTGCCTTTGGAGCTTTGGCGGCACGGGTACGCTTGCCCGCTATCCGTTCTTTTATGGCTTCCTCCGTATAGTCCGTGCCGAGGGTTTTCAGACGGGTAAACCGTTCCTGCCCCGGTGCGCGGCATGAGATATATTTTCCGGGCTTGATCTCATATCCTGCCGCCTGTAACCGCTGCAATAGTTCCTCAAAGCTGGAAACTTGGGGAATGAGCGCGTCCACGGCGATCTTTAGCTTGCCTTTCCAGCTTGTCCCCGTTTTCTCCGCTTGATATTCTGCATAGCTCTTTCCCTTGCTGCCCTTGCCGGGGACGACCACGGAAAGCCCATTGTCCCGGCACAGCTTGTCGCTCATGTTCCGTATACCGTAATAGCTCCTTTTGTTGGAATTGTATTTGTGGTGGTCTACGAAGTTCACCGCGCAGAAAATAATGTGGTTATGGATATGCCCCTTGTCAATGTGCGTCGTCACAACATACTCATGTTGCCCCTTTGTTACCGCGTCGGCAAGCTGCTTTCCGATTTCATGGGCTTTCTGATAATCGACTTCCCCCGGCTCAAAGGACTGTATCAGATGAAAGGCTAAATTGTTCCCCTTTTGGAGTGCTTGGGACAAGGTATATTCAAATTCAATATCTGCCGTTTCATAGGAGCAGCCGAAAGAGGACACAAGCATTTTTCCGTCCGTCTTGTCCGGGTTTTCGATATAGTCAAGGGCTTTGCTTAGAGTGCTTTTAATAGGCTTAATCTTTGTAACCGCCATATCTCCGCAAGCACCCCCTTTATTTCCTCTATGTCCTCTTGGTATGCGTTCCCCGTCGCGTTTACGCGGCGTGCTATCTGGTTGACGTTGACACCGATTTTCTGTATCTCTGCGGTCATTGCCTTTATATCGGCATGGTCTATCTGAATGATATACCCGTCAATGGCAATCTTCCGCAGATATGCCGCCATGTTCCGGGTGGGTACGAGCTTCATTTTTTCCAGTATTAAATCCCGTTCCGCTTCCGTCACTCTGAATTTGATTTGCACCGTTCTTTTGCGTCCGTTCATGTATTCGCTCCTTTCCTTTCCGTTCCGAGGGTTTGGGACACTTCCCAACAAGCAATTTTCAACCGACGCGCCGCAGCGCGGGAGGGGAAAATACGGAAGTGGGTACCCGCTTCCTATGCTTGCTACGAATGTTTTTATCCCTTATGCCTTACTACGGAGCTATGCCCGGTTTTGCCAAACTTCCGCAAAAGAAAAACGCTGCAATCCTCAAAAAAAGATTACAACGCTCTCTAAACCTTATTCAATTCTGACGGACACTTCTTATCTGCCCTCTGTTTCGACTTCCGCTATCTCCTTTGCCGTTGCGCTCACAATCCGTATGCCTGTATCGCTCATACCGTCAAGAAGCGCGTCAAGCTGCCGCCGCTGCGTGTTCTTCTCTGGCGGCGTTTCCAAAAGAAACTGGTCTACGGATATATTGTAGCGGAGCATAAGCTCAAAGAAAATCTGTAAACTTGGGTGCTGCCCCTTGTTCTCAATGTTCGCAAGGTAGCGCGGCGAGATAAACATTTCGTCGCCTACTTTCTTGCGGCTCTCCTTGCATCCCTCACGCGCTGCCTTTATCGCTGCCCCAAAAGCCTTAAAGTCGTATCGTGGTACTGGTCTTTTTGCCATAGTTATTCACCCTATTACATTTTACTGTTCCCCTTTCTTCTTGGATATGTCTACGTAGTTCTATCAGTTAGCCAAAATAATTCATATATATATATGTTGACAACAAGCTGCTTTTGTATATAATATTATATAGTCTCTCCTTAAACCACAAAAAATCACCGAAACATTGACAAAATCGTCCAAATATGATATAATAGAAGTGCAAGGAAAAGTGTTAAAAACGAGAAAAAAGGTTGCACTTTGGAGGACGTCATGTATAGATTTGAGGAAAAGCAGTTATCATTTACAGATTTTAATCAGCCGCAGGGGCTGCAAATGAATCCAGAAAACAGATGGGTCAAGAAGGCAGAAATGATCCCATGGGATACAATAGAAAAAGAATATGCAAAACTGTTTCCGAGCAAGACAGGTATGCCAGCAAAGCCGTTGCGTATGGCACTCGGCTCGCTGCTGATCCAGAAACAGTACCACTATCCGGATGAGGAACTGGTTGAACAGATCAGAGAAAATCCGTACTATCAGTATTTCATAGGTATGCCCGGATACGAAGATAAGATACCATTTGTACCGTCACTTCTCGTTGCGTTCAGAAAGCGTCTTTCTGAAGATGTGCTGAATGAGATCAACGAAATGATCATCGAATACAACGCTCAGAAAAGTGATGATGATGACAGCGATGGTGGAGATAACAACGACTGCAATAATACAGATGACACTTCTGATTCCTCTGCAAACAGCGGCACATTGATACTTGACGCAACCTGTGCACCGCAGAATATCAAATATCCTCAGGACATTGAACTGCTGAATGAAACCCGTGAAAAGCTTGAAGATATGTTATGCCGAATCTCCGATGAATACGGTTTTTACAGACCAAGAATGTACAAAAAGAATGCTCGTAAGGACTATCTGGCACTTGCAAAATGCAGGAAGCGTGGCGCAAAAAAGATCAGAAAAGCGATCAAAAAGCAGCTTCAGTACATTCGCCGCGACCTTGGATATATGGATAATTTGCTTGAAAACAATAACGTTATTCTGTCTACTTCTGATTCAGAGCTTCTTGACATTCTTACAACTGTTTATGAACAGCAGCGGTATATGTTTGAAAACAATACACATACAGTAGAAAATAGAATCGTCAGCATAAGTCAGCCGTATATCCGTCCGATAGTCAGAGGCAAAGCAAAATCACCTGTTGAATTCGGTGCCAAGCTCGATCTGTCAGTGGATGAAATAGGGATGTGCAGGCTCGAAAAGTTGTCTTTTGATGCCTACAACGAAAGTGCAGTTCTGAAAACTGCAATAGAGAATTACAAGCAGCGTACAGGACATTATCCAGAGCGTGTTCTTGTGGATCAGATCTATCGCAATCGTGAAAACATCTCGTTTTGCAACAGTCTTTGCATTCGGATTTCAGGTAAGAAACTTGGCAGACCTAAGAAAGATGTTGATACAAAAGCAGAGAAGAAAACTGCATATCAGGATAACACCGACCGAATAGAAGTGGAGCGAAAGTTCAGTCTCGCAAAACGCAAATTCGGTCTTGGTCTGCTGCTCACAAAAAGAGAAGATACAACAAAAGCATCGATCGTTCTCAGTATCATTGCAATGAACGTCGACCGCCTTGCGGCGTTGCTTTTGCGCCTCTTCGAATTTGTATTGCCTTTTTTCAATTTTGGCGTTCAAAATAGGGATGTTTTAGAAATGACTGGTTGTTGAGGAGGCACTAATTTACATAATCGTTTCTGAAATCGCCATTATCATATATCTGCTAAAATAAAACTGAGCCAGCTGAGGGAAAAATGATAATAAAAAAGTGAGCCACAAATAATAAAAATCCTGTATCATAAGAGAAAGAACTTGTATACAGGAGGAATAAGGAGTGGCAATAGCAATGGAGATCTATGAAAAGATCAGATATTATCGAGAGCATACAGACTTCAGCCAGCGTAATGTAGCAAAGATACTGGGGATCTCACGAAACACAGTAAAGAAATACTGGGAAGGACGAACAGTTCCATGGGAACGCAAACCTGGCAGCGGCAGAAAAAATGACATCATCACCGATGAAGTCAAAGCATTTATCATGAAGTGCCTGGATTCTGACCAGAAAGCACCGCGGAAGCAGCAGCATACAGCACATAAGATATACACACGCCTGGTTGCCGAATGTGGTTTTGATGGCTGTGAAGCTTCTGTAAGACGGACGGTGGCAGAACTCAAAGGCAAGGTGAGCAATGTGTTTGTACCATTGTCCTATGACCCAGCCGAAGCCGTTCAGGTGGATTGGGGTGAAGCAACTGTAATACTTGGCGGGATCAGGCAGAAAATCCAAATATGGTGTATGCGTGAATGCCACAGCGGGGATATCTTTGTTTCCGCTTTTTACCGGCAGAATGAAGAAAGCTTTCTGGAAGGGATCGTAAAAGGACTTGAACATTTTGGCGGAACACCGCAGAAGATCATTTTTGATAATGCTCGTGTTGCTGTAAAAGAAGGCTTTGGATGTCATGCAAAAGCAACAGACAAATATCTTTCCCTGTCGGCACACTATTCCTTCAAACCAGTATTCTGCAATCCGGCACAGGGGCATGAAAAAGGGCTTGTAGAAGGTCTGGTAGGACTTGTCAGAAGAAATTTCTTCGTGCCTGTCCCTAACATATCGACCATAGATGAGCTGAATGAAAAGCTTCTGGAATATTGCGCTGTGTACAGAAATCATAAGATACCCGGAAAAGATCTGACGGTAGGTGAAATGGCTGAAAACTGTAAGGATCATTGGATCCCCTTACCGCCGTACCGATATGATACATCAAATACACTTCAGATCAAAGCGGATGATTTCTCACTTGTGAGATTTGATCACAACAAATACGCAGTGCCGTATCAGTACAGCTCCAAAATGATAACGGTCAAAGGAAGCGGCAATCAGGTCATAATGCTGTTCCGCGGTAAGATCATTGCAAAATATGATCGTGATTACCGTCATAACCAGACCCATTATCGTTTAGAGCATTACATCGGATTGATCGAAAAGCGTCCGAGAAGTGTTTACAATGCTGCACCGATCAAGAAAACTGTTCCAACCGAACTTTATCAGTTTTTGATGAAACTGAGCAGTCCCAAAGAAATTGTCAAGGTGCTGCGGCTGTACCTGGATATCGGAAATGCGGTATTGAAACACTTGCCTTATGCAGATTCCTACAACACGCTGTATGCAGGAGTGATCGGAAGTCCGGTAAGAAAAATACAGATAGAATCCTCCATCGGGATCGTACCGCCGGATCTCAAACGATATGATTCGCTTCTGAAAGGCGGTGATGCGGTATGAACAGCGTACAGAAAGAAATGATCAGGCTCTATGCAAAACAACTCAGACTGCCGACTTTCAATAACTATGAAAAAGTCATACGACAGCTTTCTGCTGACGATGGTTATGCACAATTTCTGATAGAGCTGATGAAACAGGAGCTTGCAGAACGTTCAGCAGCGGGTCAGAAACGCAGGATAAAAGCTGCGAAATTCCCAACACTGAAAACGCTGGATGCGTTTGATATGGCAAGACTTGAAAACGTCAGTAAAAGCACCATACAGCAGCTCGCTTCCTGTGATTTCATAAAGCAGCGTCAAAACATTGTCATGATCGGAAATCCCGGGAGCGGAAAGACGCATCTTTCGATCGCACTTGGCATGAACGCCTGTGAGGCGGGGTATCGGGTAAAATTCTATACGGCTGTCAATCTTGCTGCTGAGCTTGCAGAAGCAGTTCAGATGAACAGGCTTTCCAAACTTGAAAAGAGTCTCAGTAAGATAGATCTTCTGATCATCGATGAACTCAGTTATCTGACTTTTAACAGGTATCAGTCAGAGATGCTTTTTCAGATCATATCAGAACGTTCAGAAAGAGCCAGTGTTATCATAAGTACAAATCTTGAATTTTCACAATGGACACAGCTTTTTGAAAATGAAATGCTGCTTGCTGCACTCATAGACAGGGTCACCTTCCGATCCTTTGTTCTGAACATGAACTGCAGCTCGTCTTACCGCATCGACTCAACCTTGAATCACGATTAGTGGCTCAAAATTTTTTTATCACAACTGGCTCACTTTTTTATTAGCGAGGTGGCTCAGTTTTTTATTGACAAAGGCAATCATAGCACAAAAGCAATGAAAAAGCAAATCTGCACTTTTTTCAAGTTCCCAAA
>OKSB01003182.1_pt1 | contig 13353 bp, 10 predicted proteins | sample 1601171 | NCBI WGS metagenome assembly OKSB01 (sample SAMEA3541496, study PRJEB24748) | human gut metagenome | biome: human gut; feature: human-associated habitat; material: faeces | place: China | collected 2012 | reverse complement strand
CGTGCCGCAGCCGCCGGAGCGGTGCTTGAGCCGTTAGGCGGGAATTGTGCGGTATCGCCTTAATAGATTCCTGCCGGGGCCTGGGTGTTTACGAAATACAGCTCGTACCACAAAATAAAGGAATAGAAGCTCCAAATCTTGGTCATGTTCTTGGCCTTGCCCGCCTTATGATCATCCAGCAGGCGCATGATTTCGTCCACATTAAAGAACTTTTCGGCAACGGGGCCAGTGAACTTTTCCTTTACCATATTATAGTACTTATCTTCCCGCAGCCAGTCGTTCAGCGGCACGGGGAAGCCCAGCTTTTTGCGATGGGCAACGCTTTCCGGCAGCTGCTTCATGGCGGCACCGCGCAGAGCGATCTTGGTGGACTCTTTGCCGGAGCGGTATTTCTGCGGGATGGACAGTGCCACATCCAGCATGTTGCGGTCCAGGAAAGGCACGCGCAGTTCCAGGCTGTTGGCCATGCTCATGCGGTCGGCTTTCAGCAGGATATCATACAGCATCCAGGTGTGCATATCCACCCACTGCAGCTGGGTGGGTTCATCCAGACCCTGCACTTTATCAAAATAAGGCTTAAAGAACTGTTCCGGGCGGGGGCTGTGGTAGTTCTTTTTCAGGCAGCGGTCACGTTCAGCCGGGTCCAGAAAAACATAGTTGGCGCGCATATAGCGCTGCCAAGGTTCTTCTGCACCGCGCACCAGGAAGTGCTTGCCCTTAAAGTCCGGCAGTTTGGATGCCACTGCGCCTGCGGCCTTACGCAGCGCTTTAGGCACCTTATGCTCGTAATCCATAAAGTGAACCGCCTGGCAGTACATGGGGTAACCGCCAAACAGTTCATCGGCACCTTCGCCGGAAAGCACGACCTTGACGTACTTGCGGGCGTTCTGGGCCAAAAAGTAAAGCGGAACTTCCGCCGGGTTGGGCATGGGTTCATCCAGGTACCACTGGATCAGGCGGTTGGCTTCAAAGAACTGTTCGGCATCCACCTTATTGGCAATGCTGGGCACACCGATTTCCTTACTGAACTCCTGGGCATACGGCAGCTCGGAGTATTTTTCCTCCGCATAGCCGACCGAGAAACTCTTGACATGCGGAGTACCCTTAGCAACCTCGTTGACCACAAAGCTGGAATCCACACCGGAAGAAAGGAAGCAGCCAACCTCAACATCGGCAATCTGGTGGGCGGCAACGCTTTCGGCAAAGGTATCGGTGATGATTTTTTCCCACTCTTCCAGGCTCTTGGAATCGTCCACATGGTACTTGATCTCATAGTAGCGTTCCACTGTCAGCTCGCCATTTTCCCAGGTGAACATACATCCGCTGGGCAGCTTGTAGACATTTTTGAACATGGTTTCCTCATTGGGGATATACTCAATGCTCAAATATTCCGGCAGGCGTTCCTCGTTTAGTTCCTTTTTGAAACCGGGATGAGCCAGAAAGCTTTTGATCTCGCTGCCAAACAGGAACAGACCATCCTGATTATAATAATAGAACGGTTTGATACCGAAGATATCCCGCGCACCAAACATGGTTTTGGTTTTCTGGTCCCAGATCACGAAGGTGAACATGCCGCGCAGTTTGCCGGGCAGCTGATTGCCCCACTGCTCATAGCCATGCAGCAGCACCTCGGTATCGGACCGGGTGGCAAAGGTATGGCCTGCGGCGATCAGTTCCTCGCGCAGGGTCTGGAAGTTATAGATCTCGCCGTTAAAAATGCAGACAAGACTGCCATCCTCATTGAACATGGGCTGCTTGCCGCCCTCCAGGTCAATGATGGAAAGGCGGCGGTGGCCCAGGGCTACCTGGTCGTCCACATAGTAGCCTTCGCCGTCCGGGCCGCGGTAGGTGATCAGGTCCGCCATTCCTTTTACAATGCGGCGGGCGGTTTCCGCTTTATGGTTGCGCTCAGCAAAGCCGGTAATGCCACACATAGGCGCTTTCCCCTCTCTATATTATAATGGTTTGTTTTGTTACAGGCTGGCTTTTCTATGATTGCCAAAAGGGCGGCGGGTGCACAATGTGCGCCCCTACGGGGGCCAGCGATTTTATTTATAGTGTGTGATAGCTTTTATTCCATCATCAATCCCGCAGGCCTTTATTGCCATAGTAGCGGGCGGTTTTGCGGTAGTAGTTCAGCTGGCTGCGGATGTACCAGAGCCAGCGCTTCAGGTTCCAATCCTCTTTGCAGAACAGCTGGTGGGCACATTTGCCCTCTTTTTTCAGCTTATCCGCACGGGCCAGCAGATCCGGGTCCTTCAGGTATTTTTTGATCACGCCGTAGGGGGCAATCATCCACAGGCTCTTGGTATCGGCAATGGTCAGGCCAAGTTCCTTGTGCTCCAGCACATCCTCCACCAGCCACTTGGACAGGTTATACCCTGCCGCGGTGACAAAGTAGCTGGAACGGCCCTGACGGGGGTTCATCTCAAACATCTTGTACTCGCCGGTGCGGGCGTCGTACTTGATGTCCATATTGGCAAAGCCTTCCCACTGCATATCTTCCAAAAAGTTTTTCAGCTTTTCCAGCAGGGCAGCATCATTGTATTCGGGGTCAGACAAGATGGCCGCATAGTTGCCGATGCCTTCGGGGGTCTGCTCTTCCAGCAGGGGGCGGCCCAAAGCCATCAGCTTGACTTTGTGGTCCAGGCCGCAGTAGGCGTTCAGCACACGCATGCAGTTGTCATCGCCGGGGATATACTCCTGCAGAATCAATTCGTCCTGGTAGCTGCTGCCGTAAATGGCGGCGGTGATGGCGTCAAATTCTTCGCGGTTATTGGCAAGGAACACCTTTTTCTTGTGGGGGAAGGTGCAGTTCCAATACGCCGGGGAATTGCTCGCCTTGATGATAACGGGGAACGCAAACGGCAGTTCTATATTTTTATAGTTCTGCGCATTGCAGGTTGCCGTTTTGGGGTAGCTCAGGCCGTGTGCTTCGCAGGCACGGTAAAAGTTTTCCTTAATATCCAGGTCCAGCACGGTTTGCAGTTCCGGGCAGGCAAAGTGGTAATAGGGTTTCAGGGCATCGCGGTGGCGGCCCATCAACACGGTGTAACCGTCCGCGCAGGAAACCAGCACCAGCGGCTTGTCCGCATGGGCTTTTGCGTAATCGGTCAGCGTTTTTACAAACGTTTCATCGTTTTCCAAATCAGGTTCCAGCACGGCAATTTTTACAAGATTGGTGTTGGAAGTTGCAACCAGCGCACCCTTGCAGATGGCCACGCTGCGCACGCCATACTGCTGGTAAAAGCTGCGTGCCATACCATAAACATTGGCATCACTGCCAAGAAGTACCGGTAAAAAATCAGACATAATACCAAACCTTTCCCATTTTGGTTATCCTTTATTTTACCGCCATTGCCACCACATGTCAAACGGCAATATTGCCTGCTTTGGGGGTGCGGGCACGGCGTTTTTTGTCTGCGCGGGCGAAAATTCCAGCAGCATTCGCCGCAAAATGCTTTTCTTTACGGCGCGAACCGTGTATAATAGGGCATATCGTACAAACAGTACCGGTTTCCGCCGGGGCAAGAAAGTAATAACCTGCGGTTTGTTTTTAGCTCCGCAGCCAGTTGAGGATTATAACCATGTGTGGAATTGTTGGCTTTGTCGGCGCACGCGCCGACATGCAGGAAATTTTGCAGGGCATGATGGATGCCATCGCCCACCGCGGCCCCGATGGCCAGGGCCAGTTTATTGAAGGCCCGGCAGCCCTTGGCCAGCGCCGCCTTTCCATCATTGACCTGGAGGGCGGCAAACAGCCCATGTTCAATGAGGACCAGAACCTCGCCGTCATCTTTAACGGCGAGATCTACAACTTCCAGGAGTTGACCGCCGAATTGATGCGCGCCGGGCACACCTTCGCCACCCGGTCTGACACCGAAGTTTTGCTGCACGGGTACGAGCAGTGGGGCAAGGAGATGCTGCAAAAGCTGCGCGGCATGTTCACTTTTGCCATCTGGGACCGCAAGAACGAAACGTTGTTCTGCGCGCGCGACCATTTTGGCATCAAGCCGTTCTATTATTACCAAAACGATGCCGGAGAGCTGCTGTTTGGCAGCGAGATCAAAAGCTTTTTGGCCCACCCCGGCTTCAAGAAAGAGCTGAACGAAGAGCAGCTGCCGCTGTATCTTTCCTACCAGTATTCCCCCGGGGAGGATACCTTCTTCAAGGGCGTCAAAAAGCTGATGCCCGCCCACTGGCTGGAATGGAAAGCTGGGCAGCTGACGGTGCAGCGCTACTGGCAGCCCAAGTTTGACCCCGATGATTCCCGCACACTGGAAGAATGGGAGGACGAGATCAGCGCGGCGATGAAAGAGAGCGTGCAGGCACACAAGATCGCCGATGTTGAGGTTGGCAGCTTCCTTTCTTCCGGCGTGGATTCCAGCTACATGGCCGCGCTGGCCCATGTGGACAAAACATTCACCGTTGGCTTTGCCAACAAGCAGTATGACGAAACCGACTATGCACAGGAATTTTCCAAGCACATCGGGGTCAAGAACTACGCTTACCGCATTACGCCGGAGGAATACTGGGCCAACCTGGGCAAGATCCAGTACCACATGGATGAGCCTCTGGCGGATGCCGCTTCGGTCGCGCTGTACTTTGTCAACCGCGAAGCATCCAAGCAGGTCAAGGTCTGCCTGTCCGGCGAGGGCGCCGATGAATTTTTCGGCGGGTACAACATTTATAAAGAGCCGTTTACCGTAACCTGGTATGACAAGATTCCCCTGCCCATCCGCCGGGCCATCGGCGCGGTGGCGGACCTGCTGCCGCCGGTGCATGGCATCAACTTTTTGGTGCGCCGCGGCAAGCCGCTGGCGGAGCGTTACATCGGCAACACCAACCTGATGGATGAGCACCGCAAGAAAAAACTGCTGAAAAACTACCACCCCGGCAAGCTGCCCACCGACCTTTCCCGCCCGTACTTTGAGCTTTCCAAAGGGCAGGACGCTGTGACCCAGATGGAAACCTGCGACCTGAACCTGTGGATGGTGGGCGATATTCTGCTGAAAGCCGACAAGATGAGCATGGCCAACAGCCTGGAGCTGCGCGTGCCGTTCCTGGACCGCAAAGTATTTGAACTGGCAAGTCATATTCCGACCAAGTGCAAGGTGAACGCCACCCAGACCAAGATTGCGATGCGCGGTGCGGCAGAAAAGACCATTCCCGCCAAAACGGCAGACAAAAAGAAGCTCGGCTTCCCTGTTCCGGTACGCGCCTGGCTGCGGGATGAGCAGTATGCGGGCGTTGTGCGCAAGGCATTTAACACCCCCGCCGCGGAGCAGTTTTTCCGCACAAAAGAGCTGAATGCCATGCTGGACCAGCATATTTCCGGCAAGCGGGATAACTGGCGGCAGATCTGGTGCATTTTTATGTTTTTAGTCTGGTACGATGAATACTTTGTAAAACGCTGAGGTGATAACAACATGCTGTTAAAACAACTGCTGAAAAATCTGGACTATACACTTGTTCAGGGCTGCCTGAATACCGAAGTGACTGACATTTACTATGATTCCCGCAAGGTAACGCCGGGCGGTCTGTTTGTCTGCATCGTCGGCACCCAGCGGGACAGCCATGATTACGCCGCGGACGTTGCCGCCAAAGGCGCCGCCGTGCTGGCCATCCAGCACGACCTGCCCGCCGATGTGCTGGCCGCTTTGCCGGATGTGACCGTGGTCAAGTTCGAGAGCACCCGTTACGCCATGGCGCTGCTTTCCACCGCCTATTTTGGCCGTCCCGCGCTGGAAATGACGATGGTTGGCGTGACCGGCACCAAGGGCAAAACCACCACCACCCACATGATCAAGGCTGTGCTGGAAGCCGCAGGTCACAAGGTCGGCATGGTCGGCACCAACGGCGTGTATTACCCCGGCCACCACTATGACCTGAACAACACCACCCCCGAGAGCTATGAGCTGCAAAAGATCCTGCGCCAGTTGGCGGATGCCGGGTGCGATGCCTGCGTGATGGAAGTTTCCAGCCAGGGCATTATGATGGACCGCGTGGCGGGCATCCATTATAAAGTGGGCGTGTTCACCAACCTGTACCCGGACCACATCGGCCCCGGCGAACATTCCAGCTTTGAGGAATACCGCAGCTGGAAAGGCAAGCTGTTCCAGCGCTGCGATGTCGGCGTGGTAAACGCCGATGACCCCAACACCGAAGCATTGCTGGAAGGCCACACCTGCAAGCTGGTTACCTATGGCATCCACGCCCCCAAGGTGGACTACCGCGCCAGCGAGCAGTACCGCCTGCTGCGCAATAAAGAGATGCTGGGCGTTGAGTTCACCCTGACCGAGCCGGACGGCCACACGCTGGACGTACAGGTGGGCATGCCGGGGCTGTTCAGTATTTACAACGCCCTGGCCACCATCGGCGTGGGCAAGGTGCTGGGCCTTGCGGATGCCCCCATCCATGAGGGACTGAAAAAGGCGCTCGTCAAAGGCCGTGTGGAGCTGGTGCCCATCAGCCACAAGTTCACCATCCTGATCGACTATGCCCACAACGAAGCCGCCACCGAAAGCCTGATTGAAACTCTGCGGGAGTACAACCCCAACCGTCTGGTCGTGGTGTTCGGCTGCGGCGGCAACCGCAGCAAGCTGCGCCGTTACGGCATGGGCGAAGTGTGCGCCAAGTTGGCGGATTTCAGCATCCTGACCGAAGACAACAACCGCTTTGAAAAAGTGGAAGATATTATCGCGGACATCAAAACCGGCATGGCCAAGGGCAACCCGGACGCCAAGTATGTGGAAATTCCCGACCGGCTGGATGCCCTGCATTACGCCATTGACCACGCGCAGGAGGGCGACCTGATTGCCGTAATTGGCAAAGGCCACGAAGCCTACCGTGACCGCGAGGGTGTTAAAACGCCGTTTTTGGAGCGCGAGCTGATTGAAGAGTACGCCGCTGAAACTGGGGTAGAATAAGCAATTTTGCAGGGCTATGCTTTGCCTTTTGCCGCTTTGCGGCAAAAGCGGCACGGCCCTGCTTTTCTTTTGCACAAAACTATGGTATACTGTTTGTGTATACTAAAAAGTATACACAAAATTCAAACCGAACCAATGCGGAAAGGAGGCCGGTTTGATGACCACACAACCACCTGACCGGCTTTTCCGCCCGGCCAGCCCAGCAGCACAGGCCAAGGGCGAGCGTGTGTTCTGCGCTGCCGTGGCGCTGCTGCTGGTTTTATCGGAGGTATTCAGCTCCAACATTCAAAACACACTGCCCACATTCAGCCATGTGTGCCGCATTGCCTTAACCGTTACGGCGGCGGTGCTGCTGGTTGCCAAAAGCCTGCTGCTGACCCAGTGGCAGACCAAACAACAGGCGCTGACGGCTGCCGCGTTGGCCGCTTTTGCGGTGTTTACCACCGCATACGGGCACGACCAATGGTTTTTGTTTGCCGTTTTGCTTGGCATTGGTGCCAAGGATATTGATTTGCGCCGGGTGCTGCAGGTCTACCTTGCCGCAGCGGCTGGCGGGCTGCTGGCGGTGCAGCTGCTGCACGCCGCAACGCCGCTGGTGCCCTATCTGTACTACTGCCGCAACTGGGATTACGGCTATGGCCATTACAACGGGTACGGTGCCCGGCTGGCCGGTGTGTTTTTTGCCTGGGGCTGGCTGCGTTGGCCGCGCCTGCGCTGGTGGGACTGGGGCGGCCTGGCTGCCCTGGCAGCCTACACGCTGCTGGTGCCCGGCTGCCGCGGGGCAGGCATTGCCATGGTGCTGCTGCTGGTTTTGTTTTTGCTGCAGCGTGCCTTGCCCGCCTTTTTTGAAAGCCGCATCTGGCACGGCATGGCTCTGGCTGCCGCACCGCTGGCGCTGGGGTTCAGCCTGTTGGCCGGGCGGCTGTTTGACCCGGATCATCCCACCGCCACCCCGCTGCTGGACAAACTGAACGGCCTGCTTTCCGGCCGGTTCGAGATCTGGCACCATGTGTTCTGGGGGTATCCACTCTACCACCCGGAGCAGGACGGGGTGCCCGGCTGGTACCACGATGCCATGCCCAAGGCCGTTACCCTTTTGGGTGGCCTTGCCACTGATGGAGACGAGCACCACGCCATTGATAACTCTTTCCTTGCCATCCCGATGAACAAGGGCGTGTTGGGCGCTGTGGTGATTGGGGTCATCTTCCTGCTGTTGATGTGGCGGCTGTGCCAAAACCGCTGCACGGGCGAAACTTTGTTTTTGACGGTGATCCTGGTTTACTTTTTGATGGAAAACAAATGCTTTTTGTTCTCCGCCGACCCGTTCATTCTGCTGCTGCCCGCAGCGCTGTTTCCCGCAAAGGGCAAGCCTCTGCCGGTCGTCTGCCCGCCGGTAACACGAGGGTGTATCTGAAAAGAATAGAAAATCTGCCTGAACCTGTTTGCAGTGTGCAAACGATCCAGGCAGTTTTATTTTTATCCAATTTGTTTTTTGTCAAAAGCGGGCTTATCTCACAGCTCGCTGAGGATATTGCCGTCAATGGAGATGGTGATGACCTGCCACGGGATGAACTTGCCGCTGTTCTGCAAGGCCACCTTGGCGGCGCGTTCCAGCCCGCCGCAGCAGGGCACTTCCATCCGCACTACGGTCACGCTCTGGATGTTATTTTCGCGGATAATCTGGGTCAGCTTTTCGCTGTAATCCACATCGTCCAGCTTGGGGCAGCCCACCAGCGTGATATGGCCGCGGATGAACTTTTGATGGAAGTTGGCATAAGCATAGGCCGTGCAGTCCGCTGCAATCAGCAGTTTGGCCCCATCAAAGTAGGGGGCGTTGACCGGAACCAGTTTGATCTGCACCGGCCATTGGGAAAGCTGAGACCGCAATACCGGCATGTCCTCCCCTGCCGGTTCCGGCTTATGCTGCATCTGGCGCATCTGGCTGCCGGGGCAGCCGTGGTGCATTTGCGGCACAGGCTGGTGGAACATGCTGCGGGCCGCGCTGCCGGGGCAGCCGCCCAGCGGCTTTTGGGCGGCTGCGGCTTTCTGGCGCTTGTTTTCCTCCACAGCCTTTTCATCATAAGCGGCGGCTTCGCGCTCCACAAAGGTGATAGCGCCGGTGGGGCAATGGGGCAGGCAGTCGCCGAAGCCATCGCAGTAGTCATCCCGCATCAGTTTGGCCTTGCCGTTGACCATGGCGATAGCACCTTCGTGGCAGGCATTGGCGCAGGCACCGCAGCCGTTGCATTTATCGGTATCGATCTGGATAATTTTGCGAATCATAGAGGGTGTTCCTTTCTCCGCGCCGTTCAATGCCGTGCATTGCTGTGCGGCGCGCTGCTCTTTTCTTTTTGCTGTGCTTGTATTATAATGCCATCAGGCCAATAAATCTGTGGTTATAACCACAAAAAGCGAGGAATCCCATGGAAAAAACAGCCAGCACCCCCATCCAGCTTTTCCGTGGCATGACGGCGGACGAACTTGCCGCCCTGCGCGCCGCCCACTGCATCCGTGTGCAGCGTTATGACAAAAACGCTCTGATCTGCCATGCGGGCCGTGTGGTACATGAGATCGGCATTGTGCAAAGCGGCAGCGTAAACGTAGAATCCAACGACCTGTGGGGCAACAAAAGCATTTTGAGCCATGTGGAAGCCGGGCAGGCGTTTGCCGAAACTTATGCCCTGTGCGGCGAGCCGCTGATGGTGGATGTGGCCGCCGCGGAGCCGTGCGAAATTTTATGGCTGGATCTTGTACCCATGCTGCAGCAGCAAAACACTGCCGCCAGCTGGTACCCCAAGTTTTTGCACAACCTGTTACTGCTTTCTATGCAGAAAAACCTGGCGCTCTCCCAACGCATCCGGTGCACCACACCAAAAAGTGCGCGTGGGCGGCTGCTGACCTATCTTTCCGCGCAGGCAGTGCGGGCGGGCAGCACGCATTTTTCCATCCCGTTTGACCGCCAGCAGCTGGCGGACTACCTGAACCTGGACCGCAGCGCACTTTCCAAGGAGCTGGGCAAAATGCGGGACGATGGGCTGATCCGCTGCCGCAAAAACGAATTTGAGCTGTGCGGAACGGAATAACGCCCCCTTATCCCTTCTTAAAAAACGAAACAGGGCGGCTGGTGTGGCCCACTTCATCGGTCACAAACAGGCCGCGCTTGTTGGCTTTCAACAGGCGGATCACTTCGGGGATATTGGTCTGGATGGGGCACCCCTGCTGGCAGCGCGGCTTTTTACAGCCCAGACACTGGTTGGCTTCGTCCATGACATGTAGTGCCATTGTTTTTCCTCATTTTGCAACAAAATTTCAACTCCGCGCACTTTTTATCCATACTCATATTATAATAGCACTACATGCGCCGTGTACGCATGCCCCATGGGCTGTATTTTGTACCGGCAAAGTAACGAGAAATCAACCGCTTTGCTGTGCATATCAGCAGCAATTTGCAGTTTTTGGTCCTGCCCCGCCAAACCCGCAAGGCTGGTGCCCGCCGGAATTTTTGCGTGCTTTAACAGCGGCAGCGCGCTGCGCTTTGCCCCCAGCACCAACAGGTACGGCGGCAGCGCGGGCAGGCCCGCGGCGGGCACATCCAGCACAGCATCCAGTACCAGTCGCCGCAGGCGGGCCGTGGGGTAGCGCTTGGTTTTCAGGCGGTCATACAGATCATTTACCGTTTCTGCTTCGCGGGCTGCGGCATACAGGCGGTTTTCCAGCCCTTCGCCCGCGCCGCGTAAGGTACTCAGCTGCTCCGGCGTTTTGGTGCGCAGCAAAGTCAGCACTGCGGTGCTGAACTTTTCCGGGTCCGCCAGCTGACCTTGTTCCGCGGCCTGGCGGTACAGCTCCATGGCTGCCTGCGGCACAAAGGGGCTGGCAGCCTTGATTCCTTGCGTATGCACCAACTGCCGGATATGGGAAGCCGAAGCCAGTGCCTGCCCCTGCACCTGGCCGGTCTGGGCGGTGCCATGGGCTGCGCCCAGACGCGGCAGGGGCAGCAACTGCATGGCTGCCCCCTGCCGCAGAATGGCCTTGCAGTATTCGATCCCCAAAATGTTGTTGGGCGTTTGCAGCAAATCCGCAGCACCGGGGCACAATGTTTCGGCGGCCGCGGCACGGGCGGCGGCAAAGGGCAGGCCGCTTTCCAGCTGGCTGCGCAGCGCCGCCGGGAACGCCGCACTGCACAGCGTGGCAGCCGCTGCCTGCAAGGGGGCGGGCTCCGGGGTTTCGGCACCGAACGCAAGGGTATCGCACCCCAGCGCGGCCAGCAGATGTACCCCGGCAGCGGCAAACTGTTCTGCGCTGGCGTTGGCATAGGGCGCAGGCAGCGCCACCACCAGGTCCGCCCCGGCAGCCAGCGCTGCGCGCACCCGCACAGCTTCCGGCAGGATGGGTACCCCACCGCGCTGCACAACGCCGGTGCTCATGCACGCCGCGATGGTACTGGCCCCCCGCTGCCGCAGCATGCGCAGCTGCAATGCGTGGCCGCTGTGGAACGGGTCATACTCTGCAATGATGCCGACAAAATTCATATCGTCTACCCCTGATTCTCTGCAAATTCTGTTCGCTTGTGCCGAAAAGAGCCTTGCAATGTTTTCTGCTTCATTATATAATAAATTTGTCTGATACAAAAGGGCCAATACAAAAACCGGGTTCCGCCCGGCATGGTTCTTAAATTTTGAAGGAGGACAAATCCAATGAAGATCCTTGTTATCAACTGTGGTTCTTCCAGCCTGAAATATCAGCTCATTGATATGCAAGGCGAGAAGGTGCTGTGCAAGGGCCTGTGCGAGCGCATTGGCATGGAAAGCAGCATGATTACCCATGAAGCCAACGGCAATAAAGCCACCACCCCGGCCATCTTCCCCACCCACACCGAAGCATTTGCTGAGGTTGTGAAGAAGATGACCACCGGCGATGGCAAGGTCATTGATGATGTCAGCGAGATCAACGCCATCGGCCACCGCGTGGTCCACGGCGGCGAAAAGTTCCAGGCCAGCTGCCTGATCACCCCCGAAGTGATCGAGACCCTGCGCGAGCTGAGCCCCCTGGCCCCGCTGCACAACCCTGCCGGCATCCTGGGTATCGAGGCCGCCAAAAAGGTCTTTGGCGATATCCCCAATGTTGCCGTGTTTGATACCGCTTTCCATTCCACCATGCCGCCGAAGGCTTTCATGTACGCCATCCCGTATGAATATTACGAGAAGTACGGCGTGCGCCGTTACGGCTTCCACGGCACCAGCCACAAGTACGTCAGCTACCGCGCTGCCGAATATCTGGAAGAGCCCATCGACCGCCTGAAGCTGATCACCTGCCATCTGGGCAATGGTTCTTCCATTGCTGCAGTTGACCAGGGCAAGGTTGTGGATACCTCTATGGGCATGACCCCGCTGGCCGGCCTGATGATGGGCACCCGCTGCGGCGATATCGACCCTTCTGTGGTCAACTACCTGAAGTACACCCTGAACATCACCGGCCACCAGCTGGACGAGATTCTGAACAAGAAGTCCGGCCTGCTGGGTGTCTCCGGCGTTTCCAGCGACAAGCGTGACGTTGAGGCAGCAGCAGCCGCCGGCAACCCGCGCGCACAGTTGGCCAGCGATATGCTGAACTACCAGATCAAGAAGACCATCGGCAGCTACATTGCCGCTATGGGCGGTGTTGACGCCATCGTGTTCACCGGCGGTATTGGCGAGCATGACGCTGACTCCCGTGCCAAGATCTGCCACCACATGGATTGGCTGGGCATCCGCGTGGATACCGACAAGAACGCCAACGCCCACAAGCAGAACAAAGATGTTGTGGAAATCACCGCTTGGGGTGCCAAGGTTCGCACCCTGGTCATCGAGACCAACGAAGAGCTGATGATTGCCCGCGACACCAAGGAAGTTCTGGGCAACGAAGGCTTGCTGTAATTGCACCTATATTCCAGCTCAAGCGCCTAAAAGTGAACTAAGCTAAAAAATCCGCTCCTTTTGCAAAAAGGGGCGGATTTTTGTCAGTATATATTACTTAAAATGCGTTCATTATTTATGTTTTCTACATCCGTTTAGTATACGAAATCTTCACAACTTATTTGGACATTGCAATAAGCGCAATATACTATACGCTGGTATACACGTTTCATATTATTATCTATCCACCAATAGTAATCCGCCTCTCTAATCACTGTATAAGTCTTGTCTCCATGTTTATTTACCCCATCGCATTTTATATATCGTGCATCTGCTGTCATTGTTTCTTCTAAAAAATCATTAATCTCTTCTATCGAATAAAACATCCCCTTGTAGTTTCCATCACTATCATATAGACCATACTCCTGATAATTTTCTGCTAATGCAGGAACTGCTAAAAAGATGTTCATAGCCAGCATTGAACTGCACCCCATTTGTTAGACAGTATGGTATACTGTTTAGGAAATGGGGTG
>OKSB01003181.1_pt1 | contig 13359 bp, 13 predicted proteins | sample 1601171 | NCBI WGS metagenome assembly OKSB01 (sample SAMEA3541496, study PRJEB24748) | human gut metagenome | biome: human gut; feature: human-associated habitat; material: faeces | place: China | collected 2012 | reverse complement strand
GAAATCCCCGAGGGCAGCTTTGGCGGCAAGAACTCGACGGCGCTCATATCGCTCGACCTGACCTACAACAAACTGAAGGCCCTGTCCAAGGTGCTGGAACACCTGGAGCTCTTTGATGACGGCCGCATTTCCTGCCTGTCCTACACGCCGGAAGTCCTCAAGATCACTGGCGAACACACGGGGATGTACATGGATTACGCCCGCAACGTCAAAGGGTCGGAAGTGGCTTTTACGGTCAAATACGTCAGCGATAAGGAAACGCGGGTCAGCCTGCGCTCGAAGGGCATGGACGTCAACGCCGTAGCCGCTGTCTTCGGTGGCGGCGGCCACGTCCGCGCAGCCGGCTGCACCTTGGATAAGCCTTTGGATGAAGCGAAGAAACTCATCGTAAAGGAAATCGAAAAGCGCCTATGATACACGGAATCATCAATGTACTGAAACCGACGGGCATGTCCAGTCACGACGTCATCGGCTGCCTGCGCCGTATCTATGGCATGAAGAAGATGGGCCACGCCGGCACCCTGGACCCTTTGGCGGCCGGTGTCCTGCCGGTCTATGCCGGTCAGGCGACGCGCCTCATCGAATACGGTGACAGCGACGTCAAATCATACCATGCCGAATTCGCCTTAGGGTTGGCGACGGATACGGAAGACAGTACGGGGACCGTCGTCGAAACGGCGGCCGTACCGGATCTGTCGGCTGACGACGTGCGCCGCGCCCTGGCGTCCTTTGTGGGCGACATCGAACAGGCACCGTCCAAATATTCCGCCATCAACGTCAACGGCGTCAAGGCCTATAAACTGGCCCGGCAGGACGTCGATTTCACCCTGCCCGTGCGCCACGTGACCATCCACGACCTGCGCCTGCTGTCCTTTGACGGCCGGCGCGGCACCTTTGCCGTGACCTGTTCCAAAGGGACCTACGTGCGTTCCCTCATCCGCGACCTGGGTCAGGTCCTGGGGACCTGCGCCTGCATGACCTATCTGGTCCGCACCCGGGCCGGGCTGTTCACCATCGACGACGCGGCGACGCTGGAAGAGCTGGAACGGGATCCCATGGCCTATGTCCGGCCGGCCGATATGGCTATCCAGGACCTTAAAAAGGCGAATTGCTCCGCCAAACAGTGTGCCTTCCTGCTCCAGGGCCGTCCCGTGCCCTTCGCCGGGCCGTACCTGGCCGATGGCGACGTCATCCGCGTGTACGGGCCGGACCAGCGGCTCATGGGCATTGCCCACTACGACGGGGAACACCATATCCTGCGGCCTCATAAGATGTTCGCAGAGGGATTGTGAGGTAACTAACGATGGAAATATTCCACTCCTTTCAGGAAATAACCGGCTTTACCGGAGCCGTCGTGGCCCTTGGGACCTTTGACGGCGTCCACCGGGGCCACCAGATGGTCATGAAGACGGCCATCAAACGGGCCGCTGCTGGCGGTGTGAAAACCATGGTCGTCACCTTTACGGCCCATCCGCTGTCCGTGTTGTGTCCGGAAAAAGAACCGCTGCGCCTGGCCACAATCGGCCAGAAAGCGGAATATATCGAAGCCGTCGGCATCGACGGCCTGGTCCTCCTGCCCATGAGCCAGACCCTCTTGCAGGAATCGCCGGAAGAGTTCTGCCAGAACCTCCTGACCTACATCCATCCGTCGGCCATCGTCGTCGGCTCGAACTTTACCTATGGTGCCAAGGCGGCAGGCAATACGGAGACCATGAAATTCTTCATGAGCCAGTACGGCATCCCCGTTGTCGCCCTGACCCTCCTCGAACGGCCGGGCCGGACGACACCGATCAGCAGCACCGTCATCCGCCGTCTCATCCAGATGGGCCACATGGAAACGGCCGAGAATCTCCTGGGCCGTCCCTTTGCCCTGACCGGCACCATCGTGCCCGGCGACCGGCGGGGGAGGACCATCGGTTTCGCTACGGCCAACATGCTCATCCCCATCAACATGGCCATCCCACCAGACGGCGTCTACATCACCGAACTGTGGTGGGACGGCAAGGGCCATCCGGCCATGACCAACATCGGCGACAACCCGACCTTCGAGAACCAGTACCGCCGCATCGAGACTCACGTCCTCGACTGGGACGCTGACCTCTACGGCAAAGAAGTGAGCCTGCGCTTCCGCAAGCGCCTCCGCGGCGAAAAAACCTTCGCCACTGCCGACGACCTCGTCGCCCAGATGAAAAAAGACGAAGCCGCAGTGCGCCAGTTCTTTCAAAGATAATTTGTAGTACGGAGTTTGTGGTCGTATACTGTAGGGGCTCGCACGTGGCGAGCCCGTCAGGATATGTGCGATTTTCTAGCCAGCTTGCCAGGAAATTATCCACAACCGTAAAAAATAAGCCGTCACAGGAAGTGATTTTTGCTTCCTGTGACGGCTTATTTTTTTGCGGTCTAATTATTTGATGAAAGAGAATACAGGTTGCAAAATAAATACACGGCCAGCGGCCCTGTGCGTAGGGGTCGACCTTTAACCTCTCAGACCGCCTTTGGCGGCCAGCTCCCCTATAAAGAGAGCCTTGTGCGGCCCGTTGCGAGATGCGACCACAACCTATCCGAGTATAATGTCAGGCTTTTACGAGCCACGAACCACGAACAACGAGCCACTATTTTTTCGCGAGCCGAGGGTCACTCGAGGCGATGTCGTTATTCTGAGTTTATTGCCGCGTATGTCATTGGGGATGTACACAGGATTCACGCGGGACGCCCGCTACGGCTGTCCGTTCTGGCAACCGTCTTGCGCCTTCCGTTGGTCGGCGCCTTACGGACCAGAAAGGCTTTGGGCGTCCCCTACGGAGGCGGCCGGCGGGCCGTCAGGCCCTAAACTCGATGAACGATGAACGACCTACGACGAACGGCTTTTCTCCGACCGTCAGGCCCTAACATTAAAAGAAAGGCAGGGCTGACTATTGATTTAATTAGTTTGAAATTTTTGGCATTTTCCGTAAAATTTGTAGATTAATAGCCCATATCGTGGTATAATAAGTATCGTTACGACGCACATTTGCCTGCCGTAGCTAAAGCCATAAAAGAAAGAGAATAGATTGGAGTGAAGTTTTATGGTAAAGTTTTCTGAAGAAGCAAAGAGTTTACACGCATCGGATATCCGTGAAATTTTGAAAGTAACAGAAAATCCGGAAATTATTTCCTTCGCCGGTGGCCTTCCTGCACCGGAACTTTTCCCGATTGACGAAATGATGAAGGTCGACGTGGAAATCTTGAAAAAAGAAGGTCGTCAGGCCGTGCAGTACAGCACGACGGAAGGTTATGTGCCCTTGCGTAAACAGATTGCTAAACGCATGAAAACATCTTTCCATACAGACTGCACTTATGAAGATATCATCATCACCGCTGGCTCCCAGCAGGGCCTTTCGCTCCTGGGCCAGCTCTTCCTCAACGAAGGCGACATCGTCCTCGTTGAAAGCCCGACCTACATGGGTGCTACGACGGCTTTTGCCGTTAACTTCCCGAATTTCGTCGAAGTTGAAACGGATGACAAGGGCATGGTTCCGGAAGCCCTGAAAGCAGCTCTCGAAAAATACGGGGACCGCGTCCGCCTGATGTACGTCATCCCGGAATTCCAGAACCCGACGGGCATCACCTGGCCCCTGGAACGCCGCAAAGCCATCATGGACATCATGAACAAACACGACATCCCCATCATTGAAGACGACCCGTATGGCGAACTCCGTTATGAAGGCGAATCGATGCCGACTTTGAAATCCATGGATACTCAGGGCAACGTCATCTTCCTCGGCTCCTTCTCCAAAATCTTTATGCCGGGCCTGCGTATCGGCTGGATGGTCGCCGCTCATGATATCCTGGAAAAGGCTGTCATGCTCAAACAGACCGTCGACTTACAGACGTCGTCCTTCGCACAGCGCCAGGCTTCGTACTACATCGACATGTACGACCTCGACGCCCATGTCAAACAGATCCGCGCCCTCTATGGCAAACGTCGTACCCTCATGTACGATTCCATGAAGAAATACTTCCCTGAAGGCGTTTCCTTCACCTATCCGGAAGGCGGCCTGTTCACGTGGGTTACCTTGCCGGAAGGCCTCGATGCCAAGGCAATGATGCCGGAAGTCATCGAAAAGAAAGTCGCTTACGTACCGGGCGGTGCTTTCTACCCGAACGGCGGCCATGCCAACCACTTCCGCCTGAACTATTCCAACATGCCGGAAGACCGCATCGTCGAAGGCATTAAACGTTTGGCTGAAGTTTTGAAAGAAAAAATTGGTAAATAATTAAATTTTAAGGAAACAAGGCGCTCTCTCGTGAGGGCGTCTTTTCTTTTGCAAATTTTTTTAAAAATTTTTTACAGTCATTCTTTAATTTTTTTTAAGCTGGATATTTACTATTATCAGTCATTCTCGTTATTTACATTTGGTTTATAAAGGTTGTACGAAACGTAACATATTTATAACGCAAACGTTTAATTGCATAAAAGTAATTTTGATGATACTATATACACATAGATAAACGCGTGATGTACATAACCTGAAGGAGTGATTGATATGCATTTTTCCGACTTAGCTATGAATTTGAAAGCCTCTGAAATCCGTGAACTCTTGAAACTGACGACCATGCCGGAAGTCATTTCCTTTGCTGGCGGCCTGCCGGCACCGGAACTCTTCCCGACGGAACAGCTGAAGAAAGTTGACGACGCCGTCCTGACCAAAGAAGGCCGCGAAGCCTTACAGTACGGCACGACCGAAGGGTACAACCCCCTGCGCAAACAGATTGCAGCCCGCATGAAACAGGCTTTCATGGTCGACTGCGATATCGATAACATCACTATTACGTCTGGGTCCCAGCAGGGCCTGTCCATGCTGGCCCAGATCTTCATTAACCCGGGCGACATCGTCCTCGTCGAAAGCCCGACCTACCTCGGCGCCCTCAATGCCTTTAAGCTCTGCAAACCGGAATTCGTTGAAGTGCCGACGGACGAAAAGGGCATTATCCCGGAAGAATTGAAAAAGATTCTGGAAAAATACGGCGACCGCGTCCGCATGATGTACGTCATCCCGGAATTCCAGAACCCGACGGGCATCACTTGGCCCGTAGAACGGCGCAAGGCTTTCATGGACATCATCAACCGCTATGACTTCCCGGTCCTCGAAGACGACCCCTACGGCGAACTGCGCTATGACGGCGACAAGGTACCGTCCCTGAAATCGATGGATACGAAAGGAAATATCATTTTTCTCGGTTCTTTCTCGAAAATCCTTATGCCGGGCCTTCGTATTGCCTGGATGGTAGCCGACCCGGTCATCATCGATAAAGTCGTCAAGCTGAAACAGGCCGTCGACCTCCAGTCGTCGTCCTTCGGCCAGCGTCAGACCTCGTACTACATCGATATGTTCGACCTCGATGAACACGTCGCCAAGATCAAGGCCCTCTATAAGAAACGCCGCGACCTGATGTGCGAATCGATGAAGAAATACTTCCCTGAAGGCATCACCTTTACATACCCCGAAGGCGGCCTGTTCACGTGGGTAACGCTGCCGGAAGGCATGGACGCGAAAGAACTCATGCCGAAAGTCCTGGCTAAGAACGTTGCCTACGTGCCGGGCGGTCCCTTCTACCCCCACGGCGACCATGCCAACCACTTCCGCCTGAACTACTCCAACATGCCGGAAGACCGCATCGTCGAAGGTATCAAACGCCTGGCCGACGTCTTGAAAGAAGAATTGGCAAAATAAGGCTAAAGATGATATGATATAAAGGAGCTGTCGCTTACGACAGCTCCTTTTTGAGCATTAAGTTTGTAGTTTGTAGTTTTTAGTGAATGGCTAAAAAATTTAAAACCAACTGCTACAAACTACAAACTCTATTCTATAAACTCAAATTTATCAGCAGTAAAGCTGAGTTGTTAGTCTTTCGTAGATGGGTTGATTATCTTGATGGAACTCGAATCTCTTTTGAAACAATATTTTGGCTATACGTCGTTCCGGCCGGGCCAGCATGAGGTCATCCAGACCCTTCTCGATGGCCGCGACTGCCTGGCCATCATGCCGACAGGGGCAGGGAAGTCGATATGCTTCCAGCTGCCGGCCCTGATGATGCCCGGCGTGACGTTGGTCATTTCGCCGCTCATTTCCCTCATGAAGGACCAGGTCGACAGCCTGGTCAACCAGGAGATACCGGCGACGTATATCAACAGCCAGTGTACTTTTGAAGAGGCCAAGGCCCGCTTCGCCGCCATCCGCGCCGGCCGGGTCAAACTGGTCTATATTTCGCCGGAACGCCTGGAAAACGAATTCTTTACGTCCTTCATGCAGAGTTTGCCCATTTCCATGTTCATCATCGACGAAGCACACTGCGTATCCCAGTGGGGCCATGATTTCCGGCCCAGCTACTGCGCCATCAAGGACTGGATCGCGGCCCTGCCCGAGCGGCCTGTCGTCGGGGCCTTCACGGCGACGGCGACGGAAAAGGTCAAAGAGGACATGATGAACCTCCTGGGCCTGGAAAAGGAACGCATCTTCATCGGCGGCTTCGACCGGCCGAATCTGTATTTCCGCGTCGTCCGGATGAACCGCAAGCTCGACTTCGCCTTGTCCTACGTCCAGCAGCATAGGGAAGACAGCGGCATCATCTATGCGGCGACGCGCAAGGAAGTGGACCGCGTCTATGAAGAGCTGACGCGGCGGGGCATCCGGGCCGGCCGCTATCATGCCGGCCTCAACGACGACATGCGCCGGACCATGCAGGACGCCTTTACGTATGACCGGCTCCAGGTCATCGTCGCTACCAACGCTTTCGGCATGGGCATCGACAAGAGCAACGTCCGCTACGTCATCCATTACCAGATGCCCAAGAACATTGAAAGCTACTACCAGGAAGCGGGCCGGGCCGGCCGCGATGGTGCGCCGGGGGAATGTATCCTCCTCTTCAGCCGCCAGGACATCATGATCCAGAAGTTCCTCATCGAACAGTCCGTCCACGATCCGCAGCAGCAGGCCGTCGAATTCCGCCTGCTCAACGCCATGGTCCGTTACTGCGAAGGCAATCACTGCCTGCGCCATTATATCCTGACCTATTTCGGCGAACATCCATCGTGGCAGCGCTGCGAGAAATGCGGCAACTGCGACCAGGAAACGGTCGAAGAAGACATGACCGAACAGGTCCGCAGCATCTGCCTCTGCGTCGACGAATTGAAAGGGCGCTTCGGCATGACCATGGTCTGCGACATCCTCAAGGGAAGCCAGAACGCCAAGGTCCGCCGCTATGGCTTTGAACATAATTCGGCCTTCGGCATGCTCGGCGATTTCACTTTGTCCGAAGTCCGCGACATGGTCCGCCAGTGCATCGACGACGGCTATCTCGACCAGTCCGATGGGAAATATCCCGTCGTCTCCCTGACGGCCGACGGACGGCAGGCCCTCAGCGGCCATCAGCGCATCGTCCAGCAGAAAGTCGTTTCAGCTGAACCCGTGCCGGAACTGCCCAAGCGCCAGCAGAAGCGCCGCGCCGGGGCCATCGACGAAGACGCCTTGCGGCCCCTGTTCGATACCCTGCGGGCAGTCCGCCTGGAACTGGCCAAGGACGAGCATATTCCGCCGTTCGTCATCTTTTCCGATGCCACGTTGTGGGATATGGCCGCTCTCAAGCCGGACAGTCTGGAAGCCATGAGCGACATCAAGGGCGTAGGCAGCTTCAAGCTCCATAAATATGGCCGCCAGTTCGTCAGCGCCATCCAGTCTTATATTGATAACCATTGATTTTGAGGTGACATACATGAGCATTGCCGATACACAGTATCTGAATATCGTCGAAAATATCCTCGACCACGGCTATTTCGACAACAACCGCACGGGCGTGCGGACCTATAAACTGCCCCACCAGATCATGCAGTTCGATTTGGAAAAAGAATTCCCCATCTTGACGACGAAGTTCGTCGCCTTCAAGACAGCTGTCAAAGAAATCCTCTGGATCTGGCAGCTCCAGAGCAACGACGTGCGGGAACTGCAGAAGATGAACTGCCACGTCTGGGACGAATGGATGCGGCCCGACGGCACCATTGGCAAGGCCTATGGCTATCAGATCCGCAAGTACAAACAGGTCGACAAGCTCCTGGAAACGCTGAAGACGGATCCTCAGAACCGGCGCATGATCGTATCCCTGTGGAACATCGAAGACCTGCCGGACATGGCCCTTCAGCCCTGTGCCTACCAGACCTTGTGGGATGTCACTGACGGCCGCCTGAACTGCATGCTCATCCAGCGCAGCGGCGACATGGGCCTGGGCGTCCCCTTCAACATGACCCAGTATGCCGTCCTCATCCATCTCATCGCCCAGTCCGCCGGCCTGCGTCCGGGGCTGTTCACGCACGTCATCAACAACGCCCACGTCTATGAGAACCACGTCCAGGCCATGAAGACCCAGCTGGCCCGCCGTGACCAGGCCTTTCCGGCACCGAAGCTGGTCCTCAATCCCGATGTCCACGACTTCTATGATTTCACCATCGACGACATCGCCCTGGACAATTACCGGCACTTGGGTAAACTGCCCATGGAGGTGGCCGTCTGATGATCCATCTCATTGCAGCCGTCGACCGGAACGGCGGTATTGGCAAGGACAACGACCTCTTGTGCCATATTTCGGCCGACTTAAAACGTTTTAAATCCCTCACCATGGGCCATACGATGCTCATGGGGCGCAAGACTTTCGAAAGCCTGCCCGGCGTCCTGCCCGGCCGGCCGCACTGGGTCCTGACCCATCAAAAGGATTACAGCGTCAGCCATGACGCCGTCACTATCTTCCACAGTGTCGAAGCCATGCAGCAGGCCATGGAAGCCGGGGAGGACTATTTCGTCATCGGCGGCGCTTCCATGTACGAAGCCTTTCTGCCCCTGGCCGACAGCCTGTACCTGACGGAAATCGACGAAGCCTTCGACGGCGCCGACACTTTCTTCCCGGCCTGGAAAAAGGACGAGTGGGAGGAACAAAACCGGGAATTGCACCGTCCAGACGGACGGGAAAAATATTCTTTTTCTTTCGTCCACTATGTCCGCCGTTTCGATTGACATTGTTAATCCGTTATGTTACACTAACGTAAGAGCTACAAGATAGCTGGATTTGTTTTTTTAGGAGGATTTTGTTATGCACGGTAAAGTAAAATGGTTTAGCGCAGAAAAAGGTTATGGCTTCATCGAAAGAGAAGATGGCGGCGACGTTTTCGTTCACTTCTCCGCTATCCAGGAAGATGGCTTCAAATCCTTGACCGAAGGTCAGGAAGTTGAATTCGACATCGTTGAAGGTGCGCGCGGACCGCAGGCAGCTAACATAGTTAAATGCTAATCGGAAAGTAAAATAGACCTTTTAAGGGGCTCACAGGAAGGCTTCGGCCAGCCTGCGCGGCCCTTTTTTTGCACCTTGTATATGTATAAAAACACGAAAAAGTTTGCATAAATACTTGCAATATTCATACGGCTGTGCTATGATATATCCATCGAACAAGTCCTGGTCTTAACTATTGGAGGATGGATATACATGAAACATGCAAACAGCTTCGCAGATTATACAACCGATGAATTGAAAGGCATTTTATTGCTGGCCGAAAAGATCAAGCAGCATCAAGATGATTACGGCCATATCCTGGATGGCAAGAAATTGTACACGCTCTTTGAAAAGACGTCGAACCGGACGTACCTTTCCTTTTCCATCGGCATGGAAGAATTAGGCGGCAAAGCCTACAACCAGCTGTGGAAGGACAGCAATTTCACTATCGGCGACCTCATGAGTGAAGTCAAATACGTCTGCCGCAACGTCGACTGCATCATGGGCCGGTTCAAGAAAGACGAAACGACGGAAGGCTTCATGAAGAACGCCACGGTCCCGGTCATCAACGGCTGTGACAATACGTTCCACCCGACGCAGGCCCTGGCTGACATGCTGACGCTCTACGAAAAGACCGGCCATTTTGAAGCCAAGGTCCTCTACATCGGCGCCAAGAACAATACGTATAACTCGCTCAGCGAAATCGTCACCAAGATGGGCGGCATGATGTACGGCCTGACGCCGTTCAGTCAGATTACCAATGTGCCGGCCGATTTCTACGACAAACTGACGGCTACGGGCCATTATAAGGAACTGCCGACAGACATTTCCAAAGAAGACCTGAAGAAAGTCGTCGCCGACGTGGACTGCGTCTATACCGACACCTGGGTCGACATGGAATTCTTCACCAATCCGGACTATGCCGAAAAGAAGAACCAAATCATCAACATGATGATGCCTTATCAGATCGACGCCGCCCTCATGGAAGGGACGGATACCATGGTCTTCCACGACATGCCGATTCATCCGGGCTATGAAATCACGCAGGACGTCATGGAAAAACACCTGGAAACCATCCTCGACGAAGCCGAAAACAGACGCCACGCCGAAAAAGGCCTGTTAGTCTACCTCATCACGGGGAAATTGGATGTTTAGGTCATATGAAGGTTTCTGCCATCATGCAGGGATTCTTTCGCTCTATAGTTTGTAGTACGGAGTTTGTAGTTTTCAGCGAAAACCTTTAAATTTAAAACCATCTACTAACAACTAACTGCTAGCCACTAATAACTTAAAAGGGATTGTCGCATGTGCGACAATCCCTTTTTTCATCCCAATCCCAGGCAGACCAGGGGCAGGGTGACGATGGAGCAGAGGGTCGTGACCAGGATCATGCCGGCGGCGTAGTTACCGGCTGAGTGCTGGTTCTGGGCCAGCATGACCACGGCGGTCATGCTGGGCAGGGCCGACAGGAGGCTCATGGTGACCGTCACGTCGTGGATGACCCCCAGGGTCTGGCAGAGCATGTAGAAGAGGGGCGGGAAGAGGCACATCTTGATGGCGACGGCGCCGTAGAACTCTTTCTTGCGGATATAGCGGGGGATGTCGATGTAGCAGAACAGGCCACCCATGTAAATCATGGCCAGCGGCGTCGTCAGGGCGCCGGCTTTGGTCAGGGCCGTATTGACCGGAGCCGGGAGCTCGATGCCCGTAAAGATGCCGACGATGGCCAGGACGATGGCGATGGTCGCCGGGTTGACCATTTTCCGCAGGCGGCTGATGACGGACATGGCATTTTCCCGGTCTACCGGTGCCGTCAGGTTGACACCCAGCGTCCAGAGCAGGAGCTGGTCGATGACCGTGAACAGGGCGATGTAGAGCATGCCTTGTTCCGGGAAGACGGCGGCGACGATGGCGATGCCCATGAAGCCGATGTTGCCGAACATGGCACAGGCCCGGTAGACGTGATTTTCATTGCCTTTCAGGCCGAAGAGGCGTGCCAAAAACAGACAGAGCAGGTATAATAAGAAGTACATCAGGACCGTCACGGCCAGGACCGGCAGAGCGCTGATGAACTGCTGGCGCGTCGCCCCGTTGAGGGTGTTGGAGAATAAGAGCAGGGGCAGGGAAATCTTGGTGATGAACCGCGAGAAGACGCCCAGGGAGCGGCTGCCCAGGACGCGCATGCGCACGGCAACCATGCCGATGAGGAGATAGATGACGAAACCGATGATTTGCGATAAGACAATGGAAAAATAGGCCATTGGCCAGCCTCCTTTCTAAAACGTCCCCATTTTATCATGCTGGTGGCGGCATGACTAATGAAACCTTTGACCATGGCCATGAAAAAAAGTGATGGATAGGAAGACCGATTATGGACCTTGCGAAAATACAATATTTCCTGGAAGCAGCACGGCTGACGAATTTCACCCAGGCCGCCAGGAATTGCCACATCGCCCAGACGACGATGACGAAATACATTACCCAGCTGGAAAAGGAATTGGGCTGCCGCCTCTTCCGCCGGGAGCACCGCGGTGTCTCGCTGACACCGGAAGGACGGCACTTCTATGAAGGCATGGCGAAGATCTGCCAGGAATATCAGGACCTGCGCGACTCATTGCGCCTGAAACGGCGGAAAGGCCTCTATCTGGGCATTGCCATGCAGGAATACATCGAAGTCCTGTGGCTGCGCCGCTTTGAAGAAGCCTTTCCCGATTGTAAGCTCTATTTCAGTTTTCACGACATCGAAGAACTGGAATAGAGCCTGGAGAACGGGACTTTGGATGGCTTCCTCTTTTCCGATGCCCAATCCCTGATGGGCCGTTTCACCTGCCAGCGCCTGTTTGCCATCCGCCAGTCCTTCATCTGTTCCAAGCCCCTCCTCGAACGCTACGGTACGGTAGGCGACATCATCGCTCACAGCCACTTTGTGACCAAGTCCAACAGCCCGGCCTATGCCGCCAAGATACGCCAGCACTGCCGCCACGCCTTCCATCAGGAGTTCCTGTCGGTACACCTGTGCAAGACTCTGTCGGAACAGTTGCTGACGGTCAGCCTGTCCCAGGGCTTTGCCATCCTGCCCATGCCCGAAAGCGATGCCTATCCCGGCCTGAGCGTCATCCCCCTGGGCGACGACTTTACAGAACATGCCGTCCTGGCTTATCGCCAGGACGGCATGACAGACGAGCTGAAAAAGTTTTTATCCTTTTTTTCCGGGATGCCAGAGTTCGCTGAGAGCGACGCCACCGAGGATGCAGGCCGCTCCCAGCCATTGCAGGGACGTCAGGTTTTCCCTGAGGATGAGGGCTGACAGGGCCAGGGCCGTAAAGGGTTCCATGTAGCCGCAGATAGAGACGCTCTGGGCCGACAGGCGCTGGACGCCGGAAAAATAGAGGTAGTAGCCGAGGCCGGTGTTGACGATGCCCAGGCAGACCATGCAGGCAATGTGGGTCGTATCCAGGCTGACCGGCGCCGTCGGCATGGACAAGGTGACGGCGGCGACGACGAGCGATGCTACCAGGAGCTGGCAGGCCGGGGACAGGATACCGCCGATGCCGCTGACCTTTTTCATGGCAATGACCAGCAGGGCGAAGCAGACGGCGCTCAGGAAACCGCAGACCAGGCCCCACGACAGGCCGTGCGCCTGAACGTCGGCGCCATTGATGCAGAGGATGCCGACCGTAACGATGACCATGGCGCTTACTTTCGGGACCGTAAAGGGCTCATGGAAGACGAAGTACGACAGGATCATGATCAGGATGGGACCGCAGTAGCGTGCCGAAAATGACAGCAGCCAGGATGAATTTGATGTACGCGTTTTTCATGAGCATCCCTCCTTTGAATCGATGATTCTAATATATCATATTTGCAGAGAGATGTCAGCCGACAAGGGCTGTTGCATGAAGGCTTCTGCCATGATTGGGGAAACCTCTCAGTCAGCTGCGCTGACAGCTCTCCTATCAGGAGAGCCTTTGCGAGCCACTAGCCACGAACCACGAGCCACTAGCCACGAACCACGAACCACGAAATCTATGGTATAATAGGAAAAAACGAAAGGGGCACTGCCAT
>OKSB01003176.1_pt1 | contig 13372 bp, 8 predicted proteins | sample 1601171 | NCBI WGS metagenome assembly OKSB01 (sample SAMEA3541496, study PRJEB24748) | human gut metagenome | biome: human gut; feature: human-associated habitat; material: faeces | place: China | collected 2012 | reverse complement strand
CCGCAGCCGTCGGAGCGGTGCTTAAGCCGTAAGGCGGGAATTGTGCGGTGTTGCCCTAACTCCCCCCTCCTAACTCCTAACTGAAATGTAAACAGAACAGCATTCCATGTCAATTTCTATTGATTGAAAATGACACTTGCAGTGAGTACAATAAGATTATACGAAGCGCGCTAGTTTTTGTACGGAATGACAGGGGCGGCAGGGGAGCCGAACATACCACCACATGCTGCTTCCCGGTTTGCCCCCAACCAAATCAAAAGGAGGGACCACTTTGAAAAAGTCTACGAAACGCAGCGCTGCCGCGATGGCAGCAGCCATGTCACTTTCACTTGCCCTTTCCGCTTGCGGCGGCAGCTCTTCTGCTGTAGCATCCAGCACCGCAACCGCAGCATCTGATTCCACCGCTGTTTCCTCCGCCACTACCGCAGCAGAACCCGTTGCTGACCTGCCCGAAGGCCTGGAATGGATGACGCCGTTCGATGAGACTGTTACCCTGAATGTTTGCGTTGGCTGGGACGCCGACAGTAGCGTGAAAGACGGCACCACCCCCGAAACCAACTCTCTGGTCCAGTTGGCAAAAGACTACCTGAACATTGAACTGAATTTCCTGTGGATGGTTCCCAACGATCAGCTTTCCGAGCGTCTAGCTCTCCAGTTCAGCTCCGGCGAGCTTCCTGATATCGTCATGCTGGACAGCGAAAACTTCTATGAATTCCTGGATAGCGATTACCTGCGTGATCTGACTGACGCTTACAATAACGATGCAAGCGACGATGTGAAAAACATTCTGAACATGCTGGGCGAAGCCCCCATGCAGTATGCTTCCCGCGATGGCAAGCTGTATGGCATTCCCGCTGCACTGGACCCGACCGAAGGCGTTGCCGGTTTGTACTACCGTTCTGACTGGCTGGATGCCCTGGGGCTGAGCGAACCCACCAATGTGCAGGAAATGAACGATATGTTGGTCAAGTTTGCTGAGTACGGCCCCACCGTCAACGGCGGCAAGGCTACCGCAGGCCTCGGCTCCACTTCCAGCGTGCTGAACACCAACTTTGCTCTGGCCGCTTACTTCCAGGCTTACGGTGCATACCCTAACAAGTGGATCATGCGCGATGGCGAGCTCGTCAACGGTATCGTTCAGGACGAGATGGTCGATGCTTTGAACGGCCTGAAAGACCTGTATGACCGCGGTGCTCTGGCACCCGACTTTGCAACCTGGAACTCTGACCAGTTCACCGAGCGCGTTACCTCTGACCAGGTTGGCGCTACCTTTGGTACCTACTACATCCCCGCATGGCCGCTGAACCAGAACAAGGATGCCAACCCCGACGCCGACTGGAAAGAAATCAACCTGCCCAACCTGGGCGGCAATGCAAAGCCCGCTATGAACCAGGCTTCCATCCAATTCTTTAACGTTGTTACCAAGAACGCCCCCGAACACGCAGAAGAAGCTCTTGTCAAGCTGATCAACCTGGGCATGGCTGTTAACGAAAACTGCGCGACCGATAAGACCATCTTCAATGGTCTGGATAAAGCCGAGAACGGCGCATCCGTTTTCTATCTGCCGGTTTACATCTACTTCCCGGTACCTTGGGCAACCTACCGCCCCGAAATCTGGGCAGCTTATGAGGCAAAGGATCGCGATTCTCTGAAGGTTGAGTACGAGAAAGTCATGTACGACTATATGGATGACTGGCTGACCAACGGCAACAACTCTGAAAACCGCGGCACCTCCTGGGGCCAGTACAAGAGCCGCCTGGAAAAGGGCATGGGTATTGACATTGGCCTGACCGCACGCGAGACAGGTTTCTATGAGACCAACTACTTCTACGGCGGTGCAACCGCTACTGAGCAGCGCGCTTCCTCCACGCTGTCCGATACCGCAACTTCCTTCATCATTGAGTACATCATGGGCCAGAAGACCGAAGCCGATTGGGAAAGCTTTAAGCAGAGCTGGAACGACATGGGCGGCGCTGACTGGACCAAGGAAGTCAATGAGCAGTACAAGAGCATTGCTGGCTGATATGTAAAGCAAAAGCTTTTGCGCTGAATTTCATGTAACGTTTCCTCTCTACACCATATCTTCCCCTTCACCCCGGCCGTTTCTCCTCCAAGGAACGGCCGGGAATTTTTTAGTTAGGGCAATACCGCACAATTCCCGCCTTGCGGCTTAAGCACCGCTCCGGCAGCTGCGGCACGGCATCTGCGTTGCCAAAATGCTCGATAAGACATCCAGTATTATCTGCGCTTTTGGCTTAGCATCTGCCGCACCTCGCTCGCCGTATCGGCACTTAGAATTATGCGGTATTGCCTTAGGAGTTAGGAGGGAGGAGGTAGGAGTTGGGGGAGCGCTTAATGAATTTTAATGAATAGAGAATAAATAATAATTGTGGTGGACCGCGGCGCGCTGCGCCGCTCAGGAAATATTAGGTTTGCTGTTACTTGAAAATGTGTGGTAAACAACAAAATATCCTGTAGGGCGCGATGCCCTCATCGCGCCGGGGAGAAACGTTGAAATACACGGCGGACGCTGCAAACAAATGGAATTCGAACATAAAAAGGCAGTGCCCGGTGCGAATCTCGCACCGGACACTGCCTTACATTCAATTTCTAATTACTCATTTCTAATTATCAATGCTTTTCCGCTCTTTTTTCCATTCCGCGCAAAAAATCTTTATAAATTCCGGGGTCGGAATCTGGAATAACGGTGGCATTGCAGGTTTTCTGATAGAATTCCACCGGGCCAACGCTGCCAATGATGGCATAGCCGTACCCGTATTCCCGCATGGCGGTCAGACAGCGCAGCAGCAGGGCAGTGCCCACACCGTGGCCCTGCTCACTGTCCAGCACACGGGTGGGACCGAAAAAGTCCGGCGCGGTGGCATCGTAACAGGCGTAACCCACGATCTCGCTGCCGCGGGTGGCGATCCAGCAGCCAATGGGCGTATGGGCAAAACTGACAGCGCATTCACCGGCAGCGCAGTCGCCAGAGTGGGTGCGCACCCAATCCAGCACGCGCTGGCGGTCCGGCGCCATGGCACGGCGGATCTCGACCCCAAACGCGTGGCTCTGCGCCAGGGCCGGGGCTTCATCAGGCAGGTCATACAGTTTAACAAGCATATCAGGCATGGGAAAACCTCCAATTTGGGTGTGTGGATATTAGTAGCAAGAAGTAAGTTAGGAGTTAGGAAGGAGGAGGTAGGAGTTGTCTCGGTTTGGGTTGGAGAGGAAAAAATAGATCAATGGGAAAGGTAACGATATCCATATCGAATGACAAATTCCTCATTTCTAATTATACCAACTCCTAACACCTCACTCCTACTTCCTAACTATTTTCCGCCATAACCGCTGCCCCATCCGCGGCATCGCCAACGGGTTCGGGGAAGGTGAGGGTGGGGAACTGGGCAGTCAGGCGGGTGATAACAGCGGCACGCAGGGTTCCATTTTTTTGCAGCACACTGCCAAGCAGGGCCATACTGCCGGTCTGCAAACCAAGGGGCTGCATGGCGGCGGCAGCCATCTGGGTCAGTTCATCAGCGGCATGGGCAATAATGGCCTGCGCCGCGGTATCGCCCTGCTGCAAGGCAGGGTCCAGCAGGGGGGCCAGGGCGGCAATTTCCTTTTTGGTTGTGGTGGGGGCATAGGTGAAGCGGATAACCGGCTGCACGCCTGGCGCACCCAGGCGCTGGGCGACCAGCTCCGTCAGAGCTGTGGCGGGGGCACGGCCATCGGCAGCGCGCACCACGGCGCGCGAATATCCCGTCCGAGTGCATAGGCACTGCCCTCGTCGTCGATCAGATGTCCCCAGCCGCCGCTGCGGGCTTCGCGGCCATCGGCCGTGCGGGCGTAACAGATGGAACCGGTGCCTGCAATCAGCACAGTGCCCACCGGCTGGCCCAAGGCACCGGCCAGCGCCGTGACCTGGTCGCCAACGATTTGCAGCGGGCCAGTGTAGCCGCCTGCGCGGATGATATCCTGAATAAAGTTGTAAGCATCCGGGTTGCTGATACCTGCGCTGCCGATGCAAAGCCCATCGCACCCGGCCAGCCCTTCCGGTTGGGCAGCTAGCCAGGCCAGCGTATCGGTCAGGGTTTTGGCGGCAGCGGTGCGGTCGCTGTTGCAGTTCAGGGGGCCAAACACAGCGCGGCTGTGGGCTGCGGAACCGCGGGTGCGCAGCTCCACGGCGGTTTTGGTTCCGCCGCCGTCAATGCCAACATAGTAGGGCATCATTGGGCCTCCTGTTCCGGCGTGGCAATGGGCAGGCGGCCTGTTGCGGCATGGCGGCCCAGCAGAACATCCGCCACGGCGGCAGTACTGTGGGCGGTGTATTCATACGCGGCAAGGGTGTAGACACTTTCCGGCAGGGGGAAGAGGTCATACGGGTTGCGCAGCGCCACTACAGTGACCGGTTTTCCGCTGTTCTGGGCCAGTGCTTTGACCATTTCCAGCTGCTGTGGATGCAGGTGGCCGTTATAGGTGCCGATCACGATACTGGTGTAGCTTTCGGCGCGGCGCACCCACTCGTAAATTTCATCCTCGCTGGGATCAATGGGGGTGGTAAAGCCGTCCCCACCCAGCGCTTTAGCCATCATAACGGGAAAGCTTTGCTGCACATCGTCCACCACATTGCCCACAAGGCCGGTGCGGTAGACCTGACAGCCCAGGCACAGTGGGTGCCCGCCCACGTTAGGGCGGCCTGCTTTGGGTACATGCACTTCGGTAATGGTGGCGCGCAGCAGCTTGTTATTCAGCGCAGCGGCCTGGTCAGCGTCAAACGCGGCGGCAGGTACGGCGGCCAGCTTAGCCTTAGCGGCCAGAATGCGGTCCACACTTTCTTCCATCTCTTTGCGGTCCAGTTTGCCGGACTGCAAAGCTTCGGCGGCAGCCTTGGCGGCTTCGCCGGAAAGCAGGGTGGTGTGGGAAAGCAGTACCAGATCCACCCCGGCGTTCATGGCGGCCAGCACGCCGTTGACCGAACCAAAGAACTTCTGCACAGCCTGCATTTCCATGCAGTCGCTGGTGACAAGGCCGGTAAAGCTCATTTCGCCGCGCAGCAGGCCGGTGACGATGCGGCGGGACATGGTGGCGGGCACACCGCTGTCATCCAGCGCAGGGAACAGGATGTGCGCCGTCATGATGGCGGGTACGCCGTCGGCAATGGCAGCGCGGAAGGGAGCCAGCTCCATCCGTTCCAGTTCATCGCGGGGCTTGTCTACACAGGGCAGGGTGAGGTGGCTGTCCAGCGAAGTATCGCCGTGGCCGGGGAAATGTTTGGCCAGGCAGAGCACGCCGCCATCCTGCAGGCCGCGGATCATACCGGCGGCATACTTGGCCACGGTGGCGGGGGTATCGCCATAACTGCGCACCCCGATGATGGGGTTGGCAGGGTTGCAGTTGACATCCACGCTGGGGGCCAGGTTAAAGTTGACGCCCAGACTGCGCAGTTCTTCGCCGGTCAGCTTGCCGGCCAGATAGGTGGTTTCGGGGTCACCGGTGGCGGCCAGCGCCATGGAGCCTGGTACATTGATGCAGCTTTCCGGCAGGCGGGTCACAGCGCCGCCCTCTTGATCAATCATGATAAAAGCGTCGTGGCCGGTTTCGCTGCGGATGAGGGTTTGCAGGTCAGCGCACAGGGTCCGCAGCTGGTCCGCGCTGGCAATGTTTTCGCGGAAAAGGATGATGTTGCCGATCTTATATTCTTTGACCACCTGCACCAGCTCCGGTGTGAGGGCGGTTCCGGGAAAGCCAGTGACAAGGCGCTGGCCGATACGTTCAAGGTCTGTCATGTTTAGGCTCCTTCTGATTATGAGGAAAATTTTTAGTTAGGAGGGAGGAGTTAGAATTATGCGGTATTGCCTTTATTCTTTTTAATTGCCCATTGCTAATTCCTAATTCGTCCAGCTCCAACCTTGTGATGCCGCAAAACTCCTAACTCCTAACTTATCATTCGTACATTCTCGCAAACGCTGCCCTTTCATCAAACGCTTTTGCCTCGTTCTCCCAGCGTTCCATCAGCGCGTCAAAGTCCGGCCAATCGTGGGCAAGTACATCGCTGCCGGTTAGGCGGTTGATGGGCAGCAGGGCTTTTTCGTCTTCGGGCTGGCGCAGGGCAAAATCGTTGGGGTATATCTCGCGGATGGCATACAGCAGGGCGGTGCCGGTGCGGATGGTGTCATACGCTTTGGTGTCGGTCAGGTGGATGTGTACGCCCTCGCAGCGCCTGCCTGCATGTTTGGAAGCACTGGGCGTAAAGTAAGCCGCGGTAAAAATTACGCCCGGCAGCTTTTTAGCGTTCATCCGGTCAGCCAATGCCGCACCGTTGATGAACGGTGCGCCGATCAATTCGAACGGGGCCGAGGTTCCGCGCCCTTCCGAAATGTTGGTGGCCTCGGTCAGGCAGGTGCCGGGGTAGAGCAGCGCGGTTTCAAAGTTGGGAATGGCCGGGCTGGGCATCATCCAGTACAGCCCTGTTTCGGGAAAGAGCATCTCCCGTTTCCAGCCCAGCACCGGCAGCACATGCAGCTGGCAGCCAATGTGCTGTTCCTCGTTGGCAAGGCGGGCAAATTCACCGGGGGTCAGGCCGTACCGGGTTGTAAGGGGATAGGCCCCCACAAAGCTTTCAAAACCGGGCTGCAGCAAACCGCCCTCCACCTTGCCGCCCAGGGGATTGATGCGGTCCAGCACTACCAGTTCTTTGCCCGCGGCGGCGCAGTCCCGCATCACATACAGCAGGGTGGAAATGTAAGTATAAAACCGCGCGCCGATATCCTGGATATCATAGATCACGGTATCTACCAGATCCAGCATCTCCGGCGTCATGTGCTGGGAATCCTTGCGGTACAGGCTGTACACCGGCAGTCTGGTGGCGGGATCGGTGTAGGTTTCCACGGTAGCACCGGCGTCATGGTCGCCGCGTACGCCGTGCTCCGGGCCGAACAGAGCTGTCAGCGGGAACTGCGCGTGGATGGCATCAATGCCGGATGTCAGCATCCGAGTTACGCCGGATGTCGAGGTGATCAGGCCGAGCCGCCGCCCTTTCAGCCAGGGCGCGGCGTCAGCCAGGTGGTCAAGACCATTCAGAACCATGGGGAAACCTCCTGTTGCGGTAAACGCTGTGAAATTTTATATCAGAAAAGCTTACCAAATTGTACGATGCAAAGAATAAACGAGAGAAAAAGATTTTTTGCCCCGCGATATGGCAAAATAATGACTTGATATGTTCATTATATTCGCGTTATAATAAAAAGAAAAGGGGGCTTTAGAAATTTTGTTTCAAAAAAGTTGAGAGTATTTTTGTACAAAATTTCTAAGGCAATACCGCATAATTCTAAGTGCCGATACGGCGAGCGAGGTGCGGCAGATGCCAAGCCAAAAGCGCAGATAATACTGGATGCTGCAAAGGTGAGCGCCGCCAGTGGCGGAAACAGCGAACCGAAGCAGGGGCAGCGGTCGCAGAGTGCGAGGGGCTTTTGCCCCCGAAGCACGATGCGGGTACCGCAACCCGACATTATCGAGCATTTTGGCAACGCAGATGCCGTGCCGCAGCCGCCGAAGCGGTGCTTAAGCCGTAAGGCGGGAATTGTGCGGTGTTGCCCTAAGGTTTTGCAGTACCCCTCTGAACGAAAGGGTGGAGCATGACAATGTTGTGCAAAGATGCAGAGGCAAAAAAACTGGCAATCGGCCTGATGAGCGGTACTTCGGCTGATGGCATTGACGCTGTGCTGGTGGAAATCAGCGGGTGCAGCACCAACACCCACGTGCGCCAGATGGCGTTTGTCACGCTGCCGTTCACCGATGCTGTGCGCAGCCACATTTTACAGGTGGCGGCAGGGAACTTTGGCGGCAGCGAGGAACTTTGCCTAATGAACTTTTTGCTGGGCAAGCTCAGCGCAGACGCCTGCCTGGCAGTCTGCGCGCAGGCGGGCGTGGACCCGCGGAATGTTGCCTTTGTGGGTAGCCATGGGCAGACGGTGTTCCATGCCCCGGTGGAGCAGGACTACCTGGGCTACAAAGTGCGCGGCACCCTGCAAATCGGCGAAGCTTCAATGATCGTGGAAGCGCTGGGCTGCCCCGTGGTAAGCGATTTCCGCGTACGGGATATGGCTGCAGGCGGCCTTGGTGCGCCGCTGGTGCCGTATACCGAGTATCTGCTTTACCAGGACCCGCAGCGCAATGTGGCACTGCAGAACATTGGCGGTATTGGCAACATCACGCTTTTGCCCCGCGGTGCGGGCTTGAACGGTGTGCTGGCCTTTGATACCGGGCCGGGCAACATGGTGATCGATGCCCTTGCCGCCCGCATGACGAACGGAAAAGCCCGCTATGATGACGGCGGCAAAATGGCTGCTGCCGCTCAGGTCAACCCCGCCCTGTTAGCCTGGATGATGCAGGACGAATACCTGAAGCGCACCCCGCCCAAAACTACCGGCCGCGAAATGTACGGTGATGCCTATGTGGAACAGCTGCTGAAGAAAGCCAACGAGCTGGATGTGCCGCTGGGGGATGTGCTGGCCACCGCCACCCGCTTTACGGCGGAGTGCATCAGCGCGGGCGTGCGGGATTACTGCCTCGTCAAGCCGGACCGGATGATCGTGGGCGGGGGCGGCAGCATGAACCCCACGTTGCTGGCCCATATTGCCGACTGTCTGCCCGGCTGCGAGGTGATGACCAACGAGCAGCTTGGTTTGGACAGCAACGCGAAGGAGGCCGTGGCCTTTGCCGTGCTGGCGAACGAAGCCATGTACGGCCAGCCCAACAACGCCCCCGGAGCAACCGGTGCTGCACACCCCGTTGTGATGGGTAAAATCAGCCAATAACCGGAAAGGGGGACCATCCATGACCAGCATCGAAATCCGTGTGCGGGACTTGTATGATGATTTGAATGATTCCGAAAAAAAGGCAGCGTCCTTCTTTTTAAGCCATGTGGACAGCGTGTTTGTGCTGCCCATTGCCAAGCTGGCCAAACAAGCCGATACCACTCAGGTGGCCTGGGTGCGGCTGTGCAAGCACATCGGCTTTGACGGCTTGAAGGATATGAAAAAAGCCCTGTTCAACGAGCTGAACGAGACCAACGCTCCCACTGCCCAGCGGGAGAGCAGCGGATTCTTTACTGATATCCGGGACTATAACACCATCACTGAGATGGCGGACGCGGTGAAAACCAGCAGCATCTGCGCTATTGAGGACACAATGAAGCTGCTGGATCCCGCCATTGTGGAGCGTGCCGCGGGGAAAATCATCCAGGCGGACAGTGTGCGGCTGTTCGGAGTGAATGCATCGTCGCTGGTAGCGCAGGACCTGTATTATAAGTTGATCCGCATTGGCAAGTCCGCCTGTTATGCGCAGGATCTGCACATTCAGCTTACTTATGCTGCAACTATGGGGCCAAAGGATGTGGGCATTTTTGTATCCAACTCCGGTACCACCCGCGAGGTGATGGAGTGCCTGCACCTGGCCGCCGCCCGGGGAGGCACCACCATTGCGCTGACCCGGTTCGACAACAGCCCCCTGGCCCAGGCTGCGGACCTGTGTTTGTACACATCATCGCCGGAAATCAGCCACCGCAGCGGTGCAATGAGCAGCCGCATTGCCCAGATGTGCATGGTGGATGTTCTGTTCACCGCTGTTGCCCGCCGCAACTACCGCAAAGTGGAAACCGCCCTGGAAAACAGTTATAAGAGCTGTATGACGCACAGGGTGGAAGCGGAAAACTAAGTTAGGGGGCTTTTTCAATTAGGAATTAGCAATGAAAAATTAGGAATTGGAAATAGAGCAGGGCCCGGTGCGGAGTTTGCACCGGGTCCTGCCTTATTTCATTTACTCATTGCTAATTACTAATCGTTTTACGTCGTTTTGCCTTGCCGCACCAACAGGCTTATCCTTCCAACCCAAATCCATACTCATAATAATTTCCCGCAGCATCGCGGTAAGCATAGGCTTTGCCGTTCTCGTCTTTGAGGGAATCGGGCATATAGCGATCTTTGTCGTAACCGGGCACATCGTTGGGGCTGATGCAAACGCCGTCGGCGTTCACGGCCAGCACGGCATCCCCGCGGGGCAGGGTGAGGGGCAGCTTGCCGGTGGGGGCAAAACAGCCAAAAATAACATCCAGCGTAGCAGAACGGTAGGTGTCAAACCCGGCCAGCAGCACATCGCACAACGGCTCTACATTGCCCAGCTGCCAGGCCAGCGTTATGTTCACATTGGTGATGACCTTGCCGCCGTTTGCGTGTACCGATGCGGCAATCTCAGCCAGCCGTTTTCCCCCATGCAGCGTGGTTTCTGTGTGGGTGTCGGCCATCGGCTTGCCGTTCGCATCTACATTGCAGACCGTCTTGTCCTCACAGATATCCAGTTCCAGATAGCCGGGGGTGGCGTTAAAATATTCGCCGGAGGAGGGAGAGACAAACAGCAGGGCAAAATCCGCCTGGGCGGGGTCATCCACCAGGGTGCAGGTATCGGCCAGCTCTTTGCGCAACGCGGCAGTGGAATCCGCGGCGTGCTTGGCGTTTTTCAAAAATGCTTCGGCATAGATTTTTTTGTTCGCGCGCTTGTCGGCGGTCAGGGGCAGGGTACCGTCATTTTTCAACAGCACCACGCTGCGGCGATGGGCATCCGCGGCGGCTTCCCAATCGCTGGGGGTGGCCACAATGCGTGCGGCTTCGTCCGGGTCGCGGTAGGGGTTCTCAAACATTCCCAGGGCAAACAGTTCCGTCAGGGTGCGGGCCACGGCGCGGTCCAGTGCTTCATCCGTCAGGGTTAGTTCCTCTTTGGCAAAGCCTTCCGGAAGGGGGTGGGTTTCATAATAACCATTTTTGCCGCGGTTGTAGGCTTCCATGCCGGCTTCGTTATCAAACAGGCCGCTGATGATATCCACGCCTGCATTGGCCACGGCAAAGCCGATGCGCTCCGGCACATCCAGCATGTTCCTCAGCGGCGAGATGGGGCATCCCACCCTACGGATAGTATCGTACATCCTATCAGGCAAAGTGCGCCATCTTTTTATATCCTTGTAATCGCCTTGCGTTCCTTCCATTCCTAATTTCCCATTTCGAATTGCTAATTTCCAATAGAATCCAAGATCGCGGGCACACCGCAAAAGGATGTGCCCGCGTAGGAGAGGAGGTGTTGAACTGTTAAAGGCAGGAAATGTTATTTATCGCCCTTGGGCAACACCGCACAATTCCCGCCTGACGGCTTAAGCACCGCTCCGGCGGCTGCGGCACGGCATCTGCGTTGCCAAAATGCTCGATAAGACATCCAGTATTATCTGCGCTTTTGGCTTAGCAGATGCCGTGCCTTGCTCGCCGTATCGGCACTTAGAATTGTGCGGTATTGCCCTTGTAATCTCCCGGCAGGCTGGTCCAGCGTGCGCGGAAGTGGAAAGCGGCATCCTTGGGCTGGCGCTGGCGGGTGAAAATACCCTTTTTGTTGCCGTTGGCACGCATAATGCCCTCGGTGGTCTGGAAGTCGGCAAAGTTCCACACCAGTTCGCCCTGCACAAAGTCGTAACTGTCAAACACATTGTGGTTCATATCCAGGTACTCGTTCTGGTACTCCTGGCTCCACATCACGCTGGGCAGTTTGTGCTCGCTGGGCATGGTGTCAGCGCCGTACTCGGTAAAGATCATCGGGCGGCCGTTCAAAACCTGTGCCCAGCCGTCCATCTCTTTGCGGAACGCCGTCTCGGCGTCCACAATGCACATGCCGCCCATCACATACCAGCCGTAATAGCGGTTCAGGCTGATGAAATCCGCAAACTGCTGGCCCTTGCTGTTGTTGGGCAGGCTCATCATCACGATGGCATAGGTGCGGGGGCGTTTCTGGGGGTCAAGCTCGTGGGCCAGGTCAAACAGCGGCTTAAAGTATGCTTCGGTACCCTCGCTGGTGCACTGGGGTTCGTTTAGGATGCTCCATGCGATGACTGATGCGTGGTTCTTGTCGCGGGTGATCATATCGGTCAGGGCAGCCTTGTGGTTTTCCAGCAGCTTGGGGGTGGTTTTCTTTTCAAAGTAGCCCACCTTTTTGCCGTTGCCCTGGTTGGCAGCCAGGAAATTCATCGTGCTCTGCATAAAGCCGACGGCAGGCACTTCGTCAATGATCAAAAAGCCCTCTTCGTCTGCCATCTGGTACAGTTCTTCGGCATAGGGGTAGTGGCTGGTGCGGAAGCAGTTTGCGCCGATCCACTTCATCAGCTCGTAATCGCGCTTGACGGTAGCCAGGTCCAGGCCGCGGCCGCGGATGTCGGAATCTTCGTGCTTGCCAAAACCGCGCAGATACACCGGTTTGCCGTTGAGCAGGAAGTGGCCATCCTTAACTTCAAAGGTACGGATGCCGATCTTGTCAAAATATTCATCGATCACGGCGTGGCCATCGGTAATGCGGATGACGAAGTTGTACAGGTAAGCGGCGTGCACATTCCACAGCTTAGCATTGGTGATTTTCAAAGTGCCGGTTTTGCCGCTGGCTTCGGCCACCTTGGTGGTGCCATCCAGCACTTCCACCGTTACATCATGGCTGCCATTTGTGGTTACGGTATAGTCTACCTCGGCACCGCCGTCCACCAGGCGGTGGGTCACCTCAAAATCCAGAACACGCTCTTTGGGCAAGGCCAGCAGCTTGACCGGGCGGTGGATACCCGCGTAATTGTAGAAATCAAAGTACGGTGCAGCAACTTTTTTTCCGTTAGAAAGGGTGTTGGTCTGGCCTGCGGGCAGCATGTACTCGTTCAGTTCGTTGTTGGCCAACACAGTCAGCTTGTTGTACTGGTTGTACCGCACAATCTCGGTCACGTTGGCATCAAAGGGCAAAAAGCCGCCCTCATGGTTGACAACTTCCACGCCGTTCACAAACACGCGGGCGCGGTGGGTGACAGAACCGAAGCGGATGGCAACATCCTTGCCGCTCCATTCACCCGGAACAAAGAAATCGGTTTCGTACCAGAAATCGCCGCAGTATTCGCGGGACTCCTTATCGGTAAAGAAATCGCAGAACGAAGCCGGGACCGGCATCGAGATGGGTTTGGGCAGTCCGACGCCCCAGCCGGCATCCATACCGTTACTTTCGGGGTCGAACTCAAAGCGCCACATGCCATCCAGGCTGATAACGCGGCGTGCAGCGGAAGCGCAGGGGTACAGCAAAGATTTATTTTCCATAGCGTTGTTTCTCCTTGTTTCAATAAAATGAATGTTTTGCTCCAACAATTTTTCCGGGAATGTGGGGCCATTCGTTCAGTTTGGGTGGGGTTGGATACCAGACTGGGTGAAGTGTTTCCCTGAAATACGTTGGGCTTGCGTCATGTTGGTTCCGTGTTTTACAAAGGGCAATACCGCATAATTCTAAGTGCCGATACGGCGAGCGAGGTGCGGCAGAT
>OKSB01003171.1_pt1 | contig 13399 bp, 16 predicted proteins | sample 1601171 | NCBI WGS metagenome assembly OKSB01 (sample SAMEA3541496, study PRJEB24748) | human gut metagenome | biome: human gut; feature: human-associated habitat; material: faeces | place: China | collected 2012 | reverse complement strand
AGACTTTAGGACTTTCAACAGTAGAAGAAATATATGAGCGAGTAATAACTGACTTAAAAGAAGCTGTTGAAATTTTGGAGAATTTGGAGGAAGAAGGTATTGGGCGCCCTAATGGAACAAAAGACCAAATTGATCAATGGACAGCTAAAGGTATTCTCGCCTATGCTTATCTGACAAAAGGAGAATATGAGAATGCAGCTGCAATAACAGCTGATATAATTAAAAATTCGGGGTATCCTTTAATGAGCCAAGCAGAAATTATTGAATCAGGTTTTAGTAGCATCAATATTGGTTCATGGATGTGGGCATTTGATATCACTAAGGATAACACAGCTGGTTTACCTACTTTTTGGGGACAAATTGATTATTTTACCTATAGTTATTGTTCAGCCGGTGATTATAAGATGATAGACAAAAACTTATATAATGAAATTCCCGCGTCGGATACTCGTAAGCAGTGGTTCCATCCTTCTGTGCTAATTAGCTGGTATAAATTCTATGATTCTGGTAGAAAAGCAATGGGGGATCGCACATGGACAAACGATATTGTATATATGCGAGTTGAAGAAATGTATCTGATAAATGCTGAAGCTAATACACGGGCAAATCACTTAACAGAAGCAAGGGCTTCGTTAAAGGCCCTTTTGGATCAACGTGATGAGGAAACGGCCTCCAAAGTAAATGATATGAATGCAGATCAGTTATTGGAGAATATATATTACAATTGGCGTGTTGAGATGTGGGCCGAAGGGCGTGGATTACTTACTCTAAAACGTTTTCATAAATCTATGGTACGTGGTGAAAATAACTATGCATTAACAGGGGAAACAATTTCATTTGAAGATTCCAGACTGATATTTGAAATCCCTGAACGTGAAATTACTAACAATCCTAATCTGCAAAAATAGCAAATAAGTTATTAAATAAGTAGATAAGGCTAAATGAGTTTAGCTTTAATTTGAAAATGAAGTGAATCCTAAAAGTTTTTTGTCTAACTTTTGGGATTCACTTCGCATATTAATATATTCTCTTTTCTTGGACTATTGTTCAAGATATTTGGCAATAAAGTGTTTTTAGAAAAGGAGGTTTGTGAAAATCTCCTTTTCTTATGCTCAAAAGTAAAGGTAAGATAATCAACTCATAGCTTTTCCTTATCTTCCGCCAATAGGAAATCCCGTAGCGAAATTTGTTTGATTCCTTGATAATTTCCCCCACTCTGCATTTCATCCATAGTGATTACATATTTAGGATAATTGTCAGGAATTTCCAGTAGATTACCGAACTCCCGCTGAACGGTTGCTTCATCGAGAAGTATATACGCCACTTGGATATAGATTTTATGATCACCTTTAGAAGCTATAAAATCAATTTCCTTATTCCCATTCTTTCCGACATATACTTCATAACCATACCTTAATAAATCTATGCATACAACATTCTCTATCAACTTATTGATGTCCCTCCGGAAATCAAAATGTCGTATGGCGTTGTGCAGACCCAAGTCTTCAAAATAATATTTTTCTCCAATTTCAAAGATTTTTATTCCTTGAGTTTCCGCTCGTTGTATCTTGTAAACAAAAAAACTATTGCATAATGCTTTCAGGTAGTTCAGGATTGTTTGTGTAGGTATGTTTACTTGCTGAGACTTCAGATATTTACTGATATTTTGAGCGGAAAAAAGAGAACCGGTATTATCGACTAAATAACCTACCAGATTCTCTAAAAACGACACGTTCCTGATTGATTCACGAGCAACCACATCTTTCAACAGAATAGTAGAGTAAACATTTCTCAAATATTCAAATATAACATTTATATTCATCGCTAAATTATGAATATAGGGCATTCCTCCAAACGTAAGATATGATCTTAAACTTTCTGGAGAATCTTGCAGTTAGTTGAATCTCAAAAACTCTTCATAAGTCATTTTCTATTCTCCTCTACACCTTATTCATATCGTTTTCCATCTCATAAGCCGTCAGACGAGTACCTTCCTTGCATACTATTCAAAAAATACAGCTCTCCTTCCATGGTATTAAACTATCGAAAGATATAAAATTCTCTATCATAATGCTCCAAAAACAATCCCTCCTTTCTGAATGTCAGGTTCCTGCTCTTCTCCTTTCAAACCTTCTTCTGTAACCAGAAAGAATTCATCTCCACTGTTCCAAAAACTGACATACAGTTCTCCCTCTGAAATTTTGATTTCCCTCTGTTCAAACCCCTCTCCCCATCCATCGCTTTCCTGCCCTTCCCAGTACTCCTTCACTGCTTCAATCTCTCTTTCAGAAAGCTGGTTATAGCTTTCTACTTCCAGCACTCCCCACAATTCCCCCTGCCAGACTTCCACAGTAGGCTTCATGCTATAAATCTTTTCTTCTAATTCTGGAATATCCAAATAAACCGCCAGTCCTCTGTCTCCTTCTTCCGGAAGGCACTCCTTTGCAATCTGTTCCAGAATTTCCGTCTCATAGCTGCACAACTCAGCTGGAAATACCTCCTCACTGCATTCCTCCAACTCTATCCAGTCATCCTTTGCATATATGATAGCTGTCAAAGGGCTAAAAAGCCGAAGCACAGAACGCTCTGTTGTTTTTTCACTGCTGCTGTCCAATTCTGCTCCTGTCAATCCTTCTTTCCTCCTCTCGTAAAAATCTGCTTCCATGCCTACGAATCACACAGGCCGTCATAATCCATTCAAATATTCGATCACTGACCAGCTCTGGATCTGTAAGTTCTGATAAACGAATATGACTGCTTCCCTGATACAGATCCCTTGCCATATGAAACAAAACGTAGCCATCCAAATCAACACCATGGATATGGATTTTGGAAAAATGAATCCCCTCCTGGTCAATTGCCGCTAAAGCTCTGCTACACAAAAATCGATCTGCGGAAAGAAGATAAACCGCAGAACAGGTCGCTGCTTCTTCAATGGCTCTGCTGCACTTCTCTCCCATAGCCAGAAACCGTTCTCTATGACCGTTTTGAAAAAAGCACGGATTTCTTCTCCCTGTCAGACGACACACGCGGTTTACAAAGGTGCTGACAGCCACTTCCTCTGCCAACACCTCCAGAAGCTCATAAAACGGGACACAATCGGTCACATGGCTTTCACACAGGCTGCGCTGATTTTCTAGACAACCAGAAAGGTGACTGATAACCATTCCGCTTCTTCTTGGACGAAATCCCGGTATGTGCTGCATTTCCTGCTCCACTCCAGCATAAGTTGTATCACTCATAAATCGAATCATTGTATTCCTCCTTTATTTTCACCTGTTTTTAAACACCAAAAAGACAATCACACTTTGCTAAATAAAGCATGATTGCCTTTTAAGTTCCTACTATAATTTCAGCTACAAAATCACAAATCTATGGCATTCTCTTAAAAATACCCCTCCTTCCCCATCAGCCATATGTTAACTGTCCACTTTATTCTACTTTCAAGTATATAAGCTCCTCCAAAATCTCTACAAAAACTTTAAAGTCAGTGATTACATAATTGTAAGCACTGACTTCCTTGATATAATATTTAATATTTAAAACCAAAGAATCTATGTGTATCTTTATACTCCCTGTCGAATTCAGCAACAACCGTTCCTTGGCTCTTCAAAAATTCTAAATCCTTTTCATCTAGTTCTGATTTGTTTATTGTAATAAAATATTGACCTGTACCCTTTCTTTTTAAATACTCATCTACATATTTTATTACTTTTGCTTTAGCGTCTGGATTTGGTTTACAATAAGAACCATCATGTATAAGAAATTGACATCCCGCATTTAAATCTATTCTATTCAAGAAAAGAGCTAAATCGAACATATTAATTTTCATATACAAACGTCCATGTGAGTTTTCATCTGCAATCTGACATGTAATTTTCACTCTACCCGTAGCAGAGCTTTTTTTAACATCATTCTCATAATTATAAGTTAAATCACCAGATTCATCATAAGCCGTTTCAGTCAATGTTTTAAAATGGGTTTCAATATTTATTATATTATCTTCGTACTGATTATAATCCTTCTCATATTCAAATGTTTTTTCTAATATCTCCTTTCCTTTTGCATTTAATTCTTTTGTCAATTTATTGATCTCATTATACTTATCAATTTTCATTTTAATATCTGCTAGTTTTTGGTATTCTACATTTAATTGTTCATTAATATTATGTATATCATCCACTAGCTGTGTGTTCTGAAATATTTTGGTGCTCTCCGAAATTATTTTTTGCAAACCTTTTTTTTCATTTTGTAATTTTTCAAGTTCTCCTTCAAGCTTTTCTATCCGATTTTTAAAATAATCCCCTCTATTTTCAAGCATATAAGAAAAAAACATTTCCATCTCTTCATAGTTTTTCTTCAACTCTTCCGGAAAATATTTCAATATCTGCTCATAATATATCTGCAAATTTACTAATTCACACATTTTTTGGTGTCGCTGTTCCAAACCCTCAACATTTTGCTCGAACTGTTTTTTACTGTATTCTTTCTTAAAAATTTGTGATTCTACTTTTTTTAATTCTTTTTTTGCTAAAATATATTTTTCTTCATCATAATCAATCTTATCACTTACATTGACAGAATCTAACATATTTTTCATTCTATTTATTTCTGATTCTAATTTAATTTTGTCACTTTTTAACTTAGTAATGTCTTTGGCTAATGTTTTTATAATTTTAATTTCTGTTTGTAATGAAGCCTGTTCATTTTTCAGCTTATTTATTTCCGTCTCATAATAGATTGGTAATAGTGATAAAAAATCTAAACATTGACTGTTCTTAATAGCCTTACGTTTACTTAAGGTAATATCACTAAACCCTTGCTTTTCATCTCGAATCAGATATTCTCGTATTGTCTGAAGTGAGGGAGCCTCTTCGTAATTTAAATTGCCAAAAACATAATCTTGTACTTTTATACGATAACTTTCCAGATCATACATATTCCATCCCTTTAAATCCAATGCTACATTTTCGGAAATGTACCCATTCTCGTCATCGATTATTTGCCTTGCCAAATATAGTACCTTACCATTAACTTCAATTTTTAGCACTAATAAAATATCTCTTTGGGCCAGTTCTTCTTTGTGTTGAAAATCCTCTGGCATTTTCGCTCCTAACAGCATTCGAATAGCATCAACCATTGCCGTTTTTCCTACACCATTAGAATCTTTTTTTGCGACACCTAATATTACATTCAATCCGGACGTATTAAATACGTATTTTCTAATAATCTCTTTTTCTTTTAATGAAATAACATAAAGTTCTTTCAAAATCATATCATTCCACCACCAATTTGATTTTTTTATTTTCAATGTCAATTTTACCTATCCCAAAAAGAAAAAGTATCGCTAAGTAAATACTTGTTTCAATATTTACACTCATTTCTGTAAAGAACTTTTTTTCATATAACTCTACTATCTTACCAAACTCTTTTTCGCTACCCTTTAGCAGCTCAATAATATTCTTAGAAATATACAAAATATTTTCTTCGATTGATGAATATTTATTAATTTTAAAATAGTCCATTATTCCTCCTGAATTGAATCATTAAAAATATCACATTCATAAATTGACCAGTATACTAATATTTTAAAATATGTCTTTAATTTTGTATTAGAATAATTTAATTCATCTTTATAGATCTGAAATATATTTTCTACAATTAGTTCTATTATTTCATTTCCATCTATAGCCTTTTTCCACACTTTGTTATATTCAGAAATGACTATATTAGGAATACTTTCACGTTCTATTTGTGTCAAAAGTGTACTTTCCATAATCTCATCAATTACAGGAAAATATCTGCATAAGGAATGATATTGTTTCTCAACACTTTTATTACATTTCATATTTGAAAATTTTTCAAATACATCTTTCGGGTCTATATTAATATCTTCCATTCCGCTATGCTTCAATTTCTCATGAAATTTCATCATAAATCTTCGAAACTCATCTTCATCTAAATCTTCATCCTCTACATATACATTTGAATCCTGTTTAAACCTATCAAGATTAATTTCCATTTCACCAGGAACCGCTCTCCGACCATCTATTCCTCCAATCGCCCAGCATTCTTCATCTTTGAGCCATTTATAGGATATTAACTTTCCTTTTTTAGTATCCATATCTAATTCGCCTATTATAAATGTAACTGTTGCATAATTATCTACTCTACCGCTTCCACACTGATATGTTGGAATTGTCCTACCTCCACTTAAGTCATAATCATATGCTCCCTTGTGCAAATGACCACACAAATAAAAATCAATATTAAAATCATTAAAATTATTCCATATCTTTTTCTGAATACCATTCATAAAACACGAAATAGGATGATGGCCAATCGCTATGTTAATACAATTCTCTTGATCTTTAAGCTGCTTTATTTCATTATAAAATGAATCTATTTCCAAAATTAGTTTTCCATCATCTTCATCTGTTCCTGCTGTAAATGCAGTATTCATTAAAAAGATATTATACTTTTCCTTTTTTACGAGACGATATATGTAGTTACTGTTTTCACCCTTTACTTTATTATAAAACGTCATATATTTTTTGAAATCTTTTTGTAACTGTTCTATTGTTTCTTTTTCGAATTTAAACTGCTCTGTTCTCATCCCATTTAACAAAACACTTCTCATCTGGGTTCTTTTTAAATCATGATTTCCTGGCACTATAAACAATTCATCAATACTTACACCAGAAACATCTACTAAAGATTCAATAAATTTTTTCAAATTTGCATCGTATCCACCACCTTGATACGCCAAATCTCCCGAAAGCACAACAAAATCCACTTTATTTTTTTCGAACACTTCTTTCATTTTATCAATGATGCTGTCTCTCATTCTCTTAATTTCATAACTTTCACCATCAGAAAAATGTACATCTGATAAATGTAACCATCTCAATGTATCCATACCGCCCTCCAAAAATATTTCTAAATCACATTATAATATTCTTTTACTGCTTTGAATACATTTTTCAACAAATTATTTTCAGATGTTTTTCATATTAAAAAGTATTACTAATTTAAGACCCTGTCAAATGTAACATTAACAGTTCAGCCCTAAATCTACAATATGAATATAGATTCCACAGGTTTGCTTTTACTGGGAAATCCTTTCTATATATAAATCTAGTTGTAAATGGAATCTGGTGACAGTCGCACCAATCCTGTATTTGCTTCATCCGTATGGATTCCCCCGCATCGATTCTGTTTACTAAGCATTGTCTCTTAAAATCATCTACTTCAGCTCTAAAAAATAAGTAAAACAGTACATTATAATATCTGAGCACTACAATCCCATCTGCTGTTTTTCCCTTTGACCTCATACACACTTTCACCTCTCGCTGTATATTCAGTTCTGTTTATCTACATATTTTAACTCTATACACCTTATACCCACTCAATGATAAGGGGTTAATATTCCCACGATGATCAGAATCACCTCTACAGTTCCCATTCCATCCTCTTCTTTTATAAATTGTCGAAACGTTTTTAAATGATTCATATTTTTCTCCTTTTCTAAACTCCCACATTGGAAAACGCGGGAAACATAATTAAAATCATAACAACCAAGAGTAGCATTATCATTGGTAACAGTAATTTTGTAGATGCCTCCTCACATAATTTTCTGGCATTACGCATTCTCATTTCTTCTGCCTCTTTTGCCTCTTCGCGCAATTGCTGTAAAAGCATGGTGCTTCCCTTTTTTACATTTTGCGTAAGGAAAGTACTCAATCGGATATATTCCCGAACTCCTGTCCTTTTTCCAAATTTTTCATATGCCGCGCCCTCCGACACCCCCATACGGATCTCACGGACTGCAATCAATAATTCTTCGTATGCTGCCTGTTCCTTTGCTCCTTTCTTCCGTGTCTGTTCATAATCTTCCGCTATCTTATTCACTGCTGCCCGTACCGTCAGTCCTGCTTCCAGATATAATGTTATTTTTTGCAGTATTTCCGGGTACTTCCTTTTTTCTTCCTGCTTCTTTTTCTCTACAAGCTCATGAATATCCCGATCTTTAAAAAAGAAGACTGCCACAATCGTCACTAACGTTCCCAACAGTAATTGAAGCTCCGTCAGATTTCTCTGTCTCCACGATACCTTTTTACCGTCAATTGACTCAGGCAGCATAAAAGCTTCCTGCTCCGGATCTGATGTCTGTGCATTTTCCAGCATTATTTCCAGAACAGCTTTTTCACTTTTGTCGATTGCATCACTCTGATTTTTTACGGTAACCGACGTTTCTGTCTCCCATTGGTATTCGTCGTAAGCAAGTTCCGCTTTCAAGCGCACCGTGCTGTCCTGCTCCTGAGGATATACTTTCCCCTCCGGACTGATAACATCCATGCAGTCGCTCTTCCATGTAACCGTAAAAGGGTAATCATCATATTCCTCCTGCAATTGCAGATCTTCCCTGACACAGTCCAATGATTCATTGCCTCCGCAGATCAGGCCCGGCAGCTCCTCCCGGAAAGCATCAAACAATTTTTGCAATTCCTCCTGACGGTATTTTCTGGGTTGTACTGTAAGCGCAAAGGAATATTGACTTCCATCCTCTACTTTTCCGATAATAACATAGTCCTTGCTTCCGCTTCCGGAATCTGTCCTCTTCATCCAACCGTTTTTTATAGAATTTCCTTCACTTTTTCCAAGTACAACAAACAATATCAGAAGAATTCCCACGAAAAATATCATGAGGGACATTGTTAACTTCCTTACATAATACTCTGTAATGCGCTCCTCCTGATTTTCTCCGGGATATAAACGGCTCAGATCTGTCTTTACCCTGTCTCTTCCCGGAACCGGTATTTTCCACAGGTGCATTTTCTTGTATATTTTGAGCACTACCGGATAGCAGATCTCCACTACACCCTTTTTTCGTTCCATAGTATTCTCCCTTTAGAGACTTTCACCAATCCGTTCCATGATCTTCTCTCCTACGATATAGGCGCACAAATAGATTGCAAGGCATACTGTCATTATGATATATCCGGTTATGTTATGATACAGCGATACAAAATAACCCGGATATGTGACACCTATATAGAATGAGATTGCAAAAGGCATCACTTCCATCACTCTCTGTTCCAGGCGTCTCCCCTGCAGCAATGTCATCATCTCCTGTGTCGTCTCCACTTTATCGCTGATCAATTCTGCAGTATTTCGTATGATCTGCGATACATTGCCTCCTCCCCTTTTCGCCACGGAGAGTATCGTCGAAAACTGCTGAATCTCCTCACATCCGCTGCGTTCTGCCAGATCTCCTATCAGTTCCTCCAATGTGATATTTACGATCATTCCTCTGCGGATCAGTTCCAGTTCACCATACATTGCGGATCGTTCGCCAAAAAGCAGACGAATATCTTCTCTGCTCTCCAAGAAAGCATTTTCCACGGCGTATCCGGTTCTGAGCGAATTGGCAACTGCCAGAAGACATTCCTTGAACTGCACGGTCAGTTCCCATCGTTTTTTCTCCCTCTGTTCTCTGACACACTTCCGGAAATAAAGAATTCCCGGGAAAATAAAGAGAATGATAGCAAACACCGAACGATAGAAGAACCAGGAAAAAAAGAGAATTCCGGCTGTTGTGCGCAGCAAAGGATTCATCAATTCACGAAAGTCCGGCCGCTTTAAGTTTCCCTTCATGAAGCAAGCCTCCCTTTTTCTGTAATTTACCAACTACATTACCTTCGCTGCTCTCCCCCAGTTCTTCAAAGCAGTACAATGGATTCAGACGGATTTCGCCGTTCTCACAACCCACTACTTCTGTAATTTCCAACACCTTTCTGCTTTTATCCCGAATTCTCCCCAGGTGCACAATAATATCCACGCCGGATGCTATCTGGTTGCGGATCGCCGGAAGCGGCAGATCCTTTCCCATGAGTACCATATTCTCCAGTCTCGACAACATATCTGCTGCACTGTTTGCATGCCCCGTAGACATACTGCCGTCATGCCCGGTATTCATGCATTGCAGCATATCAATAGCTTCCGCGCCTCTCACTTCGCCTACAATGATCCTGTCGGGCCGCATCCGCAGAGATGAGCGGATAAGTTCCCGGATTCCGATCTCTCTGCATCCTTCCGCATTGCCATTCCGTGTCTCCAGGCGCACCAGATTGGGAATTCCCTGAAGTTGCAGTTCCGCGCTGTCTTCGATGGTGATGATCCGCTGTTCCGGCGGAATGAATCCGGATAATACATTCAAAAAGGTCGTCTTCCCGCTACCGGTTCCTCCACTGACGAAAATGTTATATCCCGCCTTTACCAGTGTCTTCAAAAATTCCGCAGCTTCCGGAGATATAGTTTCCATCGCGATCAGTTTTTGCATGGTGATCGGTTTATCCGGAAAACGTCTTATGGTAATGATGGGGCCATTCAATGCAATGGGACTCATCACAATGTTCACACGGGCTCCATTGCTTAATCGCGCATCAACAATTGGTGATGCCTCATTTACCACTCTGTTACATCCGGCCACGATCTGTTGAATCACATCCTGTAGCTTTTCCATGGAATCGAAAGCCCGATCCAGTTCCTGCAGCTGTCCGTCCCTCTCTACAAAAATATGATCCAGTCCATTGATCATAATCTCCGTAACAGAGCTGTCATCCACAAAAATCTGCAGAATATCCAGCCGTCTCAGGGAATCAAACAATTCCTTACGCAATCGTCTCCGTAATTCCACAGAACACAATTCCAGATTTTCCTGTTCCATGAGAACTTCATCAATCGTATCCTCTACCTCTTCATCCGTGTAGTCTCTTCCGTAATCCAGTCTCTCCTGCACCATTTGTCGAAGCTTTCTTCTCTGTTCCAAGTAATCCATTTTTTCTCTCCCTGTTCTAATTTTCCAGCATTGCTATTTCTTTCCTCACATACTCCGCCAATTCTCCTCTGGTAAATTGCTCCATTTCTGTGGGAAGCTTTTGAAAAAAGGGTAAAGCAAGTTTACGGGTTTTGCCTTTTACCGTGTCTTTTTCGCACAAAGCAAGCAATTGCTCATATTGATCCAGTTTCATTCGTGACATTTTATCTTCTTTGGTCAGCGTAAATACTTTGGTGCATATCTGCAGTACCTCAAACAATCCCTGTATACTTTCGCTCAGATCCAGTATGACATATTCATATTTTCCGAGTTCTTCGATCCGTTGGAAGAGGTTTCTCCACTCTTCCGGCTGAATTTCCAACAGGTTCTGTCCGTTGCGCATCGGTGGAATGTAATCCAGGCTGCCTTTGTGCTGGATGACCGTCTGCATCCGTAAAGAAAATTTTCCCGCATCTCCTGTCAGAAAATACAACAGATCTGCCAGGTCTCTGCTCTGTCTCTCCGGAAGGAGTTCTGAGATCCCAATATAGTGTTCAAAATTAAGATACAAAGTGGGATGTTTTTCTGACAGCAATTGGCCCAGCGTCAGTGCAAAAGAACTTTGCAGACATCGATGTACCGGGGAATAGATACCTATAAATTTTGTCTTATACTCTGCACACAAAAACGGCAATTGTGTTCCCACCGTCTCCACATACAATTCCAGCAATTCCTTCCACACCTTGTCAGCTTCCTGGTACTTATTGATATTCGGAAACTGGTGAAAGCGAAGTGTCCCGCTTTCATTAAGAATCGCCTGGCATGCCGGCTCCAATGTACTCAGCGTATCCATGCAGGAAGATTCCGCCACTACCAGCATTGTCACCTCCCCATTTTTCTCCCGTTCCAGCAGTTCCTCCATCTTTGTGTATGTATGGATCTCCCATGGCAGTTCCTTCTGCCTCCTCAAAAACTCCGAAAGAAGTCTCGCATACTCTTCTTCACGGTCGAACAGAACCATAACCGCTTCCTTCTGTTCCATCAATAAACTCCTCCTATGTATAACAGCACACTGCAAAACACGGGACCGGCCATACAGATTCCGCTTCCCGGATGTGCTCTCTCCTCTGCAAAATACGCTTTCCAGCGTCCACAGCGGACAACATCCCACACATATTCACCCAGATAACACAATCTGTCCCACAGATTACGTGCCAGGTACATTTTGCAAAGTGCAAAAACTGCTGCGAATAGCAGCGCGAAAAATAGAAAACAGAGAACTTTTTCACCGGAAAAATATCCTGCACAGACACCCAGGAGCTTCACGTCACCGGCTCCCATGGCACCAATATAAAAAAACAGATAGAATGCCACTGTCGTCAGTAAAACATTGCAAAAATATTCCATAATTCCATAAATCCCCTGTTCCCACCAGCGGAATGTCGCTCCGGCGATCAGGCAGCTCAGGATCAGGCCGTTGGGGATTCTGCGGCTTCTGTAATCATATCCGCAGGCAATACTTAATAGAAAACATAATACACCCTTTATTACTGTGTTCGTTGCATTCTCACTCTCCTTTCCTTCGATTTACAAGTGGTAATGTGGGATGACTCTATCCCATAAAAGAATTCTTTCAGATCTTATAAGATATTTGATACAACCATCGCGATTGGTTGTAAGATGGATTATAGACGTTGTTTTTTCGTCTGACAAGTGTTTTTCCGTAAAAAAATAATCTTTGGTACATTTTAACAATCACCTTTCTCATACAACCTTCTAAAATCCCGCAACTGCTTGATTTTACGACATTTCCATCTGTCAAAGCATATGATAAACCGCCAGGCCGTATAATACCAGGATTCCCGGAAAGCCCAAAATACCCACTGTCAGAGCCGTAGCTGCATTGATTCCCACTGCTACCGTAAATCCCAGAATCTCTATCCCCCAATTTAGAAAATACATAAAGATCACTCCAAAAACGCTCCGCAATACAAGGTTTAAAAACCACTCCGCCTTTTTTCCCAAAAAACTTATGGCAAAGAGCAGGACTGCTGCCCCAATAATCCACAATAGATTCTCCGGATGCTCCATTGTTGTCCTCCCGATCTTTCCGCTGTTTGTTATAATCTATTCCCATTTTTCGCAAAAATGTCTTCCAGTTTTATGTTAGGCAGGTATATTTTCCCTTTCTGCCTCCTATACTGTTAGCAGAAAGGATGGATTTTTACATGAAAATCTTTTTTAGTCAGGTAAATACAAATTCCGAAATGATCGAAGAAGATCTCGCACCGTTGGATTTAAAAGAATCCATAAGAAAAACCCGCCAGGCTCTTGATATCGCCTACGCGGGTTTCGATAATGCAATCGAAAGTGATCTGATCGACAGTTATATCTATGAAATTAATGCTTTGCAGAAACGGTATCAGCACCTCACCGAACTCGCCGCTTCCCAGCCTGTGCGGCAGGAAAAAACTTTATACCAGCATTCCCCGATTCGAGCCCTGGTCAGCCATGTTTTCGGTTAACTGATTTCTTCCGTAAGTCAGTCCCGCATACACGGTCTGCGAATTATTCATCACA
>OKSB01003169.1_pt1 | contig 13404 bp, 7 predicted proteins | sample 1601171 | NCBI WGS metagenome assembly OKSB01 (sample SAMEA3541496, study PRJEB24748) | human gut metagenome | biome: human gut; feature: human-associated habitat; material: faeces | place: China | collected 2012 | reverse complement strand
TCTCACCAAAGTAACCGACGGGTTGTGGAACGTAAGCGTCACCGCCCAATACAGCAGCAACCGCACCACCGTGAAGGTACCCCGCACCTATCAGATGAACACACGCCTCAGCGTAGGCACCGCATATAAACAACCTGAAGACGGAAACGAAGGAGAAGAAGGAGGCGAAGCTTTGAACACTCTCCCTTGAGATAACCAAGAGTACGTATCCGAACGCTTACTACCATGCGCACCTGTAGACTTAGTACAACGCTACCGTCAGTATCAATCCCTGGCAGGAAGGTACGAACAGCGAAGGAGACGCAGGGATGGAAATTTGATTAGGAATATGCTTGCAGGATCCGCCAAAAGCCATATCTTTGCAGCACAAACTAATTAAAAACACCGTACAGAAGTTTATGAGCCATACTATTTTTATTTATGCAAGCATTGTCTTAGTAGTGCTTATCATTTTAGGCGTCGTATTTACGATTATTACTATGCGCCGTTTGCACAGTACACAAAAACAGTTGCAAAAACAGGATAAAGCAAGTACCAAGGAGAAAAAATACGACTGGTATGGGCACTAATCATTTCATATTCATACAAGAATTACCTCCTGAGCAAAATATTGAAACTCAGCGGGCATCCGATTATTTCAGATTAAAACCTGTATAAAAATACTGTTGTAAAACACCTACTCCCAAAGTACATCGAAACACGGAAATCGCTACATTGCGACATGTTTAACCCCCAATTAAAATTGCAAGGTTATGATTATCGGAGTACCTAAGGAAATCAAAAACAACGAGAACCGTGTAGGAATGACCCCTGCCGGAGTAGCCGAGTTGGTGAAACAAGGTCATACAGTGTATGTACAGGCATCTGCCGGTGCAAACAGCGGTTTTCCTGATGAAGAGTACATTGCAGTGGGTGCGAAAATGCTGCCAACCATCGAAGCTACGTATGCCGCAGCTGAAATGATTGTGAAGGTGAAAGAACCTATCGCCCCCGAGTACAAACTGATTAAAAAGGGACAAGTGGTATTTACCTATTTCCACTTCGCCGCCGATAAAATACTTACCGAAGCCATGATAGAAAGCGGTGGCATCTGCATCGCTTACGAAACCGTAGAGAAAGAAGACCACTCCCTCCCATTGCTCACCCCCATGAGTGAAGTGGCCGGACGCATGGCTACACAGGAAGGTGCCCGTTTCCTGGAAAAGCCGCAAGGCGGAAAAGGGAAATTACTGGGTGGCGTACCCGGTGTCCGTCCTGCACGTGTATTAATTCTGGGTGGTGGTGTAGTAGGAACCAATGCTGCACAGATGGCTGCCGGAATGGGTGCGGAAGTACTGATTACCGATATTAATCTGACACGCCTGCGTTACCTCAGTGAAGTGTTACCAAAAAATGTAAAAACTCTATATTCTTCTATGCATAACATCAAGATGGAATTGCCCAACATAGACCTCGTGATTGGTTCCGTACTGATTCCGGGAGATAAAGCGCCACATCTGATTACCAAAGATATGCTGAAGATGATGAAACCGGGAACCGTTCTCGTAGATGTTGCCATAGATCAGGGCGGATGCTTTGAAACCTCTCATCCTACCACCCACAGCGAACCGACGTATGTAGTAGATGACATCGTGCACTATGCGGTAGCCAATATTCCGGGAGCAGTACCATTCACTTCAACTATGGCACTGACGAACTCCACACTACCTTATACCGTGGCATTGGCAGACAAAGGCTGGCAAAAAGCATGTAAAGACGATCCCGCTCTGGCACTGGGACTGAACGTAGTGGAAGGTAAAGTTACTTATAAAGCTGTAGCGGATGTATTCGGACTGGAATATGAACCGATAGAGTGGTAATAGCTGAGTTACGAGCTACGAGTGGCTGCGCTATGACGCTGCAAAGTGCTTGTAGCTCGTAACTTGTAGCTCAATGTGTCTTGGAAAACCAATCCTTAAACTCCTGCACACGTGCCTTGCTTACCAGCACTTTTTCATCCGAGACCTTACAACGAAGATTAATAGACAGACGATTATTGAACCATAAATCAATATCCTTGATAGCCTCACGGGAAATCAGAAATTGCCGATTGACACGAAAGAACAGGGATGGGTCGATACACTCTGTTATTTCATCCAACGTTTGTGGAAATGTATATTCCTTACCATCGGCAAGAACAACCTTCACTTTACAATCCTGAATATAAAACAGTAGAATCATATCCACCGAAATCGGTAGCAACTTGTCACCCTTCACCGGAATGAGAAAATGCGTTTTATAACTTTCCTGTTTTTTCAGCGAATGAATTAATTGCAGCAAAGCATTGTCAGGAGATTTCCCTTGTTCCGAACCATGCAACTGCTCCAACTTATGGAAAGCCTTTTCAATATCACTTTTGCCAATAGGCTTCAATAAATAATCCACACTGTTCACCTTGAATGCACGAAGAGCATATTCATCATAGGCCGTAGTGAAAATAATAGGGCAGGTAATATCTACATGACCGAAGATTTCAAAAGCTGATCCGTCAGCTAAATGAATATCCATAAAGATCATGTCCGGCACAGAGTGCATGGCAAACCAATCCAATACAGCTGCAATACTGTCCAAAGTAGCTTCTACTTCCACTTCCGGCTTTACTTCCTGTAACAAAGCTTTCAGGTTGCGGACTGCCGCTTTCTCATCTTCTATAATAATTACTTTCATGAAACACTCGGTATTAAAGGAATACGTATGGTAAACTGCTCGTTCTCGCTGATTTGTATCTCCCGCTTGTAAAGCAAATGATAGCGTTTTGCAAGATTTGCCAGTCCTATGCCAGTTCCGGTAGTAGCAGTCAGTTTAGGCTGCACCGGATTGGTAACGATTAATTCTTCCCCTTCGGTATAAATACGGATATTCAATGGATGCCTGTCACTTATTTCATTATGTTTCACTGCATTCTCTATCAGCATCTGGACTGCCATAGGAGGCAAATAATAATTGGCATATTTATTATCAATACAAATATCAAAAGAGAGATTATCTTCAAAGCGCATCTTCAACAAAAAGATATAGGCCGACACAAATTCTATTTCATCCTTCAAAAACACACTTTTCGAATCATTTCCCTGCAAGGTGTATCGCAAAACACGGGAAAGTTCCTGAATGTATTCCTGTGCTTTATCCTGGTCTTCGCGTACCAGTGACCGGAGAGTATTCAGAGAGTTAAAAAGCATGTGCGGATTCAATTGATTCTTCAAAGCCTCATATTGGTTCAGGATGTTCTCGGCCTGCAACTGCTGGTTTTCTATAACGACTTCCTGCTGGCGCCGAATAAGGTAGGATATATAACAACTTCCCGATACGGTACAGGTTATTATAAAATCACGCAGAGGATGCAGATAATGATGTACCATGGCATCAATGGCCGGAATATCGAAAGTGTGATGAAAGAATACAAAACATTTCCCTAACAAGCTACTTAAGATCCAAGTCAGTATCAATGACAATATCATCTTCTGCCAGGTGATTTTTACAGCCGGCTGATTAAAGTGGAATAGCAAGGTATTCACCTCAAACAGAATCACAAGAGAAATGAAAGTGAAAAACACTTCGCTTACCACATCAGCAGGCCTCATGCCCGGAAACAGTGTCTGGCTCTCGAAGACATCAAAGAGAGAAACCAATTCCGGAAAATGAATTAATGTTGCCACGGAAATGGAAACGATAAGTATGAACAGTGTATACCGGTTTTTCATGCTTGCAGTATTTTACATACAAAGATACATTTTATTCTATCACATCCTTATTTTTTCAAAGATAAGGAATCTTACTTTTCAGCAGAAGCCTGCTCTTTCATAATCCTTGCTGTGACGTACATACCGGGACGGAATTGATTGTCCAAAGTATCTACCCTGGCATAGACTTCAACAGAGCGTGTATCTTCATCCACTTTCTGCCCGATAGATATCAAAGTAGCCTTAAATACAATTTTGCCCATTCCGTTTACACGAAATTGTACCGGATTTCCCACTTTCATATCTGCCAAATCCTTTTCATAGGTTGTCAATCTGAGTAAAGTCCGGCTTTTATCTACTATTTCACAAAGGGCATCTCCTACATTCATATATTTACCGACATTCATTTTCACATCTGCCACATAACCACTGATCGGAGCTTTAATCTGCAAAAAAGGTTGAATACCCTCCTTTAGCAGGACTTCAGGTTCAACTTCCAGTAATTTCAACTGTGCAGCTGCCGCTTCTACACGGCTCTTCATTGAAAGGTAATCTGCCTTGCTTTGCTGAAGTTTCTTTTGGGAGGCAGCTTGTTCGACAGAAAGAGCTTGTTGGCGAAGATATTCTGCTTCCAGAAATTCAGCCTGTGCATGACTGTCCAGATATGTCTGTTGTAAAGTTATAAAGTCGGGATTTTCCAGAGTAGCCAATACACTCCCTTGTCGGACTGGTTCGCCGGGCAGCAAAGAAGTACTCTTAATGACCCCGCCCATCGTAAGTGAAACTGTCGCCATCCGTTGCGGAGGAATAACCATTGTACCGTTAAATGACACCTGATTGGGTTTAGAAGTAGCTGAGGTAATAGCATCTACCTGAATGCTATCTGTCACGTTTTCTACTACGGCAATAGCGGTAGCCTCTTCTGCCGGTTGGACTTCTTTGTTCTCGCCGCATGCCGTCAGCACCAGCAGAATTAAGAGGAAAGTTATCTTTTTCATCGTCATCATTCTATTTAAAAAGTTCGTATTCAAGGGCTGCTATATTGTATTGATATACCGTTTCGAGGTATCCGCGACGAATGTCACGCGCCACATTAACGGCTTGTATAAATTCAGTTATATTAGTTTCGCTATGTTGCAACTGCAGGTTGGCCACTTTCAACAGTTCATCCGCTTCTTTCAATGCCGATGTTGTATAATAGCGCAAACTTTCAGACTGGCGGCGCAAACTGGCAACAGCTTCCGAAACCTTGTTATATAGATTCTGTGTATTAGTCTCAGCTTCAGTTCTTGCTATGACGGCAGCCACTTTCACTTGCTTTATCTTGCTATGCCGCGGCAAGAAATAAACCGGAAAGGAAACTCCAACCATCCACGAATTCAATCCTTTCAGTGGAAGTATATCCTGACGTACGTAACCGAAGGACAGCTCAGGAAAAAAACGGCTTCGTTCCACATTCAGTTGTGCTTTGGCCTCATTAGCCTGACTCTGGAAATAATTCATGTGAACTTCCGAAAAAGACGGTGCCTGATAATCTACCGGAAATTGCACCAATGCCGTATCTACCGGAACCAATGGTCGATCTGCATAACAGACCCAATTCAGTCGTGACAAAGCCAGTTTTTCTTCTTCTTGCGCCTGAAAAAGGCGATTCTTCATATCCGCTGCCATACTGGTGGTCATGTTTTTCTCCAGCAGGGTTATTTCTCCCTGATGATAGCGCAACTCCCCCATACGCTGCAATTGCTCAGCCAATTTGTTCTGGTCATTGTATAAAGCACGAAGATTGCAAGCATACAGATAATATGCCCATGCGCGCTTCACTTCTGCAACCACTTCTTTTTCAACAACCTGCCGATAGAAAGCTCCCATTTCAACCTGCCTGTTCACCAAGGCATTCTTATAAAAAGGAGTCAACAGAGAGCCTAATCCTTGGGTTACTTCCCACTGCTTATCTTTTCTAAGTTCACCATTCAATTGTCCCCATGAATAGTTCATCTCGGTAGAAGACAATTCCAATACTTCTCCCCTGCCCGCCTTTACCTGACGGATTGCCGCAGAAGCTATTTTCAGCCGGGGGTGATTCTGTTTTGCCAGTTCTATGGCCTGATCCATTGTCACTTTCTCCTGAGCTTTCGCCGTAAAGGGCGACACAACAGCCAACAACAGAAAGAAGAACAAGAACTTTTTCGCTGAGAAACGACGTTTCCATACCACTGTATAGCTTACAATCTGATAGAAAACAGGAATAATAAGCAGTGTCAATACAGTAGATACAATCAACCCGCCAATGACTACGGTAGCCAACGGACGCTGCACTTCGGCGCCGGCCGAGGTGGCAATGGCCATAGGAACAAATCCCAAGGAAGCAACCAGTCCTGTCAAGAAAACAGGCCGCAACAGATGAGCGGTTCCACGGGCAATCACCCGTCTGGTAGAAAGAGCATACATAGTTTCTTTTCTTATATCATTAAAGTGATTAATCATTAAAATACCATTGAGAACCGCTACACCGAAGAGCGCTATGAAGCCTACTCCTGCCGAAATACTGAATGGAAGACCGCGCAGCCATAGTGCCAGAATACCGCCAATCAATGAAAGAGGCACGGTAGAGAACACCACCAATGTGTAAGTAACATTCTTGAAAGCGAAAAACAATAGTAACAGAATCAGCATCAAAGCTACCGGTACAACCACCAACAAAGTATTGATGGCATTCTGTAAATTCTCAAATTGTCCTCCATATTCGAAATAGTATCCGGGCTTCAATTGAATATTTTTATCCAGCGTCTTCTGTATATCCTGCACTACTTGCTGAATATCCGCTCCACGCACATTGACCCCGATTACAATACGACGTTTGGTTGCATCCCGGTTAATCTGTAACGGACCATTCACCAAATCAATGGTAGCCACCTCACTGACCGGTATCTGAATACCTTCATTGGAACGGACAAAGAGTTTATCCAGATTCAAATCAGCCACTTTATCCTGATCCAGACGAACCACCAAATCAAAACGACGCTCATTCTCAAAGACTACTCCACTTGCCTCTCCGGCATAGGCTGTACGAATAATAGTATTCAATTCTTCTATATTGATACCATAGCGGGCAATCTTTCCACGATTATACTTTACTACCAACTGAGGTAACCCCATTGTCTGTTCTACAATCACATCCGATGCCCCGGGTACCTTTTCTACAAAAGCTGCAGCTTCTTTTGCCTTCTGATAGAGTTCATGTGTGTCTTCTCCATAAAGTTTAACAGCAATATCTGCTTTGGCTCCTGTCATCAACTCATTAAAACGAAGTTGAATAGGTTGGGAGAAATTAAACTCTGCACGGTTAGCTAACGGTTCAAGAGCCTCTTTCATCTTCTCTACCATCTCGGCGCGACTGGCAGCACTGGTCCACTCCTTGAAAGGCTTCATGACAATCATTACGTCGGCATCTTCCACTGCCATCGGGTCTGTTGGAACTTCTGCCGTACCTATTTTTGCTACCACATGTTTTATTTCCGGGAGTTTATCCATCAAGAGTTTCTCCGCTTCATTGGATACTTCAATGCTTTCGCTCAACGAACTGCCGGCCGGAAGCGTCATCTGCATGGCAAAATCCCCTTCATCCAACGTAGGAATAAACTCCGCTCCCAGACGGGTGAAAAGAAAGAGAGAAATAACCAGAGCCACAAACGCCGTTGCAACAGTTTGCCACTTAAAACGCAAGCAGAATGACAAGGCACGGGCATAGAGTTTGTTTAGTGCTTCAAAGAATTTATCGGCAAAAGTCGGCTTTGTCACAATATGATGTTTCAGAAACAGGGAAGCCATCATCGGAACGTAAGTCAGTGATAAGAACAGGGCACCGATTATGCAAAATACCAGGGTTTTAGCCATCGGCGTGAAATACTTCCCTTCTATTCCTGTCAAAGTCAATATAGGGAAAAATACGATCAGAATGATGAATACAGCAAATGTCGCAGACCGTACCACACTTGAAGCACCTTTCTCTACTTCCGCATCCATTTCTTCTGCCGACAAAGTGCGACCCTTAAACTTCTTACTGTAAATATGTGCCAATATACCTTCCAATATAACAATGGAGCCATCGACAACAATACCAAAATCTATCGCTCCCAAACTCATAAGGTTGGCAGAAACATTAAAGATACGCATCAGAATGAATGCAAACAGCATGGCTAATGGAATGACGGAAGCCACAATCAGTCCGGCACGTACATTACCCAAAAAAACAATCAATACCAGAAATACGATGATCGCACCTTCTATCAGATTATAGATAACAGTAGAAATGTTACGGTTCACCAATTCAGAACGGTTCAGATAAGGCTCGATGGTAACACCCTCCGGCAATATTTTCTGTATCTTTTCCACTCTTTTCTCCAGTTCTCCGGTTACGACATTGGCATTGGCTCCTTTCAGCATCATGGCAATACCACCCACACATTCGCCCTTGCCGTCCATTGTCATGGCTCCGAAACGTTTGGGTGCTCCGAAGCGTACTGTACCGATGTCACTGATACGGATAGGAATACCATTACGGTTGGCTACTACTATCTGTTCCACATCTTTAATACGGCTTATCATCCCTTCAGAGCGAATATAATAAGCACGATTTACTTTCTCGATATAGCTGCCACCTGTATTCTGGTTATTCTTATTCAAGGCTTCGAATACTTCTCCGATAGTGATATTGAGAGAGAAAAGTACATCCGGATCAACCGCTACTTCATATTGTTTCAGATAACCTCCAAAACTGTTTATCTCAACAATACCCGGGATACCGGACAACTGTCGCTTCACAATCCAGTCCTGAATAGTACGAAGCTCCATTGCATCATATTTATCCTCATATCCCGGTTCCACTTTCAATACATATTGATATATCTCACCCAGTCCGGTGGTGATAGGCATCATTTCGGGCATACCCAACTCGGAAGGAATCTCACCAGCCACACTCTGTATTTGCTCGTTCACCAACTGGCGGGCATCCAGAGTAGGTACACTCTCTTTAAAGACTACCGTCACCACCGACAGCCCGAAACGGGAGACAGAACGGATTTCAGTGACATTCATGATATTGCTCATGGCAATTTCCACGGGCATTGTGATAAGTTGCTCCACCTCCTGTGGTGCCAAGGTTGGTGACACGGTTACAATCTGTACCTGATTGTTCGTAATATCCGGAACAGCATCTATAGGAAGTGTCAACATGGAATAAATTCCACCAATCAAAAGAAACAAAGTGGTAAGCCCCACAAAAAGCTTCTTCTTTACTGAGAATCGAAGGATAGCGTCGAACATGTTTTATACTTTTGGTTTTTGCACAAAAGTAAACTATCCGAATTATACACAGAATGGCTGTGTGCTGAACCAGCTATTTTAGCAATTCAACCGTCGATATCAGTCGTTGAAGTGAAACTACCGACTTACAGTTTATCTCCGAACAGAAAATCTTTCTTCCTCCTATACGCCCATATCAATGCAAGTATCGTAATGCAAAGGTTAAAGATAAACGGAAACTCCTGCGAACGTACATGAAACAATGATTGGAAGAAATCTACAATAAACGGACAAAGCAGCACAGCCAAGTAGTTCATTGCCATCACAAAAGCCAGTGCCAGCGTGGTTTTCTGGGGAACAGCCGTATCCACCGTTTTATCATAGATCAACGGCTGAATAACACCATAGCCCAATCCTACCAGTATGCAGCCCGGTATGATCAGCCATTCTTTGGGAGAAATCCATATCAGTGCCAACCCCAGTGCAATACACAGCAGGCTGTAAAACTTCGTCTTTTCCTTCAGATACTTTACAACATGCCCCAGAAAGAAACCGGGTGCCATGATAGCAAGGAAGAAGAGGGAAATCATCATCCCCGAGTTCCCGCTGGAAAAGTGATGTTCCTCCATCAGGAACGGAAGGTTGAACGTCACAATCAATACGATATAAGTGGTAAGCCCATAGAAAAGCATCAGTTGCAGCAGATGACGGACATGAATACCATACTTACCGGGGATAGCGGGAGCAGCCGTTTCTACCGATGAAGAAGTATCGGCAGGAGATTTATCCGATGACGTGACTTGTGTTTCACCACCCATATTTTCGTCTTTCAGATGGATGGTGAGTATGATGGCTACCAAAGGTAGTAAATAGACCAGGAAAGGCAGATGCCAGTTCACTTCTGCCAGATAGCCGGTAACAGCGGTTGCCACCACCAGCGTAACATTTGTAATGGCGGAACTGTATCCAAATTGCTTCACCCGGTAGGTTCCCGTGAAATAACGGGAAATCAATCCGGTAGAAAGCGGAATAATCAGTCCCGCACCAATTCCCAGCAGGGCGCTGACAGCTATTAATTGCCACATTTTTGTGGAAAACAGGTACAGCACCCCGCTCGCGGCGAACATCCAGAGCCCCGCGCGTAACAGACGGACAAAGTCGCGTTTCTCAGCCAACTTGCCCGCCAACAAAATAAAAGGTATAATCAATAACGACGGTAAAGAACTAAGCATCTGAATATCCAGTTCCGAAGCATCCGGAAAAGTAGTGGAAAGCTGCCCCAAGATAGGAGAAACAGCCAATCCCGGCAAAGAGGTCAATGCAGAAATAGACCAGATGCCGATCAATGTAATAAGAGGAATGGTTCCCCGGCCGGTATTGATTTTCATATACACATATATATTATAGGTTTGAAATAGTGCAAGAGAAACAATTATGGTTATAGAAAGTTCAAAAAAGGAGGAAAGGATAAATAATCATTTAACGGAGAGAGAATGTCAGTCGGGAGTATCTTAAACTCTCCTCCTCGGAGGAGGGGAATTGAGATAGTCAGAATATCAATAACTACACTCCTAAATTATCATTTACCTTCCCTTTAATAAACGCCAAAATATGTAAAACGTCGGAACTTTCCTCTGCAAACACCGTTGTTGTGGGAAATTCGACGGGGAAAATCCTCGCCACCTAAACCTAAACTAAAATATTAGTAAAATGGAAGATGTAAATTTCAGAAAAGGTGATGCCAAAACAGAAGTGTTTGGATCAAACAGAATGTTGCAACCCTCTCCGGTAGAGAAGATCCCTGATGGACCTACCACTCCCGAGATTGCTTATCAGATGGTAAAAGACGAAACTTTCGCTCAAACTCAACCCCGTCTGAACCTGGCCACTTTCGTTACCACTTATATGGACGATTACGCCACCAAGCTGATGAACGAGGCTATCAACATTAACTACATTGACGAAACGGAATATCCCCGTATCGCCGTGATGAACGGAAAATGTATCAACATCGTAGCAAACCTGTGGAACTCTCCGGAAAAGGATACTTGGAAAACAGGTGCGCTGGCCATTGGTTCAAGTGAAGCATGTATGTTGGGCGGCGTGGCAGCTTGGTTGCGTTGGCGTAAAAAACGCCAGGCTCAAGGCAAACCTTTCGATAAACCTAATTTCGTTATCTCAACCGGTTTCCAGGTAGTATGGGAAAAGTTCGCACAGTTGTGGCAGATTGAAATGCGTGAAGTGCCTTTGACCCTTGACAAGACTACTCTTGATCCGGAAGAAGCCTTGAAGATGTGTGATGAAAACACCATTTGTATCGTACCTATTCAGGGTGTGACATGGACCGGACTGAACGATGACGTAGAAGCACTGGACAAAGCTCTCGATGCTTACAACACCAAGACCGGTTACGATATTCCTATCCATGTAGATGCTGCCAGTGGTGGTTTCATCCTGCCGTTCCTCTATCCTGAAACGAAATGGGACTTCCGTTTGAAGTGGGTTCTTTCTATCAGTGTCAGCGGACATAAATTCGGTCTCGTTTATCCGGGTCTGGGTTGGGTTTGCTGGAAAGGCAAAGAATATCTGCCCGAAGAAATGTCATTCAGCGTAAACTATCTGGGTGCAAACATTACTCAGGTGGGATTGAACTTCTCCCGTCCTGCTGCTCAAATCCTGGGTCAGTACTACCAATTCATTCGCTTAGGATTCCAGGGATACAAAGAAGTGCAGTATAATTCGCTGACCATTGCGAAGTATATCCATGACGAAATCGCCAAGATGGAACCGTTCGTCAACTATTCAGAAGAAGTGGTGAACCCGTTGTTCATCTGGTACATGAAACCGGAGTACGCCAAGAATGCTAAATGGACGTTGTACGACCTTCAGGATAAACTGTCGCAACATGGTTGGATGGTACCGGCTTATACCCTGCCTTCTAAACTGGACGACTACGTCGTAATGCGTGTGGTAGTACGCCAGGGCTTCAGCCGCGACATGGCAGACATGTTGCTGGGCGACATCAAGAATGCCATCACTGAACTGGAAAAATTGGATTATCCTACTCCTACCCGCATGGCTCAGGAAAAGAACTTGCCAGTAGAAGCTAAAGTGTTCAATCACGGTTGTAAAGCTCACAAAGCAGCGAAATAATTAAGGGAACCAATCAACAAGGGGACAAGCCAACTCGTCCCCTTGCCAATTCTAAAAAGAAAACGTATGGATAAAAAGATTTCAATCTCTCAACTAAAAGAGGTTGCCCAGGAAGCCTATGAACAGGTAAAGGGTAACACCGGGGGAAAAAATGCCGATTACATCCCCTACCTTGCCAACATCGACAAGAATCTGTTCGGCATCAGCATCTGTCTGATGAACGGACAAACCATTAATATAGGTGACACTGACTACCGTTTCGGTATAGAATCTGTTTCCAAAGTACATACAGCCATCCTTATCCTCCGTCAATACGGAGCACAGAAGGTGCTGGATATGATTGGTGCAGATGCTACAGGATTGCCTTTCAACTCAATCATCGCCATCTTGCTGGAGAATGACCACCCTTCTACCCCATTGGTAAATGCAGGTGCCATCTCAGCATGTTCCATGGTTGAGCCTGTGGGCAATTCGGATAAGAAATGGGAAGCTATCGTTCAGAATATTACTGATTTGTGCGGTTCAGCTCCACAATTGATTGATGAGCTGTATAAATCGGAAACGGCCACGAACTTCAACAACCGCTCTATTGCATGGTTACTGAAGAACTACAACCGTATCTACGATAATCCGGATATGGCACTCGACCTGTACACTCGTCAATGCTCATTAGGTATTACTGCCGGACAACTGGCGATTGCTGCCGGAACCATCGCTAACAGTGGTGTAAACCCTGTCACCAAGAAAGAAGTGTTTGAAGCTTCATTAGCTCCGAAGATTACTTCCATGATTTCTACCGTAGGTTTCTACGAACATTCAGGTGACTGGATGTACACTGCCGGCATACCTGCCAAGAGCGGTGTAGGTGGTGGAGTTATGTCTGTACTGCCCGGAGTGTTCGGTGCAGCTGCATTTGCACCTCCTTTGGACGAAGCAGGGAATTCTGTTAAATCACAACTCGCCATCAAGTATATCATGAACAAATTGGGTTTGGGCGTGTTCAATGGTGACCGTGTGACTATTGTAGAATAAGACAATCTCTCTTTTTCATAAATAAAAGGCGTCGTCAGTCCGGAGAGGATAGGCGGCGCCTGTACTTATATATACTCAATATACGGCTTGTAAACTATAGAAGCTATCAGCTAAATTAATTCATTTCGGATGGGTTATGAACTAAATGATAAATAATCTTTTAGACGCGGATGACACGGATGACGCGGATCTTTTT
>OKSB01003162.1_pt1 | contig 13423 bp, 13 predicted proteins | sample 1601171 | NCBI WGS metagenome assembly OKSB01 (sample SAMEA3541496, study PRJEB24748) | human gut metagenome | biome: human gut; feature: human-associated habitat; material: faeces | place: China | collected 2012 | reverse complement strand
GTGATTGACCTGGGCACGACGACCAATATCGAGGTCATCGACGTGCACGGTACCTTTGTGGGCGGCGTTATCGCGCCAGGCCTGGCCCTCGGCGCCCGCTCGCTCTCGGCCGCTGCGGCGCGTCTGCCACAGGTCGAGCCCTCGGCGCCAACGCACGTCATCGGACGCAACACGCGTGAGGCCATGCGCTCGGGTGTGGTTTTGGGCGAGGTAGCCCGCATCGACGGAATGCTCGACATGGTGCTTGCCGAGATGCGCGCGACCAAGGCCGCGGGGGAGGGCGATGTGCCCATCGTCATCACCGGCGACGATGCCGAGGCGCTCGCGGCGTTGGTCGGCCACAGCCTGACGGTAGACGACGCGCTGACGCTGCGGGGCCTCGCCGAGCTCTACCGCATCAATCAAAAGCCCCGTCGCGTGTAAAGCTGAGGGCATCGGTGGGGGAGGAACTGGCGCCCATCGTGATCACCGGCGACGCCGCACGCGAGATGGCGGGTCTGCTACGCCATGGCCTTGTTCCCGGCGCCGCGCTCACCCTCCGCGGTCTGGTGGAGCTCTACCGCGTGAATACGCAACGGCGTAAAGTGTAGCGTTATTGACATTTCGATTGTTTATATATTTGCAACTGAGTTAAGAGGTGGGGGCAACATACAAGTTGCCCCTATTCTAAGTCGATTTATTTCATTGTGATTAATAAGGTATTTGGGGCGGATCAACGCGCTCTTTGCCTTATCGAATCATTGTTAGGAATCGTTGATACTCGCTGTTTTTAGCAATGATTTGAGTATTTGATGCGGCATATGCTGCGTCTAGTTGAATCGAATAAGCGGAATTTGAAAGACTGTTAACCGCTTGACTCATATTTTGGATTGTTTTATCCGAGGCTTCAACGGCTTCGTAAACGAGTCGTTGTTGAGAGCTAATCTCGTCTAACTTATCGATGACAATATCTAGCTTATCGATAATGGTACCTAATTTACGTTCCATTTCAAAGATGTTATAAGCTTCACCGAGCGTCGAACATCTGCCTGCTTCGAAATATTCGCTAATTGACGCCATGGGGATAAGAGAGCGATATTTTGGATAGATCAAACCAACGCTATAGAAATCGTTCAAAAGAGATTCGGATTCTTGTAGTTTAGCCCTCATTTTATTGAGGTTTTTCGCCTCGGATGCATTTAAATCCTCCAATAAGAGCGTTTTTTGGCGATTATTCTCGAGAATTGTCTCCTTCCGATTATTTGCTTTTATCTTTTCGCTTTTCTCGTGCGACCGTCCGCCCATGCCAAGCAGAAAGCCGATTCCAATTAGCGTGGTTATTGCAAGAGGGAGAAATGGTTTAATCACATTAATAAAGCCAAAAAAGGGCTTTACTAGGTATGAGCAGTAGCCGCCGAGGTCGGGACTAAAAATAAGGGCTACAAATGCATACCCGCTGAAAATCGAACTAATAAACGAAGCGAAGATCGCCGTTATGAAGGCCAGTGCGATAATTCCTGCGGCAGATGTTGCGCCAAACAATAGGGCCGATAAGATGCCTGAAGATATATTGCCGGCCAGTCCACTTTCGTTGTAGTCGTTTGGAACGTCGGTCGGGACCAGTTTTTTTCTTTCTGAATTGACATAGCCTTCGAGAGCACGGATTGCGTTTTGCTGTACAAGCACTGATTTTTCTAAATTGTAGATTGATTTGACGTAGTTTCGCAGGTCGTTCCCCTGAACTTCCATATCTGACCTTCCTTGTTGTAATATATCCCAACAGTAGCATTACTATATCACGTACGCTCTCTAGCATGGATAACAGCCAAAATGCGGGATATAGAGTGCTCGTGGGTCATAATTTAAAAAAGCTGAGAACGACCCAAGGGCTGTCGTTGCGAAAACTTGGCTATATGACCGGAATTGACTATGCGCATGTTCATTCAATCGAAACGGGCAATGCTAATCCGACAATCGGTACATTGATAAAACTTGCCGATGCATTGGACATCGACTTGAAAAGTCTATTAGACTCGAATTAGCAAGTCATTTAAAAGCCGAATGATTGATATCTGCCTGCTACAATGGAGCGAAATCTCCTATATATCATCGAGCGGGGCATCACATCGACTGGGGAGGTACGCATATGTCGGGCACTCAGCATAAGATCGCTTCCGGCAAGCGCCTGGACGTCATTAGCTGGGACGAGTTCTTTATGAGCGTGGCCATCGCCGCGCAGCGCCGCAGCAAGGACCCCAACACGCAGGTGGGAGCGTGCATCGCCAGCACTAACCACCGCATCCTTTCGGTGGGTTACAACGGCACGCCCTCGGCGCTCAACGACGACTTTTTCCCGTGGGGTACGAGCGATGACCCGCTGCAGGACAAGCACAACTACGTGGTCCATGCCGAGGCCAACGCCGTGCTCAACTACCGTGGCTCGCTCAAGGACCTCGAGGGTTCCACGGTTTACGTCACGCTGTTCCCGTGCCACGACTGCGCCAAAATCCTGGCGCAGGTGGGCGTGGGCGAGGTCGTCTACCTGGACAATAAGTATGCCGACACCGATGACGGCCGTATCAGCCGCCGCATTCTCGACTCCTGCGGCATCAGCTACCGCCAGGTCATCGTCGATGTCCAGATTGGTACCGGGGGACAGGCTCGGCAGTAGCGCGTGCCAACGCCAGATGGCGGCAAAACAGCCAAAAGAGCCCCGTCCCAAATTGACTGCTCGTGAAAGTCATGTCCGCACGCATGGCTGGCGCCTAAGCGGGTACATGGCTGTAGTAACATAGCCCCTGTCCGCGGGCGTGCCCGCGTTATTGTGAGAAAGGAGCCCCTGTGGCTGTTAACGAAGAGCTGCTTAAGAAGGTTCTTGAAGAGATTCGCCCCAACCTGCAGGCCGATGGCGGCGATATGGAGTATGTGGGCGTCGACGACGAGGGCGTTGTCAAGCTGGAGCTGCAGGGCGCTTGCGCCGGCTGCCCCATGAGCTCGCTAACCCTTTCCATGGGTATTGAGCGCATCCTGAAGGAGCATGTGCCCGGCGTTACCCGCGTTGAGCAGGTCAATGCTTCCGGCGAGGCCGAGGACCTGTACGACGAGTACGCGCCGTTCTAAGACGCGAAAGCTGCGGACGGTACGCTCCGCATAGACGTTACGTCCAAATATGCGGCTGCGAGCGTAAGGCCCGCGGCCGCATTTGTATGTAGGGAGCAGGGGATCGATATGCTCAACGACCTCTACCATATGCTTGATCCCGTCGCGATCTCGGCGGGCCCCATCACTATCTACTGGTACGGCCTGGCCTACGTGGTCGGCGCCCTGCTCACGGCGGTCGTTATGTACCGCACGCAGCGTCGTTGGGGCTTCGACATTACGATCGATGACCTGACGAGCGTCGTGGTCGGCGCGGTCTTTGGCCTCATCATCGGCGCGCGCCTGTTTTACGTCGTCTTTTACGGCGATGGCTACTATTGGACCCACCCGCTCGAGATCTTTGCCACCAACGAGGGCGGCATGAGCTTCCACGGCGGCCTGGTGGGCGGCATCTTGGGCGGTATCATCGTGTGCCGCATGTATAAGCTCGACGCCTGGACCATCGCCGACCTTGCCGTGATCGGCGCCCCGCTGGCCCTGTGCCTGGGCCGTTGTGCCAATTTCGTCAACGGCGAGCTGTGGGGTAAGCCGACCGATCTGCCTTGGGGTGTGGTCTTTGGCGGCACTGCGGGCGATATGCCGCGCCATCCCTCCCAGCTCTATGAGGCGTTTCTTGAGGGCGTCGTGCTCTTCTGTTTTTTGCAGGTGCTCAGCCGCAAAAAGCCACTGCTGCCCCAGGGTACGTTTATGGGCGTGTTCGTGATGGGGTACGGCGTCGTCCGCTTTCTCGTTGAGTTCGTGCGCGTGCCCGACGCCCAGCTTGGCTATCTGCTGGGCGGCGTCATCACGATGGGTCAGCTGCTGAGCCTTCCGCTCGTTATTGCGGGCCTGGCGCTCATCATCTTCGCCCGACACCGCAACCGTCCCCAGCGCGTCTACCTGGACGCCTAACCAAGACCACCACAAAGGGGACAGGCGCCTTTGTGGTGGTCTGCTGGGCAACGATGGCAGAACTGTAACGTTTTCCCAGATAAAACCTGCCAAAATAAACCTGTCCCTTTTTGGCGGGTTTCTAGAAAGGCTCTTTGGACTGTGAAGGATTCCGACCTCTCCACAACGGCTGCGCGCGACGCTGCCCGCATCGTCTGGTTTAAGCGCTACCCCGCCAAGCAGACGCTCATCGCATTTCTGCTCGCGCTGTTGGCGACCACGGCGTTTTCCATCGATCCCGCGCCGGTCTCGAGCAACGCAGTCTTGGTGATTGACCCCAAAGCCTCGGGCATGCTGTACGTGTGCTACGAGGTGCTCCTCTCGTTTGCCGGCCATACCGACGCGGTCATGCTGCTTGCGCTTGCCTGCCTGCTCACTCTGCCGTTTCGCTACGTATTCTTTGGCCGCGGCGATGCTTGGCGTCCTTCGGTGATCCTTCCGTCGCTGTTCTTTGCCGTCTGCATGGTGTTTGGCCGCAGCTACGACCTCACCGATTCTGCCGAGATCGTACTCGGCGACAAGGCTCGGATCATCTGCGCCTGGATAGGCGGTGCGGGCTGGATGCTCTTGGCGGTCGTTGCCTTCTACCTCGCTTTTGAGTGTCTAGATTGGCTGAGCTCTCGGCGCATTCCGTTTTCCGAAGCGCACTTTGGCCGCGTATGGCGTGTGGCTCACGCCGTGCTTTCGGTCCATCCCTTTGTCGGGCCCTTCCTGGTGCTTATGGTCGCCTGGGCGCCCACGCTCATCGCTTCGCTGCCCGGCCTTTTTATGGGAGATACGGGTGCGCAGATTCGCCAGTGGTTCAACTACCCCAACGGCACGAGTGACTACCTGCGTCTGCTCAATCCCAATGTGTTGCTCAACGGACATCACCCCGTGGTGCACACGGCTATCATCGGTTCGTGCGTCCAGCTGGGGCTTTCACTGTTCAACAGTGCCAACGCAGGTCTTGCCATCTACACCTGCGCTCAGTTCGTCATTACGGCCGCCTGCATGGCCTATTCCATCTCGTCGCTGCGCAAGCTGGGCGTGAGTCTGCCGGTCCGCGGCGTGATCTTGCTGTTCTTTGTGTTTATGCCCATGTTCTCCAACTACGCGGCCCTGCTTACCAAAGATGTGCTGTTTGCCGACGCGTTTTTGGTGCTGTTGGTGCAGGCCGTGAAGCTCGTGGCATGCGGCCTGCCCCGTCGCGATGCCAATGCCGAGCGTGCGGGCGAACAGAGGCCCGTGCTCTTTGCGCGCCATGACTGGCTGCTGCTCGCTCTGGGTGCCATGGGTTCCACGTTTCTGCGCAACGGCGGCCTGGTGTTTCCCCTGGCGGCATGCGTAATCGCGGCGGCGTTTTGCGCATGGGACGCGCATGTGGCTCGTCGCGCAGCCAAGCAGGCTGGTGCTGCGCCTTCGGGCTCCATCCCGCGTTTCCGCTGGATGGGAGTTCTTGCGGTGCTTGCACTCTGCCTTGCCTCTAATATGTACTTCACCAAGGTCTTTATGCCGGCGCACGACATTACGCCTGGTTCCAAGCGCGAAATCCTCTCGATTCCGTTCCAGCAGACGGCTCGTTTCGTCCAAAAGCACGACGGCCTCAACTCGGGTGTCAACCCTACGGTTAAGGAGGACGGCACTATCGTGGAGGCTCCTTGCGACGGCTTGGTGACCGACGATGAGCGTGCCGTGATCGACCGTGTGCTCAAGTACGACAATCTGGGCCGCCGTTACAACCCCGACAAGTCCGACGCCGTCAAGAACTGCTTTAACGAGTACGCTTCGCAGGAGGACATCAAGGCCTATTTTGAGGTCTGGGCGCAGATGTTCAAAAAGGATCCCGAGTGCTACATCTCGGCGCTCATCAATAACTACTACGGCTACTTTTATCCGAGTGCCCGCGATGCGTGGGTCTACAGCACGGCGCGCAGTGCCGAGATTATGGCGAAGCCCGATAACCTCAAGTACTTTGACTTCCATCCGGTCGATAGCAAGGTTGTGCGCTGGTGCGACCACCTGATCAACCTGTATCGCGTGGCGGTGCAGCGCATTCCGTTTATCTCGCTCACCATGAGCTCGGCCACCTATGTGTGGATTATGATCGCCGTGGTGGTCTACCTGTTGCGCCGCCATTCGTGGCGCGGGCTGGCCATTTGGGTGCCGCTGCTGGGCGTGCTCGCCGTGTGTCTGATCGGTCCCTGCAACGGTTCGACCTATATGCGCTACCTGTATCCGGTTATCGCCTGCATGCCCTTTGCCATCGGTGCCACCATCACTCGCAGCGACCTTCTCTGGTCCTAATTTGGTGCAAAGGGGACAGGTTGCTTTGCACCAAAGGATGGCATCATCACGACGCCTTCATTTTGGGGTTTATCTCGCAGGCCAGTAGGTATATCATAACGACGTTTGTTTATATTGCCCGAGCATCTGCGCTGGGCTTTAGGTCAAAACCGATAGGAGACACGTATGTCCGGACACTCTAAGTGGGCCACAACCAAGCATCGTAAGGGCGCGCAGGACGCCAAGCGTTCCGCCCTCTTCTCCAAGCTGAGCCGCAACATCACCGTTGCTGCCCGTCTCGGCGGTGACCCGCTGCCCGAGAACAACGCCAGCCTCGCCGCTGCTGTTGCTAAGGCCAAGGCTCAGTCCATGCCCAAGGACAAGATCAAGTCCGCTATCGACAAGGCCTTTGGTTCGGGTGCCGATGCCGCCGTCTACGAGAACATCGTGTACGAGGGCTATGGTCCCGCCGGTGTTGCCGTCTATGTTGACTGCCTGACCGACAACCGCAACCGTACTGCCGCCGATGTCCGTTCCGCCTTCTCCCACGCTGGTGGCAACCTGGGCACCTCCGGCTCCGTCGCCTTCCAGTTTGAGCGCAAGGGCCAGATCGTCGTCGCCAAGGAGATCCTGGACGAGAACGCCAAGAAGGAGACCATGATCGCCAACGGTGCTGCCGGTGACGAGGATGAGTTCATGATGGCCATCGCCGAGGCCGGTGGCGAGGACTACGAGGACGCCGGCGAGGAGTGGATCGTCTGGACCGCTGCTAACGACGTCATGGCTGTCTCCAAGGCACTCGAGGAGCAGGGCGTCCAGGTCAAGGGTTCCGAGACCACCATGGTTCCGACCACCCCGACCGAGGTCTCCGGTACCGACGCCAAGAAGGTTCAGCGCCTCATCGACCGTCTCGAGGAGCTCGACGACGTCCAGGACGTCTACAGCACCATGGACATGACCGACGAGGTCATCGCTGCCCTCGAGGAGGAGTAGCGCCTGCACGGGTTAAGCCGTGCATATCTGGGCATAATGAAGCGAGCATGCAAGCCTCGTGGAATAGATGAGCCGGATCCGCGTGCGTATGGCACCGGACCCGGCTCTTTTATAATGATGCGAATCGTTTTGCATTCTGTGGACCGAAACCTGAAGGGAGCGCGCGTGCGCGTACTCAAACGAGCCCTAGCGATCGTGTATCTTGCCGCCGCCATCGTGGCGCTGGGTACGCTTGTCTGCCAGTTCTGGGGACCGTATACGTATCGCTTTATGCTGCTATTGCGTGACACCATGCCTCGCGTCGTCGTTACGGTGTGCGCCGCCATCGTGGCGCTTGGCGTGCTCATCGGTTTTTTCCGCTTGATGTTCGCGCGTCGCGAGCCGTCCTGCGTGCATCCGGCGGGGGAGCGCAATATCGAGGTCACGCTCGCGGCGCTTTCCTCGTGCGCCCGTGCCGCGGCTGAGCGCGACGACCGCGTGATGGTCGAGCATATCGAGGCGCGCGTCCAGGGCTCCGACGAGTCGCACGTCCGTTTTAAGGTCGACGCCATCGCGCTCGACGATCACGATGTGGCTTCCCTTGCAACCGTGATGCAGCAGCGTATCGAGGAGGCCTGCGATACCATGCTCGGCACGCCGGGCACGACCGCACGCGTCCGTTTTTTGCCGTCTAAGACTACCGTCCAGACCGTGGAGGTTTCCGGTGAGTGATACCAATCAAGACAAGACCGTCCGCACCCCGCGCCTGACTATCGACCAGAGCGCCGCGCCGGCAAGCGAGGTCGTCGACCCCAAGGTAGAGGGCACCGAGTCGCGTGACGCGGTCGCCGACGACTTTGACGAGGCTATGGGTCTCATCAAGGGTACGGGGGCGGCTATCTGGAGCTACGCCGTTCGCCATCCCAACACCACGCTCGGCGCCGTCGCAGGCTTTGTGCTCGCGGTGCTGGTGCTCACACTCGGCCTGTGGGACACGCTCGTCATCGCTTTCTTTGTGCTGATCGGCGCCGTGATCGGCCAGATCCGCGATGGCGAAAACGGCATCGTCAACTTCTTCGGCCGTCTGTTTAGCGGCCGCTAGCATGTATTCGACCGCCGCGTATGCGGTGGGCATAAGGAGGAACCATGGCTTTTAACACGAAGGTCGATGTGGCCGATACCGAGCTCGAGGCGGACGAGACCGTCGTCGACGAGGCCGAGGACGTAACGCTCGAGGATGAGGCGCTTGTCGAGGCCGAGTCCGAAGACGAGGTTGACGAGGACGACGAGGAAGCGGACGAGTCCGAGGACTCGCTGACCTATTCCAACGGCGTGATCGAGAAAATCGTCGCTATGGCCACCCGCGAGGTGCCGCACGTCCTGGGCATGAAGGGCAACCTCATGCACTTTGTGCAGGAGCAGTTTGGTGCCGAGAACCTGACCAAGGGCGTGACGGTCGAGGTCACCGACGACAACCGCGTGGTCGTCAACATCTCGGTCATCATCGAGTACGGCGCCTACGCGCCTGCGATTTTCGACGACGTTAAGGCACGCGTGACCGAGCGTCTCGCCGCGATGACTGGCCTTGAGGTGGCGGGCGTCAATCTGCGCATCGAGGACGTCATCACCCCCGAGGAGTACGAGCACCGTACCAACCAGCACGAGTAACCTGCCAAAAAGGAACAGGTTTATTTTGGCAGGTTTTATCTGCGAAAACGTCAAACGGCCGGTCGCGCAGGCACATGTGCGGCCGGCTGTTATTTGTATGCCCCCGATGCAGGCATACCGCTTGTCTAACTAAGGGTTGCAATCCCCACGTTCCGCGTTACTCTAATGGGCGCATTGTTTCCAAATTGTTAACGAGGGGTTGCCGTAATGGCCGACGAGCACGAAACAGAAAGCAAGGCATGGGCAATTGAGGCCGCTGCGGCAGAGGCGGCGTCGCGTGCTGCCGAGGAGGTGCATCGTCCTCCCGTAGTGCCGATGGAGCGCGTGGTCGATCGCGATGTTATCGAGCGGGGCGAGCGCGCTGGTCGCAAGCGCAGCCAGGAGCCGGGCTTCCCGCGCTTTTTCGCTGAGCTCAATCTGGGTCTGATCCTCACGGCCTTTGCCATCGTCGCGTTTAAAACCCCTAATCACTTTGCTTTTGGCGGCACCTCGGGCGTGTCGGTCATTCTGTCCACGCTGTTCCCGACCCTGCCCGTCGGCGTCTTTATGTGGATTATCAATGCGGTCCTGGTCGTTCTGGGCTTTATCTTTTTGGAGCGCAAGGCAATCCTGTGGAGTGTCTTCGCCTCGTTTGCGCTGTCCGCCTATGTTTCGCTGTTTGAGCTCTTTATTCCGACCGATGTCTCGATGACGGGCGATATGTGGCTCGACCTGTGCTTTGCCGTGATTCTGCCGGCGCTCGGCAGCGCCATCGTCTTTGATATTGGCGCCTCGACGGGTGGCACGGACATTCTTGCCATGATCCTCAAGCGCCGCACGACGCTCGAGATTGGCCGCGCCCTGCTGCTGGTCGATATCGGCATCGTGACCATCGCGGCCTTCTTGTACGGTCCGCGCGTCGGTCTGTATTGCGTGCTCGGCTTGTTTGCCAAGACGCTTGTGGTCGACAAAGCCATCGAGAGCATTCACCTGCGTAAAGTCTGCACGGTCATTTGCTCCGAGCCCCTTAAGGTCGAGGAGTTTATCGTCAAGCATCTCAACCGTACGGCGACTATCAGCCGCGGCTACGGTGCTTTCTCGGGCAAGTGCGTGACGGTGATTATGAGCGTGCTGAGTCGTCGCGAGGCCGTGCAACTGCGTCGCTACGCGCGCGAGATCGATCCGGGTGCCTTTATCACGATTGTCGACAGCTCCGAGATCGTCGGCAAGGGTTTCCGCGGAACGAACTAACGCGGTCGAGCTCATCAAACAATCGAATAGCGCCCTGCGCATTGCAAATGCGTCATGTTGGAGTATTTGTCCCCACATTGGGCAATAATGATGCTAAAGACATCGTTTGCGATCCAATTGATTCGTTCGAGATACGAAGGGATGATTCTATGTTCTGCTCGCAGTGTGGCGCCCCCATGGGCGATAACGACAAGTTCTGCGGCGCGTGTGGTGCCCCCAATGCCGGTGCCGCAGCCTCTGCCCCTCAGGGTCAGCCCCAGCAGTTTGTTCCGCAACCGCCCGTGGCGAATGCGTCCAAGGGCTGTGTGGCTCAGGCGTTTGAGGATATGACCAAGACTCCGGGCGTGCTGCAGCGCGTGTGCCAGATTGCCTTTTTACCGGCGCTGATTTGTGTCGTGTCAGTGCTCGTGCTGTTTATTCCCGTTATTGGCGGCATTGCAGCTGCCATCGGCTTTTTGGCAGCTTGCATTGCGAGCGTGTGTGGTTCCGGCTTTGGTATTGAGTGGGGTCGCGATCTGTCGCTCAAGGTTGATGACGGTATGGATCGTCCACTCATGCGTTCCACGTCGTTTGGCCTCGGAGTCTTTTCGAGCGTTATCTCGGTCGTGCTCGAGGTTATTGCTGCCATTCCCGTTATCGGTGTAGTGCTTTCGCTGGTGGAGAGCGTGGTAATTGGCGCCGCGGGCTCGTATTCGTATTACGGCTCTTATGCACTCGAGGCAGCGCTGTTCGGCTCGCTTGGCCTGCTTGTCCTGGCTATGATTGCCGCGGCGGTCCTGGGCGTCTTCTTTACCATGTTCGCCGACATCGCCGTGATGCACTTTGCGGTGACCGGCCGCGTCGAGAGCGCGTTTTCGCTCGATAAGGTCTGGGCGGCCTTTAAGAACAATAAGACCAAGCTGTTCTGCGCTTCGTTCCTTCCCGAGTTTTTGACGGGCCTGGTTGCCAACGTTGTCACCTGGATCCTGACGTTCGTCTTTGGCACCATTGCCTCTGTCGGTATGTATAGCTACTACTACCGTCCTACGGCTATTGAGGCGCTTGTTACCGGCGGCGGCATCACACTCGTGCTGTTCCTGGTGCTGGTCGCTTTTGTTACCGTATTTCTTACGGTCTTTGGCAAGATGCTCAAGCACCGTGCCGTTGGCTATTGGGTTGCACGTTATGCAAGCGAGTGGGCCGACGAGGACAAGGACGACGTCCTGACTTTTGTATTGCCCTTCGAGAAGAAGTCCGCTCCCTCGGGTTACAGCGCTCCGGATGTCGCGCCTGAGTCCGAGCCCAAGCCTGAGCCGGCACCTGCACCCGCTCCCGCGACCGAGCCTGAACCGGTGCCCGAGCCTGAGCCGGCGCCCGAGTCTGAGACGGCATCTGAGCCTGAGCCTGCGCCCATGACGGACCCGGAATCCGCGTCCGAGCCAAGCTCCGACGAGGAGCCTCAGGACGAGTAGCCATGCCGTCTGCTATTTGGGGACGGGCTAGAAATAGCGCATGACAAATGAGCGGGGGCGGACGTGTCGCAACGTCCGCCCCCGCTTTGACATCGCGATGTGGCTATGACTGCGAGATGCCAGCGAATCGATTACTCGTCGTGCTTCTCCTCGCGGCGTGCAGCAGCGCGGGCTTCGTGGATGCCCTTGATTGCGGCGTGCCGGGCGGTGCGGGCATCGTGCATGGCGTCGCGGGCCTCGGCGGCCGTGGCCTTGGCAGAGCGCAGTTTGGCTGCCAGGTCGGGATTGGTCTCGGCGACCGCGGCAATCGTGGGGCCGTCGAGCTCTTCTTGTGTGGGCTCGGCCAAAAAGTCGATGGCATATTGGGCGGCCACCATGGAGCCCTTGGCCAGTACCGACTCGTCAATCTTGTAGAAGCAAGAATGTTGGGCGTACGTGGCGCCAATCTGGGGGTTGCGCGTGCCAACAAAGGCGAGCACGCCCGGTACGCGGCGCAGGTACTCCGAAAAATCCTCACCCGAGAGTGTGCCGCGATAATGGCCTTGGCCGGTGGGGCCCAGGCATTTGATTACTGCCTGGCGGCAGCGCTCGCTCGAGGCGGCATCGTTTTCGACCTTGTAATTGGCGATGGTGTAGTCGGTGAGCTCTGCCTCGGCGCCCAAGGCGGCCGCGGTATGCTCCACGATGCGGCGCATGAGCTCCGGCATTTCCTCGTGGGTCGAATCTCCGTAGGTGCGCACCGTGCCGGCGAGGTAGGCCGTGCCGGCGATAACGTTGCGCGCGGTTCCGCCGTGCAGCTCGCCGACGGTAATGACGGCCGGCTCGTAGGGGCTGATCTCGCGCGAAACGATGGTCTGCAGGGCATTGACGATCTCGGCGGCCACCATAACGGCGTCGTGGCCGCGCTGGGGCATGGCACCGTGGCATGAGGTGCCGCGAACATCGATGCGGAACCAGTCGGTATTGGCCATGCGCGGTCCGGGCTCGCAGCTCACGGTGCCGGCGTCGACCTCACTCCAGATGTGCGCGGCGTAGGCGCCATCGACGCCGTCGAGCACGCCCGTGCCGATCATGAGCTTGGCGCCCTGGCCGTTTTCCTCGCTGGGCTGGAAGACGATGCGGACTTCGCCGTGGATGTCGTCGGTCATATGGCGCAGGATTTGCAGCGTGCCGAGCATCATGGCGATGTGGCAGTCGTGGCCGCAGGCGTGCATGCAGCCCTCGTTGACGCTGGCAAACTCCTCGCCGGTCTGCTCGGTGACGGGCAGGGCGTCGATGTCGGCGCGCAGCAGGATGCGGCGGCGTGGCGTGCCGTCCTCGCGATAGGCGTCGGGCGCGGTGCCGCGAAGGGTCGCCACCAGGCCCGTCTTGAGGGGACGCTCGTAGGGGATATTCATGGCGTCGAGCTGGTTGGCGATGTCGGAGGTCGTGCGCTCCTCGGCAAGGCTCAGCTCCGGGTGCTTATGGAAGTGCCGGCGCTGCTTGATGATATAGGGCTCAAACTCGGCGGCGATATCTCGGATGGCCACGGTGACCTCGTCTGCCGCGCGAACCTCGGTTGTCGACATAATCTGCTGTGCCTTGGTCTTCGTCATGGTCGATTTGCTCCTTGCTGGGTCGATCGCAAAATCATACAGGCTTATCCAAGTATGCCACCTGCCGCTAGGGCTGGTAAAGTTGCCATTTGCCGCTTGGGGTTTTGTTGCAAGGGCGGGGGAGTACACTCGGGGTTGTTGAACTTGTACCCGTCTTTTCTGCCTGGTACTCCG
>OKSB01003160.1_pt1 | contig 13426 bp, 11 predicted proteins | sample 1601171 | NCBI WGS metagenome assembly OKSB01 (sample SAMEA3541496, study PRJEB24748) | human gut metagenome | biome: human gut; feature: human-associated habitat; material: faeces | place: China | collected 2012 | reverse complement strand
CTTGTGGCGTTGGGCGGAAAATAATAAGAAGCCTTCGCGCTGCGGAATGATTTTGGAAACTAAGTACGGGGACCCGCCCAAACCGTCCTGCTCAATCGCCCTTGTGGTGTTGGGGCTGAAAGGGTGGGACGCGTGGGTCATTTGGTTGTTAGGGTTAGTAGGTCGTTGGGGGTTTTGAGGTTGTAGGTGGCGTTTGGGATATCTTGGTGTGATCCCCATGCTGCTCGGGCAAAACTGACCCCTGCCGAAGTTGCGCATTGTTCGTCGTAGACGGTGTCGCCAACGTAGACGACGTTGCCAGGATTCGCGCCCGTACGCCGGAGATATTCGAGCATGGGAGCGGGTGCGGGTTTATGTTCGGTTGTGTCTTCGACAAGGATGATGTGCTCAAAATACTTATCGAAGCCAAGGGGTGCAATTTCTTCTGCGTATTCGTCGCGCGCACGTGAGGAGACGATGCCAAGTTTGCAGCCGTTGTCGGAGAGTGTTGCGATAACTTCGTGCAAGCCGGGAAACACGCTGATGGTGCTTTTAAAGCTGGCGGCAACTTGGCACCAGCGATTCAGCGTTGCCTGTGAGTAGATCCCAAGTTTCTCAAGGGCGTTCTTGCCGGGTATGCCGAGGGCAAATTCAAGCTCGTGTCGGGGGAGCGTTTTGCCGGTTTCTTCTTGGATAATCTGGCCAAGCGATGACAGCACGCTTTCTTCTGTATCTGCCAATGTCCCATCAACGTCAAACACGATATAGTCAAAGTACTTCATATAGTAGCTCCTATCCGTTGTTTGCCTGCAAGTTTGATGCAGTGACAGAAGAAGGGCTAGCGGGATTTCTGCCTGGTACTATCGAGATTCTGCCTCGCTGCTCGATAGCTCGAAGGAGTGCATCCCATTTGTTCTTTAAATACCTGGCCAAGATGGCTTGCTGTCGCAAAGCCGCATTGGCGCGCGACTGTCTGGACCGTTCGCGTGGTGTGTGCCAAAAGTTCGCAAGCACGGTTTACGCGGTATGCGCGCAGATATGCCGCCGGGGTCGTTCCTGCGCAAGCTTCGATAATGCGGTAACACTCTCTTTCGCTTACGCCGGCTGCAGATGCCATCTGGGGCACATCTATAGCGGCTGCATAGTTTGCGCGGATATAGTCCAGGATTGCCTTGAACTGTACGTCGCGGTTGGTCATCCAAGAGGCGTTGTCGGAGGAAAAGAGCGGTTCGGCCTTGGCGTAAATCTGAATCCAGAGCTCTGACAAGCTATTCCGAAGCGCCATCTCGTTCTGCGGACGTTGAAGGTCGTGGTTAAAGGAACTCTTTAGCAAATCGATAAAGGGCATATCGTCGGGGTTGGTGGGCGACCATTTGAGCACATCGACGCCTCGACATTGAAGCAAAGGATTGATACAGCGCTTTTGAAGGCGTCCCGCGGGATCGCCGAGCATCGACGGCTGAAAGATATGTAACATTTGAATGGCTGGTGCCGAATTGGGTGATTGCAGCGTGCTGTGCAAAACGCCGCCGTTGATAAAGCCGGCGGACCCTTCCTCAAAGCGCACGTGTTCATGAGCCGCGCGCGTTCGATAGTCAATCGCTCCCTGCTCCATGTAGAAAAGCTCGACTTCGGAATGCCAGTGCCAGGGGACGGAATTGCCCGGATAGCGAGCGAATTCTGCGCGTTCGGCAATATAGGGCCAGTCTTCGGCGGTCTCGGGAAACGCTTCCTCGCGTCCTCCGCGGTGCAATTCTATGTGATCCATGTTTCGCATGGCATCAGTATAAAGCGCGATGGGCTTAGATTGCTCTTGCCTGTTCGGGGAACGCCTTGTCTAGGGATGCTTGGAGCTTTTCGAACGATGCTTGCAAGTTGAGATTCTGATTGGTTGAGCGTTTGGCTTTTGTGGTGGGGGAGTCGAGGGGGCTGTTTCTCTGTGTCGGGGGGAAGGAGAAAAGGTCTGCATGTGTTAGGGATGGCTGCTGTGCTGCGTCATTGGAAGAATGCATGCTTATGCGGCCTCCTCGATGTCCGCCAAAAGGTTGCGCACGGGGCGTGCTGCTAGGTCCCGTGCGTTGGCAGTATTATGCCGCGGCTGCCGCAAAGAAGCGCTAAAGAAAGGCTTAACCTGGTTTGGTGTTACGATGAAACTGCAGGTCAGAGGTATTGAGTAACACTCTTGAAAGGTTTTGGGCTTAAGGGCTTTCTAAGGTTTGTGACGTGGATGTGGCGCGGACGTACGGAGCGTGTGAATGCACGCTGTTAGCGCTGCGGCTCTGCGGCGCGCACCTGCTCGATGACCTTTTCCATCGTGGCGTCGATGCGGTCTTTTTTAAGCTCGCATTCCCAGATGGTTATGGGTGTCCAGCCCATTTGAGTGAGTGCTGCCACGGCAGCGCGGTCGCGCTCGACGTTGCGACGGAACTTTGCCTCCCAAAACTCAACGTTGCGCTTGGGCTGGCTAGGGTTGCACTTGGGGCAGCGGTGCCAAAAGCAGCCGTTGACGAAGATGGCGATCTTGCGCCCGGGAAAGGCGATGTCGGGCTTGCCGGGAACCTTCCATTCCAAGCGATAACCCGTAAGGCCCGCGCCGCGCAGGCGCTGGCGAACGAGCAGCTCGGGTTTGGTGTTCGCACGCTTGTTGCCCTTCATGGACTTTTTGATGGCAGCGCGACGGCGCACCAGTTCGCGCTCGTCGGCGGAGAGGTCTGAGGTATCGATGCCGTCGAGCAGGCTGGGCTTGGGGCGTTTTTTGCTACGGCGCTTAGGTTTGTGTTTGGGTTTGGTGGCAAGTTCGTCGGCTGTGGTGGTCTCGGCATCGTTGACGGCGCCGTTGGCCTCAAGCCGATCTTCCTTCAGCTCAATCAGCGAATCGATAAGCCCCTTGTCGGCGGGCATCCATTCCACCGTGGCAAGCGAGGTGCGTGGAATCCAGCGGATATCGAGCTGACGGTCGTGCTTCTGGGGCTCGCCGGACTCTTTAGCCAGCGAGCAGTAATAGCACTCCATTGAGAGATGAAAATCGGGGTAGTCATACTCAACGGTGTAAAAATCACGCAGGTTGGTAACGTTTACCTGCAGCTCTTCCATAAGCTCGCGGCGCACGGCGTCTTCGGGTGTCTCGCCGCGCATGAGCTTGCCGCCTGGGAACTCCCATAGTCCCTGCATGTCGCCGTAGCCGCGCTGCACGGCAAGCAGCTCGTCAGATCCATCCTTGCGAATGATCCCGGCGGCAACATGAACAGTCTTCAACAGGAGCCCTTCCTCAACATCATTACATGACGGGGTAGTCTTTTTGGAACGGGGCTTTTTTAGCTGCCCTATGTCAAATGCGCCCTCATGCCTCAAAAGCTTCGGATGGGGCAGCAAAAAAGCCCCGTCCCAAAAAGACTACCCTTACCTTACGCAACGGTAAGGCAAGCGTAAGCCATATCGATGGTAGCCGACTCGGCTTCTTGCGACTATAGATGCCGTAGACTAATCGCAAGAAAGGACTCGGTATGCAAACCACGCACATGGCGACCCCGGTACTGGAGGTCGCGCATCTCGAAAAGGTATATGGAGCGCTGGGCAACGTGACCCGCGCGCTCAACGACGTCAGCTTTACCGTCAACCGCGGCGAATTTGTTGGCATCATGGGCGCCTCGGGCTCGGGTAAGTCGACGTTGCTCAACTGCGTCTCGACCATCGATAGCGCCACGAGTGGCACCATCCGCATCAACGGCCAGGATGTGACGCGCATGAAGCAGGCCAAGCTTTCGCAGTTCCGCCGCGAGGAGCTCGGCTTTATCTTCCAGGACTCCAACCTGCTCGATACGCTCACGGCACGCGAGAACATCGCCCTGCCGCTCACCATCGCCCGCACAAACTCGGCAGAGATCTCGACCCGCGTGCAGGATGTAGCCGCGCGTCTGTCTATCAGTCAGGTGCTCGACAAGTATCCCTACCAGATGTCCGGCGGTCAGCAACAGCGCGTTGCCGCGGCTCGCGCACTCGTCACCGACCCAACTATGATCATGGCCGACGAGCCCACCGGCGCCCTCGATTCCAAGAGCGCCCGCCTGCTGCTCGAGAGCCTGGAGGCGTTCAATCGCCGTCTGCGCGCCACCGTGCTCATGGTCACGCACGACAGCTTTGCCGCCAGCTACACGAGCCGTGTGCTGTTTATCCGCGACGGCAAGATTTTCACCGAGCTGCGCCGCGGCGACACCGACCGACGAGAGTTCTTCGACCGCATTATGGAGGTCGTTGCCATGATGGGCGGTGAGGGCTCCGATGCTCTGTAAACTCGCTTGGGGCAACGTCCGCCGCGCCGGCCGCGATTACCTTGTCTACTTGCTGACGCTCACCTTGGGCGTCACGGTCTTCTATGCCTTCAACACCGTCTCGATGCAGGTCGACATTGCCGGCATCAAGGAGGAGGGACTGTCCGAGCTCATGGGCAGCATGCTCGGCTACCTGACGTACTTTTTGGTCGGCGTCATGGCCTTTTTGATGGTGTATGCCAACAACTTCATCATGAAGCGCCGCAAAAAGGAGTTCGGCCTGTACCAGGTGCTCGGCATGCGCCGCGGGCGCGTCGCCACGATCATGGCGCTCGAGACCGTATTTGTTTCGGTCGGCGCTTTTGTCGCCGGCATTGTGCTGGGCGTGGGGCTCTCCCAGCTCATGACATTCTTTACGGGCTCGCTCTTTAAGACACAGATCGCTAATTTCCACTTCTTTTTCTCGGTGCATGCGTTCAACCTGACCCTTGCCTGCATGCTCGTGATGTTTGTGCTTACGCTACTGCTGAACCTTCGCGCCGTGCGCCGTACCAAGCTCATCGAGCTTATGGGCGCCGAGCGGCGCAACGAGAGCATCAAGACGCGCAACCCCTGGATTGCGATCGCCATCTTTGTCGTGGGCGTGGTGCTGGTGGGCGTGGCCTATTACCGCCTGTTGCGCGATGGGTTCCCGCTCACCGCGACGGAGGGTAAGCTGCAGGAGGCCATGAACCAGTTTGGTATCACCACGGCCATGGTTACGGTGGGTACCTTTGCCCTGTTCTGGGGCCTTTCGGGCATGCTTATCAAGCTGCTGCAGAGCCTACGCAGCGTGTATTGGCGCGGCCTCAACATGTTTACCGTGCGCCAGCTTGCGGCCAAGGTCAACACGGTGTGCTTTTCGATGGGCGTTATCGCGATGATCCTGTTTCTGGCCATTACCTCGGTGACCTGCGGTATGTCGATCGCCAACGTGATGAACGAAAACCTCGAGCGCTATACGCCGGCGGATATGACGCAGACGTATATCTATTACATGCCCGATAGGCTCGACTACTACAAGGAGTATGTCAATCCTTCCGAGGCCGATCGCATGGTGCTGGCAGACGCAACGGTCGATTTGTACTCTGCATGGCACGGTGACCGTATCGATCCCGATAACGTTGCGGAAAGTATCAAGGGCAAGTCGGCAGATAATGGCAACGAGGCCGGAAAGAAGGTCAATATCGCCGACGTTGCCGGCGAGCATGTGCAGATTGATTCGTATCTGAGCTATACGCTTGGCGGCTCGGATCCTTCGGTGACGGCGGGCGAGATGTGCAAGGCCATGGGCGAAAAGCTCCCCAAGGCGCTCGAGGGTAGCAATGCCGATGATATGGGCCTGTTTGTGACGCCGGCGAGCCAGTACAACAAACTGCGCCAGATGATGGGCAAGGAGCCGGTGAGCATTGGCCGCGACCAGTACTTGCTTACGTGCGATATGGGCGGCGAGTTGGGCGACCTGTACACCAAGTACATGGCTGGGGGCCATACCCTCACCTTGGGCGGACATACGCTCAAGCCCGCAACCGATAAGTCGGACGAGGACACGGCTGCCATCGCCAACTCGGCACTCGGCAGCAATCCCGGTACCGTGGTCGTAGCCGACGAGCTGCTGTCCCAGCTTAACCTGCAGCCGTATTCCAGTAATCTGCTCGTTAACTACAAGCAGGGGATGGATGTGACCAAGGCAGACGAGAGCATTAAATACACCATGCTCGACAATCTGCTCGTTGACGGCAAGGAGCCGGGGTCGTGGGGAGTCTTCATGACACGCTCCGAGATCTATACGCAGGCGGCGCAGATGAACGGCATGATTAGCTATCTAGCCATCTATATTGGCTTTGTACTGGTCGTTGCATGTGCGGCAATTCTGTCGATCCAGCAGCTCTCCAATGTGGCCGACGGAAGCCGCAGCTATCGCGTGCTGGCGCAGATCGGCTGTGACGACCGCCAGATTCGCCATTCGGTGATGGCGCAGCAAGCGGTGTTCTTCCTGTTCCCGCTGGCAGTGGGTCTGGCGCACTCCTTTGTGGCGCTCAAGGTGATCATCGAGCTGGTGAGCACGTTTGGCAACATGAGCATCGGCGGCACGGTGGGTCTTACCTGTGCGATTTTCCTGGCAGCCTATGGTGGCTACTTCCTGGTGACCTACCTCATGAGCACCGGCATGGTGCGAGCTGCCATAGCCACCCGCTACAGCGAGTAGCAAGCGGGCAAAACCGTCGCAAAACTAACGCAAACAACCGCCGCGGAGGGAGTCGGCCCCCTTCCGCGGCGGTTTTTTGTCTATCGGATGCCTCTCAGATGCAAGTGAGTAGACTTTTTTGGATCTGTCGAGCACACCACGACAAGTGCTCAATAAAACCGCAGGTCAGCGCTGTGGCGATTTGGGGTGTGCTCGGCTTCCTGCAAGAAGTCTACTCACTTGGTTTTTGCTGCTAGAAGACCGCCGCGAGGGAAGGCAACTCCCTCGCAGCGGCCGACGTTTGTCCAGATAAAACCTGCCAAAATAAACCTGTCCCTTTTTGGCAGGTTATCGCTTCCAAAAGTGGAGGATCAACGTCGTGCGGTTTTGCTGCTCGGTTTTGACCAGGATGTTGTGGATGTGGGTCTTGACGGTGCCCACGGCAAGGAATAGCTCGTCAGCGATCTCTTGGTTCGATTTGCCCAGCACAACCAGACGCATAACTTCGGTCTCACGGTTGGAGAGCTTGTAGGCGTTGCGATAGAAGGGCATCTGCTCTTCGATGTGTCGATCAAGATCGCTGACGTTCTTTTCCTCGGGCGCCTCCTGCATGCGGATTGAAAGCACGTGGTAGGAGTAGATGATCAGCAGAATCGCAAAGTAGCAGGCAAAGACGTTTTCGCTAAAGTTGCGCTCGGACAGATATAGTTGCAGCCAAGAGGGCGCCAGACTCATGGGGACAATCAGAATGTTGTAGAAATCCTCGGCAACGATGCAACCGACCAGAATAGCGCCGATAATCAGGTGCTTTTGTTGGTTGTTAACGCGTGCCTTCAGCTCGACTTGTGTGCTCTTGCGTGCCGTCCAAAAGATATATAGCCCCACGAAAACAAGGAATACCTGACGCATCGTGTAGTAGAGCCATTGATGAATGGGGCCGTAGGGGACAGCGACGATAATCAGCAGCTCGCTCAGCAAGAACGTTGCGACGGGAATGACAAACTGCTTTTTTGAATGCTTGTCGAGCAAATCCATGGCAATGAGCCAAATAAAAGCCTGCGAAGCGGTCGCCACAAAGGTCCGCAACACAGGCATGGTAATTGAGTAATAGTCGCTGGCCGGAAAACTCTGGTTTTGCAGCGTGTATTCAAAAAAGAAAATCTCGGTCATCTCGATGGCATAGCAGATAAATACGCCGCTGCCATAGATAAAGAAGCGTCGACGAGATGAGGCATAGGCGGCAAGCGAGAGCACCGCCGTCACAATACAGATCACGAGTATCGCTAGGGTATAGAAGAACATCAGGGTGTTCATCTGCCACCGTCCCATCTCATTTATTCTATGGCCGAGCCCTGTATACCTTGTGGGATATAGACGTCTCAACCCTTCGTTTCATTGCGGATTAGGCGCCGAGATACAGCATAGCCGTATACCGTTCGCGGTTCTAGATGGTAAACCCCCTGTAAACTCTTGACCTGCGGGTTTATATTGGTTTAGAGGGGGTGTAACTCCGTGAACGGTCTTTAATCCCGAATAAACTAGGTAAAAATTGCATACGGGTGAATGATGGTCTTGTCAACACGAGGCGTGATGTTCGAGCGCCTCATAGTAATAGTCGGCAAGACCGGCGGAAAGGAAATCGACATGGCACTGCCTAAGGATTTCATCGACACCAACGACTTCACCAAAGAGCAGATCCTGGCTATCGAGGATCTTGGCCTGGCAATGAAGAAGGCCATCAAGGTTGACGGTTATTATCCGCACCTGCTCCGCAACAAGAGCCTTGGCATGATCTTCCAGCAGGTCTCCACCCGCACTCGTCTTTCCTTCGAGACCGCTATGACCGACCTCGGCGGCCATGCTCAGTTCTATGGCCCTGGCACCATCCAGCTCGGCGGTCACGAGTCCCTGGGCGATACCGCTCGCGTTATGGGCTCGCTGCTCGACATCATGATGGCTCGCGTTGACCGTCACAAGGACGTCGTCGGCCTCGCCGAGGGCTCCGCTGTGCCCGTCATCAACGGCATGTCCGAGTTCAACCATCCCACGCAGGAGATGGGCGACCTCATGACCATGCTCGAGAACCTCCCCGAGGGCAAGAAGATCGAGGACTGCACCCTGGCCTTCATCGGCGACGCCACCCAGGTCTGCGTCTCCCTCATGTTCATCGCTTCCAAGGTCGGCATGAAGTTTGTCCAGTTTGGACCTAAGGGCCACCAGATCCCCGACGGCGGCCTGCACGTTGGCACCGTCGAGGAGCGCGCCGAGTTCGGCAAGCAGATGATGGCCATCGCCGAGGAGAACTGCAAGGTCTCCGGCGGCTCTGTCGTCATCTCCGACGACATCGAGTGCATCAAGGGCGCCGACTTCATCTACACCGACGTGTGGTATGGCCTGTACGACGAGGAGGTCTCGGGCGAGAACTACATGGACGTGTTCTATCCCAAGTATCAGGTCACCATGGACATGATGAACTTCGCCGGCCCCAACTCCAAGTTCATGCACTGCCTGCCGGCCACCCGCAACGAGGAGGTCGTCGACGAGGTCATGGACGATCCCGAGCGCTCCCTGTGCTGGGTCGAGGCCGAGAACCGCAAGCACTCCATCCGTGCTCTCCTTGCCGCCCTGGGCAAGCGCACCCCGCTCAACGACGAGGGTGTCGAGTACTCCGCCAAGGCTGAGCTCCACGCCGCTCTCGAGGCTCTCGAGCAGCTCTAAGCCTCAAGGCTTCTAAAAGCACGTTTGCGGGCGGCGGATGCTCGTCTCCTGTCGCCCGCTCACCGAGGCCCAAGCAATTGCCTTAATACCTTAGGGCCTCGGATCTGTCCAAGACTGAGCGAAGGAGCTCATCATGAGCGACGGAAAGAAAAAGCTTTCCTTTTTGACGGTCATTTCGACCATCATCTGCGTCGTCTTCGTTTGCGAGGCCGCCGCTCCTGCTGCTGCCATTGGCAACCAGCAGTTCTTCTGGTGGATCTTCCTGATCCTGACCTTCCTGCTTCCCTACGGCATGGTTGTCGCCGAGCTCGGTACCACCTATGACGGCGAGGGCGGCATTTACGACTGGGTACGCGATGGCCTGGGCGACAAATGGGGCGCCCGCATCTCGTACTACTACTGGGTCAACTACCCGCTGTGGATCGCCTCGCTGGCTACCATGTTCCCCGACATTTTGGGCATGGTCTTTGGCGTCGAGTTCAACTTGATCGCCAAGATGGGTATCGATCTTGCCTTTGTGTGGATCGTCTATCTCATGGGCCGCTCCAAGGCGGCCGACTCCGAGTGGGTCCTTAACGGTGGCGCCATCATCAAGGTCGCCGTCGCCGTTATCGTTGGCGCTTTGGGCATTTGGTATGCCATGGAGAACGGTTTTGCGAACGACATGTCCGCTGCCACCTTCCTGCCCGAGCTCACCAACACCAACGCTCTCGGTTACCTGTCGATCATCATCTTTAACTTCATGGGCTTCGAGGTCATCTGCACCATGACCGACGACATGGCCGATCCCGCTCGCGATATCCCCAAGGCCATCATCGTCGGTGGCCTGTCCATCGCCGTGATCTACCTGTTCGCTGGCTTTGGCATCGGCGCCGCCGTGCCGGCCGATTCCATCGACCCCGACTATGGCATGATTGTCGCAGTCCAGACCATGGTGGGCGACTCCATGATCTTCAAGGTCATCTGCATCGCCTTCCTGATCACCCTGTTCGCCAACATGGCCGCCTGGTCCTTCGGCGTCAACTCCGTCGCCCGCTACGCTGCCGAGCACGGCAACATGCCCAAGGTCTTCGCCTCGATGATCTCGGATGACGACATGCCCAACGGCGCCAACCTGGTCAACGCCATCGTTGCCTCCCTGGTGCTGTGCCTGCAGCTCGTACCCATCGACGCCATCTCCAACGGTGTCTTCTGGATGCTCTTCGGCACCTCCGTCGTCTTCCTGCTGCTGACCTACATCCCGATGTTCCCGGCGTTCCTCAACCTTCGCAAGAACGACCCCAACCGCGAGCGTATCTTCACGTTCCCGTTTAAGGGCGCCATGATGAAGGTCATGCTGGCCATCCCTTGCATCGAGCTGATCCTGGCCATCGTTGCAACGCTGGTGCCGCTCTCTGCCGCTGAAATTGGCGACAAGCTCCCGATGATCGTTATCTTCATCGTGCTTCTGCTCATCGGCGAGGTTGTCCGCGTCGTCAGCGCCAAGGGCCGCGAGACCGAGTACAAGGGCCTCACTCCCGAGCTGGCAGCTCAGCGTCTCGCTGAGGAGGCCGCCGAGGCCGAGGAGAACTAGAGCACCCGGTTCTGGGGCTCCAACCCTCCTCGCGTACCAACGTGCGCTTCGTCGGGCTTGTCGCTCCCGACTCCGGGCACTCTAGCCTCTTCGGAGACGTGCCCAAGCGACAGGTTTGCTAACCATTCCCCGGGGTGGGTGTGAGCGATAGCTCCGGTAACCACCGCCCACCCCAATCTCTCTTCCGTATCCTTCGTGCGTTTTGTCTCCGCGCACTTGGTTACGTCGTCGCTTGCCGGTGCGATTCCGTGAAAACCGGCGTCGGGCGCCCCGACCTTTGCCGAGGAACGGGCGCCTACCATCTCTTGGTTTTAGGCTGCGGGCAACCCGCCCGCGGCAAGCGATCGTTCGATTTGGAGGAAATCTTATGCGTACGATCACCGAGTCCGAGTCCACCCCCAAGGCCGACGGCTTCTTTATGCCCGCTGAGTTCGCCCCGCAGGATCGCGTGTGGATGGGTTGGCCCCACCGCACCGACACCTGGGCCCACGGCGCCAAGCCGGCTCAGAAGCAGTATGCCGCCATCGCCCGCGCCATCTCCGAGTTCACCCCGGTCTATATGTGCGCCAACCAGGTCGACTATGCCAACTGCAAGGCCGTCTTCGAGAACGACGAGAATGTCACCGTTATCGAGATGACCACCGACGACGCTTGGTTCCGCGACACTGCCGCCACCTACGTCATCAACGGCAAGGGTGAGAAGCGTGCCAACCACTGGCACTTCAACGCCTACGGCGGTCTCGTCGATGGCCTCTATTTCCCGTGGGACAAGGACGAGCAGATCGCCCTTAAGATGGCTGAGCTCTCCGGCTGCCGTCGCTACCGTCCCGATGACATGATTCTCGAGGGCGGCTCCATCACCGTCGACGGCGAGGGCACCCTTGTCGTGACCGACCAGTGCCTGCTTTCCCCGGGCCGCACCTGCTCTGCGGTGCTCGAGGAGGAAGAGGATCCCGAGTCCATCTGGCCCAAGTTCCACAAGAAGTTTGAGCCCTGGAGCGAGGAGCTTCGCGCCTACATGGACGAGCACCTCAAGGATTACCTGGGCGTCGAGAAGGTCATCTGGGTCAAGGAGGGCATCGACCCCGAGGAGACCAACGGTCATATCGACGACGTCGCCACGTTCATCGCTCCGGGCGTCATGGCCTGCATCTGGACCGACGATCCCGAGTATCCGTTCTACGAGCAGTGCCACGCTGCCTACGAGACCCTCTCCAACGCGACCGACGCCAAGGGCCGCAAGCTGAAGGTCCACAAGCTGTGCCTCACCAAGGAGCCCATCCTCCTCCAGGGGGCGGACGCCATCGACTCGGTGGAGGGCACCATGCCCCGGGAGGACGGCGAGGTGTGCATCGCCTCCTATATGAACTTCCTCATCGTCAACGGCGGCGTCATCGTGCCCCAGTACGGCGACCCTAACGACGCCCTGGCCCTGCAGGAGGTCCAGGCCATGTTCCCCGAGCGGAAGGTGGTGGGCGTCCAGACGAGAGAGGTGGTCTACGGCGGCGGCAACGTCCACTGCATCACCCAGCAGCAGGTCCAATAAGGAAGGAGGGAAAACCACCTCCTGGGAGGGGATCATATGGAAAACGAGAGGAAAAAAGTAAGTCTTTGGCAGACCATTTTGTTCACCATCTGCGGCATTCTGGTGCTGGACACCTTTGTGGCCCCCGCCATCATCGGCGTCAGCTCCATCACCATCTGGATCGTCACCGCCGTCATCTTCTTCATCCCCTACGGCCTCCTGAGCGCCGAGCTGGGCTCCGCCTACCCCGACGACGGCGGCATCTACACCTGGGTCCACAAAGCCTTCGGGGAGGCCCCCGCCGTCCTCACCGGCTGGTACTACTGGGTCAACGTGGCCTTCTGGATGCCCTCGGTGTTCGTGGCCTTCGCCTACTGGTTCTCCTACGCCTTCGCCCCCGACGCCAACCCCTGGATTTTGGCCGCCATCGCCATATTGATGTGCTGGCTCATCGTCTGGATCGGCGTCCGGGGGGTGGAGCTGAGCGTGGCGGTATCCAACGTGGCCGCCATCTGCAAGGTGGCCGTGCTGCTGATTTTCGGCTTCCTGGGCGTGGCCTACGCCATCGAGTTCGGCCTGGCCAACGACTTCAGCCCCCGCAGCTTCATCCCCAGCTTTGACAACACCACCCAGTATATCGCCGCCATCGTCTACAATCTCCTGGGCTTCGAGCTCATCGGCTCCATCGGCTCCAAGATACACGACCCGGGCAAGACCATCCCCAAGATGACCGTCTTCGCCGGCGTCATCATCACCGGGCTCTACGTCTTCGGCACCTTCGGCATCCTGGCCGCCGTGCCCGCCGCCCAGGTGGACACCGTGGACGGCTTCTACTACGCCCTCCAGGAGTTGTGCACCGTCCTGGGCCCCCTGTCCCGGCCCGCCTTCTACGTCATCATCGTGGTGGCCATGCTGACCCTGGTGTCCAACATGGTCACCTGGACCCTGGGCGCCAACGAGGCGCTGGCCGCCGCCCTGACCGCCAGGGGGTGCCGGGTGAGCCGGGGAGAGGGGCGGGGCCAGCCCATCCTGTCCGCCGAACTGGGGGGCTTCCGGCTCTCCGCCTGGGGGGCGGTGTGGGCAGAGCGGCCCTTCTGGCCCTCGATCTTCTGGCGGGGCTGAGCGGCCTGTCCAGC
>OKSB01003157.1_pt1 | contig 13431 bp, 13 predicted proteins | sample 1601171 | NCBI WGS metagenome assembly OKSB01 (sample SAMEA3541496, study PRJEB24748) | human gut metagenome | biome: human gut; feature: human-associated habitat; material: faeces | place: China | collected 2012 | reverse complement strand
GAGCGGTGCTTAAGCCGCAAGGCGGGAATTGTGCGGTGTTGCCTTTAGTATAGCAAAACAGAAAAAATAAAATTAAGGCGCATCACACAGGGATTGTGTGGTGCGCCTTAATTTTATTTTATGTGATAATATGATTAAAGTTTCTGCTTCCTTCTTTTCAAAGAAGGAACAAAATCCCCCGTAAAAACCTCACATATCATGATTCTCAATCAGCTTGCGGCCCATCAGAACGCCCATGACGGAGGCCATCATCAGGCCGCGGGTCCATCCGGAGGAATCGCCCAGGCAGTGCAGGCCGGAAATGTTCGTTTCCAGGTCGGTGTCCATCTTGACCTTGTTGGAATAGAACTTCAGCTCCGGGCTGTACAGCAGGGTTTCCGGTGCGGCAAAGCCGGGGGCAACATGGTCCACCATCTTGATGAACTCAATAATGCTCACCATGGCGCGGTACGGCATGGCGGCGGTAATGTCGCCCGCAACGGCATCTTTCAGGGTAGGGCGCACATTGGAATGTGCCAGCTCCTTGGCCCAAGTGCGCTTGCCGTCCAGAATATCACCGTAGCGCTGTACCAGAATGTGCCCGGCACCCAGCATGTTGGTCAGTTCGCCAACCTTCTGGGCATAGGCAATGGGCTGGTTGAACGGCTCGGTAAAGTTGTGGCTGACCAGAATGGCCAGGTTGGTGTTGCCGGATTTCAGATCCTTGTAGCTGTGACCGTTGACGACCGCCAGGTCATTGTCATAGTTTTCCTGCGCGACAAAGCCGCCGGGGTTCTGGCAGAAGGTGCGGACCTTGTTCTTCCACGGGTTGGGGTAACCGATCAGCTTGCCTTCGTACAGAACCTTGTTGATGGTCTCCATGATCTCGTTGCGGCACTCCACACGCACACCAATATCAACGGTGCCGGGCTTGTGGGCAATGTTGTGCTCGGCGCACAGCTTTTCCAGCCAATCTGCACCGCGGCGGCCGGTGGCAATCACAACCTGGTCGGCGCGCAGCTCGCGGCGCTCACCCTTTTCGGTGATCACAACGCCCTTGCACTCGCTGCCTTCCAGCAGAATGTTGTCACATTCGGTGTTGAACAGCATCTCCACACCGCGGGCCAGCAGATAGTTCTGGATGTTCAGGTACAGCTGCTGGGCTTTTTCGGTGCCAAGGTGGCGGATGGGGCAGTCCACCAGCTGCAGGCCGGCCTGGATGGCGCGCTTGCGGATCTCCTTGATCTCGCTGCCCTCGTAAATACCTTCCACATGCGGGTCAGCGCCAAATTCCAGATAGATCTTGTCAGTGTAGTTGATCAGCTCCTGGGCAAAATCCTCACCGATCAGCTCCGGCAGCTCGCCGCCAACCTGATAGGAGAGGGACAGCTTGCCGTCCGAGAACGCACCGGCACCGGAAAAGCCGGTGGTGATGGCGCAGGTGGGCTTGCAGTTCACGCAGTGGCCGGTTTTATCTTTGGGGCAGTGGCGCTTTTCTACCGGTTTGCCCTTTTCAATCAGGCAGATGCGCGGGCCGGTAGTTTTGCTGCTTTTGCGCAGCAGTTCCAGTGCGGTAAAAATACCGGCCGGGCCGGCGCCAACGATAATCAGATCATAATTGTTCATGTAGGGTAATTGCTCCTTAAATTTACAAATAAGCGCCGGTTCAGCGCAGGGTAACATCAGGTTGCGGCATCCGCTGTGGGCTCTTGGTCGGGTTCCGGTGGTTCGGTGGTCAGCTCCGGGGCTGGCACATCGGGCAGGTCCGTTTCGGCAGATTCTTCTGCAGCGGGTTCAGCCGGGGCAGGGGAGGGGGCTTCGGGGGATGGCTCCGGTGCGGCAGCGGTTTCCATTTCCGCCTTGGCAGCATCCAGCCTGTCCAGCGCATGGAACTCCATCGCAATATAAATGGTGCAGCACAGGTTCAAAATGCCCTCTGCCAGTAAAAAGATGCCGGACAGCAGCAAAAGATCCACGTTGCGGTTGTTCAGCAGCTGAGAACACGCCAGCAATGCCCCGCACAACAGCGAAACAATGCTGAGCAGCAGCACCACCCACCACTTTTGCCCCTTGCGCTTGGCAAGGGCAAAGGAAGACTGTGCGCGCACCACGCCATCCACCAGCAGCATCAGGCCAAACAGCAGCGGCAACAGCCATTCAAAGGTCATGGCGCTTTGTACGGTACACAATAGTGCCCACATGCCCAGTGCAATGGTGGGCAGGCTGAGCAGCAGGCTGACGGCGGCTCGGATGCTGCCGTTATCTTTCTTAAAATAACCGTACAGACTTTGCAGCCCGCACAAAACCACCAACAAGCCCAGCGCAATACAGAACACATCGGCAACCGCCTGCGGGGCAAGCAGCAACAGCAGGCCAAGCAGAATGTACAGCACACTGAACACCAGCATGCCCGGTTTGATATGGCGCAGCATACAAACCCCTCCTTATACAGCGGCAGCCGTTTTCTGGCCGGCTTCCATTGGCAGCAAAATGTCGCGGTGGCACTTGCGCATAAACACAGCGCACAGCGTAACGGCAACCAGCTCTGCAATGGGAAAAGCAAACCACACGGCGTTTACGTTACCGGTGCGGCTCAGCAGCCAGGCGGCAGGCACCAGCACAACCAGCTGGCGGATCACCGAAACCGACAGCGCCAGCGTGCCGCGCCCCAGCGCTTGGAACGCGGAGGAAGAAATTACGTTGAACCCCGCCATCGGAAAATGGATGGCAATAATGCGCAAGGCCAGAATACCCATGGCCAGCATGGTGGGGCTGGCGTTGAACACACCCAGCAGCACCTGTGGGAAAACTTCGGCCAGAATCAAGCCGCACAGCATAATGCACTCGGCAAAGCAGACAGCCAGTTTGATGGTTTGGGTAATGCGCTTGGGCTGGCGGGCACCGTAATTGTAGCCGATAATGGGCACCATGCCGTTGTTAATGCCAAAAATAGGCATGAATACAAAGCTCTGCAGCTTGAAGTAAACACCAAACACCGCAACGGCGGTGCTGGAAAAGGCAATCAGGATGTTGTTCATCGCAAAGGTCATCACGCTGCCAATGGCGTTCATGGCAATGGAGGGGATGCCCACCGCGTAAATGCGCTTGATGGTGGACCCTGCCGGGCGGAAGCCTTTCAGCGTTAGGTTGATGTCCTTATTGCACAGCAGGTTCATCGTCAGCCCGGCAGCTGCGCCGATCCACTGCCCGGCTACGGTAGCCACAGCAGCACCGGCTGCTTCCATGCGGGGCATGCCGAACAGACCGAAGATGAAGATGGGATCCAGCGCAATGTTGACCAAAGCGCCAATCAGCTGGCTGGCCATGGCGAACGCACTGCGCCCGGTGGAGACCAGCAGTTTTTCCAGCATGCACTGCAGGAACAAGCCCATGCACCATAACGTGCAGATGGAAAGATAATCGGCACCGTACTGCATGATCTGGGCATCGGTGGTCTGGGACGCAATGAACGCCCGCGCGCCCAAAATGCCGAACACCAGAAAGGCGATACCGCCGCAGAACGCTAAGAACAGGCCGTTCATCGCCGCGCGGCTGGCCTCGGCCCGGTTGCCCTCACCCAAACAGCGGGAAAGATAGGCGTTTACACCAACAGCAGTGCCCACGGCAAAGGCAATCATCAGGTTCTGGATGGGGAACGCCAGCGAAACGGCGGAAAGCGCCGCTTCGTTCACATGACTGACAAAGATGCTGTCCACAATGTTATAAAGTGCCTGAACCAGCATCGAAATCATCATAGGTACTGAACACGAAAGGAGCAGCGGGCCTATCGGCGCGCTGCCCATTCGGGATGCAGAGTATTTCTGTACGGAATCACTCATTCCTGATTAGCTGCCTCCATTGCTTTTGCAGCCTGAACAATCAGCTGGGCACAGGCATCCTGGCCAATTGCTGCATTCAGGCAAAGATCATAGTTTTTCGCTTCGCCCCAGCGGTTTTCAGTATAGTAGTTGTAATAGCTTGCGCGGGCGCGGTCATGCTTGGCCAGATGGGTCTCCCATAGGCGATCGGGCATATCCTTGGCATCGGGGCGCACTTTGGCGTTGGCCACGCGGATATCAATGGGGGCAAACACAAAGGTGCGCAGCACATTGGGGCGGTCGCGCAGAACATAGTCACCACAACGGCCCAAAATCACACAGGAGCCCTGGGAAGCAACTTCCTTGATGACATTGGACTGCAAAATGTACACCTGGTCCGCCAGGGGCATGGTGTTGCCCATCATGTAAAGGCTGTAGATCAGGCTGCCGCTGCGCTGGGTCTCGCTGGCGGCAATGGCTTCTTCCGTCAGGCCGCTCTTTTTTGCGGCGATGGTGATCAGCTCCTTGTTGTACAGGGGAATCCCCAAAAGATCAGCAACTTTCTGGGCAATCTCGCTGCCGCCGGATGCATATTCACGCGCCATCGTAATAACCAGGGGTTCCTTCATTGTTTCCACCTCACAAATAATAATAGTGATGGACATAATAGTCCTACTATAATAAGTATAAACGCTGGTGGAACAAAACGCAAGAGCAAGGTTAAACAAAACAAAACGGTGCCGTTGGGGCAAACTGCATAGCAAAAGCGGGCAGTATTTTTGCCCGCTTTGTGCATAAATCCAATCTGTCCGCGCAACACTAATGGCATACACAACACGAACGGTGCGGTTGAAAATTCCGGGCGGCAGGTTTTGCGCCCGATGTTTTGGCCGTACGGCAAGCAAAGGACGGGGGAAGATGAACAGCATTAAAGCATTTTTGAAGGCAAAAGGGCTATATCTTGTCTGCCTTGCGCTGGTGTTTGCGGCAACCATTACCGGAATTGCCGCCATCCGCAGCGTGGTGCGCGGGGTCGAGGACCTGACCCGCATCCAAAAGCAGGCCCTGGAGGAGGGAACAGACGTATGGGATTCACCGGATGCCGCCGTAAACCAGCCCGCACAGGATGTGCCTGTGTCGACAGCGCAACCATCGCCCGCGCCGTCAGCTGTGGGGTCTGCATCGTCATCCTTGCAGCAGGGGGCTGGGCAGTCTGGCAGCGCCTCCGGCGGGACTGGCAGCTCTGCTGCTTCGTCTGCGCAGCAGGGAACCTTGCCGCACGCTGGCTGGAACGGTAAAGTCAGCCAGGCGTTCAGCGGGAATACGCTGGTGTATAACCCCACCCTGGGGGACTGGCGCACCCACAACGGCACGGATTATACCGCCGAACAGGTAACGGCGGTGGCCGCCGGTACCGTGACCGCCATTGCGGATGACGCTCTGTGGGGCCGCGTGGTGGAAGTGAGCGATGCGCAGGATCGCGTGTGGCGCTACTGTGGGCTGGAAGAAGTTGCCGTGACCCAGCGCGAAAAAGTAACCGCCGGGACCCGCCTTGGCACCACAGGCAACGTGCCCGCCGAAGCCCAGCAGGGCAGCCACCTGCACCTGGAATGCCGCAAAGCCGGCGCCTGCCTGGACCCGGAAAAGAATTAAGGCAATACCGCATAATTCTAAGTGCCGATACGGCGAGCGAGGTGCGGCAGATGCTAAGCCAAAAGCGCAGATAATACTGGATGTCTTATCGAGCATTTTGGCAACGCAGATGCCGTGCCGCAGCTGCCGGAGCGGTGCTTAAGCCGCAAGGCGGGAATTGTGCGGTGTTGCCTTAACACAGACAATGCCGCTGCACCGTGGATGGTGCGGCGGCATTGCTTTGCCATGAATTCGGACAAGCTCTTAAAAAATATCCTGCTTGCCAGCAAATACCGTTGACAAATGCACGAAACATGTGTATTCTTATGGTAAAGATATCTTACAATGTCTTATTTTATAAATTTTCTTACAACTCATTCCATACAGAAAGGAGCCCGCCATGACACGCCAGCGTGCCTTGATTTTGGAAATTTTACAGCACAGCCCCAAACATCTGACGGCGGACGAAATTTTTGCCATTGCCAGGGAGAAGATGCCCGGCATTGCCCGCGGCACCGTGTACCGCAACTTAAAGCTGATGGAACAGGCCAGGGAAATTGCCCGACTGGAAATGCCGGATGGCCCCGACCGGTTTGATAAAACCTCCAACCCGCACGGCCATTTGTACTGTGATTGCTGCGGCAGCCTGCAGGACCTGCCGGTGATCGGCCTGGTGCGCGAAATTGAAAATGCCATTGGAACCGAAGTGCGTTCCTACCAGCTGACCATCCATTACATCTGCCCTGAATGCCGCGAAAAACAGGCTGAACTTTAACAGCGGAGAAATACGCCACAAACTGTGCTTCCCTGATTATAAACTGTGCTTCCCTGATTATATTTAGGGAGCACAGTTTTTTATTTTGTCATCATGCTCCGAAGCGTCAAAAAGGCTGCCGGACAGCCCTGCAGATGAGCAGGACGGGCGATACTTTATAAAATCAGGCATAGTATTGAATATTAATATGTAAATGGTGCGGGAACATACAGGATACTCTGCTGCCGGGTGGAGCATATGAAATGCGGGTACAGCACTGTGACATGGCGTTGCAGGAAAAATGCAGCCGGAATGAGCGTAACATACAAAAGCAGAACACAAAGATGTTGCAATATGTCAAACACGTACAAAATTCTGCAACTATTTTAGTCAAAATGCGCCTTGCTTTTCCTCCGGTTTTGCTATACCATAAAAACAATGAGCGGGAGCGAAAGTAGCATCCCGACATATAAAGAAGGAGAACCATTATGAAAAAAACATTAGCATTGACCTTGGCAGCTGCAATGACCTTGAGCCTGGCTGCCTGCGGCAGTAGTGCATCCAGTGCCTCCAGTGCCGCAACATCCACGGAAAGCACATCTACCGATACTTCGGCAGCTACCTCTACGGCTGCTGAAAGCGGTACCGTTGAAAATAAGGATAAGCCGCTGGTATGGTTTAACCGTCAGCCTTCCAACAGCACCACAGGCGAGCTGGATACGGAGGCGCTGAACTTTAACGGCAATACTTATTATGTCGGTTTCGATGCCAACCAGGGTGCTGAACTGCAGGGCAAGATGATCGCAGATTACATTAAAGCACATGCTGACACCATCGACCGCAACGGCGATGGCGTTATCGGTTATGTTCTGGCAATCGGCGATATCGGCCATAATGACTCGATTGCCCGTACCCGTGGCGTTCGTAGCGCTTTGGGCACCGCAGTGGAAGGCAGCAACGGCATTGTTTCTGATCCTGTCGGTACCAATGCGGATGGTTCCGCTACCCAGGTTCAGGACGGCACCATTGATGTGGATGGCACGTCCTTCGCCGTTCGTGAGCTTGCTTCTCAGGAAATGAAGAATTCCGCCGGCGCTACCTGGGATGCCGGCACCGCCAGCAACGCCATCAGCGCCTGGGCTTCTGCTCTGGGAGATTCCATCGATATCGTTATTTCCAACAATGACGGCATGGGCATGGCAATGTTTAACTCCTGGTCGCAGGAAAATGGCGTTCCCACCTTTGGCTACGATGCAAACGCTGACGCAGTTGCTGCCATTGCCGACGGTTACGGCGGAACGATCAGCCAGCACGCTGACGTGCAGGCCTACCTGACCCTGCGCCTGCTGCGTAATGCGCTGGACGGCGTGGACATCAACACCGGTATTGCCACTCCGGATGCCGCAGGCAATGTCCTGAGCAGCGATGTTTACTATTACAATGAGGAAGAGCGTTCCTACTATGCTTTGAACGTGGCAGTCACGGCAGACAACTACACGGACTTCACCGACTCTACCAAGCCGTATGGGCCTGTTTCCAACCAGCTGGATGCCACTACCAGCCCGGAAAAGAGCGTTTGGCTGAATATCTACAACGCAGCGGATAACTTCCTGAGCGCTACTTACCAGCCCCTGCTGGAGAAATATGATGATCTGCTGAACCTGAAGGTTGACTACATCGGCGGCGACGGCCAGACCGAGGCCAACATCACCAACCGCCTGGGCAATCCCAGCGCATACGATGCCTTTGCCATCAATATGGTTAAGACCGATAACGCTGCTTCGTACACTTCTCTGCTGAACCAGTGATCCAACGGCAACAGCAATAACTGACAGTTAAGTAACGGCAACGCTATTAGGGAGAATGTATTTCTCCATAGGGGAGAATGAAATTTTCCCTAATAGCGTTTTTTTATGAAAACAGGTGAGCAGCCGTAGGGCAGTTTGCCAATTTGCAAGACGGGAGTGACGAGAATGGCAGAAGCGAAAGACGATATTGTCTTGTCAATTCGCGGTATGTGCAAGTCGTTTGGCCGCAACCGAGTACTTGATCATATCAATCTGGATGTAAAACGCGGTACAGTTATGGGGCTTATGGGCGAAAACGGCGCCGGTAAGTCTACCATGATGAAATGTCTGTTCGGTACTTATCAAAAGGATGAGGGCAAGATTTTCCTCAATGGCAAGGAAATCAGTTTTTCCGGCCCGAAAGACGCGCTGGAAAACGGAATTGCAATGGTGCATCAGGAACTGAACCAGTGCCTGGAGCGCAGTGTGATTGATAACCTGTTCCTGGGGCGGTACCCGGTCAACTCTATGGGCGTGGTTGACGAAGGGCAGATGAAGAAGAAAGCAGCCGATCTGTTCCGCAAGCTGGGCATGACTGTCAATCTGACCCAGCCCATGCGCAACATGTCGGTTTCGCAGCGGCAGATGTGTGAAATTGCCAAAGCCATCTCTTACAATGCCCAGGTCATCGTTCTGGATGAGCCGACTTCTTCGCTGACGGTGCAGGAAGTGAATAAACTCTTTGAGATGATGCGCATGCTGAAAGAACAGGGCATTGCGCTGATATACATCTCACATAAGATGGACGAAATTTTTGAAATTTGTGACCAGGTTTCGGTTCTGCGTGACGGCAACCTGGTTATGACCAAGGACAGCAAGGACACCAACATGGGCGAGCTGATCACCGCCATGGTTGGCCGTTCGCTGGAAAGCCGCTTCCCGCCGGTGGACAATATCCCCGGGGATCCGATCTTGTCCATCCAGCATCTGTCCACCAAATATGCGCCTTATCTGCAGGATATCAGCTTTGATGTGCGCGAGGGCGAAATTTTTGGCCTGTATGGCCTGGTGGGCGCCGGACGTACAGAGCTGCTGGAAACCATTTTCGGCGTGCGTACCCGTGCGGCAGGGCGTGTGTATTTCCGCGACCACCTGATGAACTTCAACAATGCCCATGAAGCGATCGAGCATGGATTTGCCCTGATTACCGAGGAACGCAAGGCAAACGGCCTGTTCCTGAAGAGCGATTTGACATTCAATACTACCATTGCCAACCTGGACCAGTACAAAGGTGGCCTTGGGCTGTCAATGCCCAAAATGGTAAAAGCCACAAACAAGGAGATCAAGGTCATGCACACCAAGTGCATGGGACCTGACGATATGATCACCAGTTTGTCCGGCGGCAACCAGCAAAAGGTCATTTTTGGCAAATGGCTGGAACGCGAACCCCAGGTCTTTATGATGGATGAACCTACGCGCGGTATAGACGTTGGCGCAAAGTACGAAATCTATGAGCTGATCATCAAGATGGCCAAACAGGGAAAGACGATTATTGTTGTTTCCTCTGAAATGCCTGAGATTCTGGGTATCACCAACCGGATCGGCGTTATGTCCAACGGACATCTTTCCGGCATTGTGAATACCAAGGAAACAAATCAGGAAGAGCTTTTGAGACTCAGCGCAAAATACCTGTAATGGGGGATAATGATCTATGGCAACTGCAACACAAACTTCAAAAATTCTTTCGGCGGAGCAGGAAGCCAAGCTTCGCCAGCCAATCGATGAATATGTTGGGAAAATCCAGGCGCAGATCGATGAACTTCGTACTGACGGTACTGAAAAGGCTGTCAATATCCAGAATGAGCTGGATAACCTGAAGCGCGACCGCATCTATACCGCGCAGGAAAAAACGGAACGTGAGACCAAACTGAAGGCTGAATTGGCAGCGGCCAAGGCAGTTGAAGAAAAAAACAAGGGCCAGATCAACAAGCTGATCGCTGATGCTGAAGCCTATTTGAAAGCCCATTATGACAGCGACTATTACCAGGCGGTGGTGGCCAGCTGCAAGCAGGAAAAGGTACAAGCCCAGCAGAAATATCAGGCAACTGTAGAACAGCTGAAAAAGGAACACGAGACGGCGCTTTCCAAGCTGAGCAATCAGCAGGAAATCAAGGACGAAAAGTATGTCCACAAGAACCGCCTGTTCGACGCCAAAATGCAGTTGGATAAGGACTGCCAGGCAATCAAGGACCGCCGGCATGCCGCGTTTGATTACAAATATCACCTGATCGATATGCTGCGCCTGTCCAAGTTTACGGTTGGCGAGTCTCTGGCGCAAAAGTGGGAAAACTACAAGTACACATTTAATCGCCGTGACTTTTTGTTGCGCAACGGTCTGTACATTGCAATCGTTATCATCTTTATTATACTGTGCCTGATTGCCCAGTTCGGCAAGAAAGTGCCGCTGCTTACCGTCAACAATATTTTGAACATTCTGCAGCAGGCTTCGCCGCGCATGTTCCTGGCTTTGGGCGTTGCCGGGCTGATCCTGCTGGCCGGCACGGACCTGTCCATTGGCCGTATGGTTGGTATGGGCATGACTGCCGCTACCATCATTATGCACAAGGGAATCAACACCGGTGCGGTTTTTGGCCATGTGTTTGATTTTACCGGGCTGCCGGTCATTGCCCGCGTTATTTTGGCGCTGCTTGTCTGCATTGTCCTGTGCACAGTCTTTACCACCATCGCAGGTTTCTTTACAGCCAAGTTCAAAATGCACCCATTCATTTCTACGATGGCGAACATGCTGGTCATTTTTGGCTTGGTCACCTATTCAACCAAGGGTGTTTCCTTTGGCGGTATCGAAAGCAACATCCCCAGCATGATCATCCCCAAGATTGGCGGTTTCCCCACCATTATCCTGTGGGCTATCGCAGCTGTGATCATCGTGTGGTTCATCTGGAACAAGACGACTTTTGGTAAAAACCTGTTCGCAGTCGGCGGCAACCCCGAAGCTGCTGCTGTTTCCGGCATCTCGGTATTCCGCGTTACGGTAGGCGCGTTTATTCTGGCAGGCATTCTGTATGGCTTCGGCTCCTGGCTGGAATGCATCCGTATGGTGGGCTCCGGCTCCGCTGCATATGGTCAGGGCTGGGAAATGGACGCCATCGCGGCCTGCGTTGTGGGCGGCGTTTCTTTCACCGGCGGTATCGGCAAGATTTCCGGCGTGGTTGTCGGTGTGTTCATCTTCACCGCGTTGACTTACTCTCTGACCACTTTGGGTATTGATACGAACCTGCAGTTCGTGTTCTCCGGCATCATCATTCTGGTTGCTGTTATGCTGGACTGCCTCAAGTACGTTCAGAAGAAATAATCTATACCGGGCTGTACGGCAAAAATTCGGCTGTGTTTATAAAAAACAGGCTGAATTTCCGGCGCTCCGGTGCCTCCCGGCATAAACCGCAGCGTACCATCAGATAACACAAAAGCATGTGCATGACAAAACGAATCGAAAATTTTGGGTTTTCGAGGAGGGCGGGTGCACATGCTTTTGTTTTTGACCCGCAAAATCTTTGCCGTATCCCAAAAACCGCTGCCTGTATGCAAGGCATTTGCCTTTGCCTGGCGGTATGGTATAATTTGAGAAAGAAACCGGAAGGGAGGAGAGCGATGTGATCTATCTTTCGGAATTTTATTTTCCCAGCCAAAACAGCGAAGCTAACTACCTTGCCAAGTCGCCGCGGGCCAAAATGACCTGCTATGATTCTTTCTACCCCTTTGGTCTGTTTGCGGGCCGGGGCTTGAAAGCACTGGACCTGGCGGATGTGACCATTTTGTACGGCGGCAACGGCTCCGGCAAAACCACAGCGCTCAACGTGATGGCGGACGCTTTGCGCCTGCAGCGCGGGGCACAGTATAACCGCAGTGATTTCTTCCCGGATTATGTCTCCCTGTGCCAGTTCCACACCCTGCACGCCATCCCGGCGGGCAGCCTGATTTTGACCAGCGACGATGTGTTTGACTATATGTTGGATGTGCGCGCCATCAACGATAACATTGATACCCGCCGCGGCAGCCTGTTTGATGAATACACCGAGGCCCGCACCGCCAAATTCCAGATGCACAGCATGGAGGATTATGACCGGCTCAAGCAGGTCAGCGCGGCACGGCGCTATTCCAAATCTCAGGTGGCGCGCAAAACTTTGTCTCCCAACATCCGCACCCACTCCAACGGCGAAAGCGCCTTTTTGATGTTCCAGGAAAAACTGCGCGGGGATGCCCTTTATCTGTTGGATGAACCGGAAAACAGCCTTTCCGCCGCGCGGCAGATCGCTTTGGCGGATTTTTTGGCAGATTCGGCCCGGTTTTACGGCTGCCAGTTTGTGCTGGCCACCCATTCGCCGTTTTTGCTGGCAATCCCTGGTGCCCGCATTTATGATCTGGACAGTGACCCGGTGCGCACCCGCCGCTGGACCGAGCTGGAAAGCGTGCGGGATACCTTTGAGTTTTTCCAACAGCACAAGGAGGAGTTTTGATGGCGGAACGCCGATTTTATCAAGGGGAGACCTTTGCCAATTATGACCCCGGCGAGCTGCTGGAAAACGCCGAGTTCGAGGACTGTGTGTTTGACCACTGCCGCTGGCTGGGCACGCGGGTGCAGAACTGCCGCTTCAACGCCTGTACCTTTGACCACTGCAATTTTTCCGGCGTGGTGTTCAGCTTTACCACCATGAAAGATGCCTGGCTGCTGAACAGTGCGTTCCGCTCCATGGCGTGGGGCGGGCTGCAGGGCAAAAGCGGGGTGTTCCAGCCGTTTGGCAAAATCAAAAACTGCGCGTTCCGCTACAATGATTTTTCCGGCATGGCACTGAACGGCTTTGACTGGACCGGGGCGGAACTGCAGCAATGCACCTTTGATGATACCCGCCTTGCCGGGGCCAGCTTTTACGGCGTGCGGCTGGGCGGAACCCGGTTCACCCGCTGCGATTTGCAAAAAGCCGACCTGCGCACCGCCGAAGAATACGCCATTGATTTGGAGACCAACAAGTTGAAAGGCGCAAGGTTCAGCTTTCCTGATGTGGTAAGGTTACTGGATGGAACGGGGATTGTGATCGAGTGAGGCGCTTAAAACGACCCAACGTAAGGTGCTTTGATGAAAACCCAAATAGGAAATTGGCTTCCCTCTGAGGGGCGGTTCCCTATGCAGCGCGTAGTAATGAAATTGTAAAAAGCGGGCCTGATATGCGGGACGATGCAAGCAGCGGCCCCTACAAATCAGGTTTTAGGGCCATCATGAATCTGCAATGTGCAATAAGGCAAATCTGCGGCGGAGGGAGCACCCATCTCCGGCTGGCCTCTGAAATGCTCTGTGAGGAACGGTCAAGACCGTTCCCCACGGGACGTTCTCTTTAGGCAATACCGCATAATTCTAAGTGCCGATACGGCGAGCGAGGTACGGCAG
>OKSB01003154.1_pt1 | contig 13436 bp, 15 predicted proteins | sample 1601171 | NCBI WGS metagenome assembly OKSB01 (sample SAMEA3541496, study PRJEB24748) | human gut metagenome | biome: human gut; feature: human-associated habitat; material: faeces | place: China | collected 2012 | reverse complement strand
GGGGGATGATCCGTCTGAGGAACATCCCCCGACGGTCGTTTTTCCGAAACTGCCGGGGTCCGGGGGGAGGCTCTCCCCCCGGGCAGGTCCGGGCGGCAGCCCGGCGGAGTCTGAGGCAGAGCCTCAGCAGGTGCAGTGCAGCGCCCTGCGTGTATTCACGTTACGCCAGCTTCTTGCGTTGTTCGGCCAGAGCCGCAGCCTGTTCCTCAAAGGTGGCGAAACCGGCCTGATGCAGGGCGTCCTCGACGGTCTCGTTCCAGTTCCACGCGGCATAGATGACCGGCTTGTGGAACGTGGCGCGGAAGGCCTTAAGAGCCTTGCGGGCGGTGTTTTCGCGGCTTCCGCCGAGGCTGTCACGGAGTTCGCCGTGCAGACGGGCGGTTTCCGCATCGTACCAGGCGCGGATCTTGGCCGGATCGGAGGCGAGCTTGGCGACATCGGCCTTTCCGGCGGCTTCAAGCAGCTTGACCAGCTTGGCCTGGTGCTGTTCGCCAAGCCACTTGCCAAGGCCGGAAGCCGAGATGTTCAGGGCCTCGGCGGCCGCGAAGTCCTGCTTCGTGCGGTAGTAGGTATCGGGCACGACGGAGGCGGAGGTGATGCCGCTGATAGCCACGAGGCCGCGCAGCACTTCGCTGTTCGCCACGCCCTGGCCGCAGAAGCCGACCTTTTTGCCGAACTTCTGCCCGGAGAAGATGGTCACCAGAATCGCCCAGACCACGGCGGGGGCTTCCTCGTCGTAGATGTGCGAGAGCGAGCTGTTGTCGCGGTCGGTGGCCAGCACCATCTGGGTCATGTCGTTGGAGCCGATGGAGAAGCCGTCGAACTCCTGGATGAACTGCCGCGCCAGAATGGCGTTGGAAGGCAGCTCGGACATGAGGATGATCTTGAGGCCGTCCTCGCCGCTGCGCAGGTTGTGCACGGTGTCGAGGTAGCCGCGCATGGCGCGGGCCTGTTCCAGCGTGCGCACGAAGGGCAGCATGAGCTGGAGGTTGTGCGCGCCGTAAGCCGAGCGGGCCAGCTTGAAGGACTCGATTTCCCAGTCGTGGATATCGCGGGATACGCCGCGATAGCCGAGCATCGGGTTGTCTTCGTGATCTTCGAAGAGGTTGCCGCCGAGCAGGTTGCGGTACTCGTTGGTCTTGAAGTCGGTGGTACGGTACACGATGGGCTTGCCGTAGAAGGCCATCGCAAACAGGGCCAATCCCTGAGACAGCGTCTGCACGTAGTGGTCGTGGCCGTTCTTGTGGCCGCGGGCGCGGATGAGCGTGCCGATTTCGCCGGGGATGGAACGCAGGGCGGCGATTTCCTTGGCGAGGCCGCAGCGGGCGCCCACGTCTTCACGCAGCGCGGCGATCTGGCGCAGGGTTTCCTGCACATAATCGTTGTAATGGTCAAAGTTCTTTTGGCGGGGCATATAGACGGCATCTTTGTCCGTTTCATAATGGGGCATTCCGCTGCCATCGTAACGGACCGGCACAAGGTTGTCACGCATTTTCAGCAAGAAATCATTGAAGCGGATATGCATACGCCGTGTGTCTGCCTCCGAATATCCTCGTTCCATGGCATTCCCATCCTGTTGCAGAACGGCCCTGTAAGCCTCTTCGTCCACATGGGGAAATGTCGTCTGGTCTATATTGAACAGAGTGCGTATCTCTCTGTTATGTACTCCCTTATATTGTTTCTTCTGCTCATCGTCCAATGTGAGGTAGGTTCCCCGGTTGATGAACTCTTCAGGATTGTTCCTGTGGACATATTTGTTCCAGTTATAGTACAGGAACGGCACACCCTGTTCATGCTCACGTACCGACGTGCCGCGGGCCTTGGCATCACTGAACAAGGTGAACAGGTTCGTATTGCATCCGTTCCGATCGGAATGCAATGCCATGAACAGTGCATTGAACGGGCTGGCCGACACGCCGTGCGGGTATAGCCTCGGATACCTCTTTCCAGAAGCGTTGAGCCAGTAACCATTGGCCTTCGAAGCCTCTCCCAAAGCAGTGGAAAGCAGACTGATTTGCCTTTCCTCTGCATTTTTCTCTATTTTGGATTTTTCTTTCATACAGTATATGTTTTGGGGTTATATGCTACTGGATACCTCGTGTACGCACGATAGTCTCCTGTTGTCCGTTGTCGTAATTGTCCGAGGCCCTTTGACGGAGCTGTTCGCTTCTGGCGAGTACGGCGTTTGCCAGCGTGTTGAGCGGTAAGGCTCCGGCCCGGTAAGCGTCAGTCACGGTCTGCGATAATTGGATAGTACAGGGTACACGGTCAATTGTCGCGACAAGCATGTTGCCTTGAAGTACGGGATTCGTGATGCGAGGATTGAGCGGTTCGTCAGGATAATGGCGGTATTGGGCTGCACCTCTATTGGCCGTGTTCATTTCGCCTTCTGACCGTTCACGCAGCACTTCATGCCCGGCCTTGTTCAGCAGGTTCGCCCCGCCGAGACCGATAAGGAGCATCTTCAGCAGCGGATTCCGCACAAACATACCGGCCACTATGCTGGCTATAGGCAGCAGGTTGTCCTTGATGTTCAGGGACTGTGTCTTGCCTGTAAATACTCCCAGCAGAATATCCGGCAGCATCGCCATTACATAACCGAGATTGCCGGCAATGTCTCCCATGCCGCTCAGTCCAAGGGTGCCGAGCAGATCTTCCCATCCGCCCGTGTTGCCGTTGGATGCCGGCGTTTCAGACAGGTCATTCACGGGATGTACCCCTGTTTCCTGCATGACCTCCGGCTCTTTTTCCGGTTGTACCGTTTCCTGATGTACCTGTTCCGGCTCTTCCGCATCCGTTTGTTTCTTTTCCTCCAGACTTTTCAGGTAGGCTTCTTCCTGCGACGACCAGCGGCACATCCTTGTAGCGTTCCGGCCGTTCCTGTTTCAGCTTGTCCTGCAAGCCTTTCAGGAACGGGAACGGTTGCTGCTTCTTCATCCAGTCCGTAAAGTTGAAATTGCAGACCGGTATCTGTTTCTTCAGCTGCTCATTGGCGGTTGCTGTGAAACTATCCTTGTCTGCGGTCATGGTGGCTGCTTCACGCCGGAAATCTTCAAACACATTGTGTTCGCTGCCGAATACACCCTGGCTGATACATTGTTCGACTGAAATCGACTTGGGGTCTTCCGGCTCCAAATGTGCCATGGTGGCGGAGACGGCAGCATCCACGCCGATGAATCTGGCGAATGCCGCCCACGAACCGGCACCGCCCAGCATGACGGTATCCGCCGAGGCACCCAACAGCCATCCCGCACCCTGCTCAACTTTGCTCGGCCGGTAAGCGGCCTCGCCACGCTTCTCGATCTCCTCGGCAAGCGGGGAACGGCTCAACATCTGCGGCAGGCCGAACAGGCTTGATTCCGCGGCCTTGCGGATGATATAATCAGCCGAAGACTTGGGCATACGGTCTTTCACCAGTTTGTCTATCATCTGCTGTTCCAGACGATAGTCCATGTAGGCATAGGCGAGATCGCCGCCAAGCTGTTCCGACAGTTCGTCGTACCGTTCGCGGCCGATTTCCTTCACGACTGCATCACGCCATTGCCCGGCCATATACGCAAGGTCGTGCTGTATGTCTTCCGAAGCGGCGATTTTCTCCTTGCACATCTCTACATAATCTTCCGTTGTCTTGGAGTTCCATTCGCCGGTAACTTTGAGCAGCTGGTACGGGTCGTTCAAAGGTTGGGCTGAAGAAGCCATCATGCTGAGAACCCCGCCAAGGGAGGTGGAATATTCCTTCATTTCCTCACCTTGTTTCCGGGCAAGATAATCTCTTGTCTCATCCATGACGGAAGCAAGGTGGTAACGGAAATAGTCATCCGAAAGACGTTCCAGTTCCGCGAATCGTCTGCTTTGTTTTATAGTTCCGTCCATAAGTATCCTATATCATATTTATCTGTTTCAACAGTTGTTCTTTTGTCTGTTCAATCGCATTGTGGTACACTTCCATCTGTTTGGGGAAGAACTCCTCCAGCCATGCGTCTTTCTCGATGTTGTCATGGATGAAGCGTATCGCCTGTTCACGCTCTATCTCCACGGAGGCTTCACCTTCCTCCCGGTTGTTGAACCATGCCTTTGTCCACCAGCGGACACCGACCCGGTCCGGATATACCGACACGATACGCGGTATGTCGAAGCTCTGGATGTCGATGTCGAGTTCAGCCAGCGGATCAATGATGCCGCTGTAGCTTACGGCTTCGTCATGGAGTTTTTTTTTATGTCTCCGCTCATGGTGGAGAGGTACACGTTGTGACGCAGGGCCAGGTAATGCAGGAAATCAGCGATGAGCAGGTTCTGTACCTTGCTGACCAGCGGAATGGATTTATGTCCCAGTCCGAGAGGATTGGCCATGCTCGGCATGTTCTCGTAGAAATATTCTCTCATCGCCCCCATGGTGAAGATGTGGCGCAGGGACTGCTCCGTGTGCTCGGGCAACACGTAGGCTCCGCGTTGCAGATCCTCCATGTAGTACGGCAGGAAACGCAGCATCAGTTCCTCGATTTCCCGTTTGTCCTTGTCGTAATCGGTCTTCACGGTCATTTCCAGATCCGGGAATGCCGCCGTTTCATGTCCTCCCGCCTGACGAAGCGCACGGATGTTGCCGTAAAGCATGGTCAGGAACTCCAGCGGATTCAGTTCCTCTCCCTTGAACCGGGCTTCGACGTGCAGCCTGTCACCGCTCAAGGCCACAGTCTGACCGGCTTTCACGCGTTGCCCGAACTGCGCAAAGACATTTGACAGGTGTCCGTATGTCACCTCATATTCCCCGTACCGGATAGTCTGGCATATCCCGTGTACCGGATCATTGCCGACCCCTGACACGATTCCGCTCGCGACGGCAGACAGCCTGTAATATCGGGCGTTGAAGTCAATGCCATGGTGGAAAAACGGCTTGCCCGTTCCCGGGTCGGTCTGTTCGCCGTAACCGAGAGTCATTTCCACCTCCTTGCCCTGGGGCTCCTCGAAAGGCATACAGTAGCCGCTCTCGGAGTGAAGTATCATTTCTTCTGTATATTTCATTTCGTTCTGTATTGGTTCATAATGTTATCTTCTCATTCCTCCGTTATAGGTCTGTTCCTCGCTCTGGCCGGGGGAAGCCTGTGTCCTTGCCACGCTCTCCGTGTTCGTGTCACGGAAGACGCCGGCATTGTTGCCGATGAGCATCATGCCGAGGAAAGCCCCGGCGATCTTGCCCAACCACCCGAAACGTCCGAAAATGAGAAAAGCGGCGGCGATAAGGCCCGCGATGCTCAATCCAGATACGTTGCCATGGCCGAGGTTACGGACAAAATTGCCGAGCATGTTTATGCCTCCGCCACTCGAAGCCTGCCGTAGGAAATTGGATACCCCGTCAAGTTTGGAATCTATTCCCGCCACAGCTCCGCTTAACGTGCCGACGGCTTCTCCGGCCTTGTCCGTCAGTCCCCGTACATCTTCGGCGGTATCTGCCAAGGCATCCGTGGCCGGTTCTCCGATGACCGCATCGCTCACGATACGCACCACGCTCTTGTCTGTCGTCAGCTTTTCCCAGCCGACATAACCGATCGCACCTCCGACGGCGGCAGTCTTGACGGCTTGTCCGGCGCCCCGTAACGTCTGCGACGGATGAAGTGCCGCTTCACCCACGTTTTTCCCGGTTGCCAAAACAGCCTTGCCGGTACCTTTGGCCGCCTTGCCGCCATACTTCAATATTGTACTCCATACTCCCATATCTCGTTCTTTTTAAGGTCTTACATTTTTTCCGATCTGCTTCCATCTTCGTTTGGCGGCTTCCACAATGTCGCGTTTGTCCGCAACAGGGCGTGCGCCTTCGTCGATTTCATACCAGATGTCACTCATAGTCGTATATTTCACGGCCTTGGTCAGCCGTTGCAGCTTGGTGTTCATCAGCTTGAGCTTCGGCCTGATCCCGAAGACTATCTCCATGCGTTCCCTTTCCGTCATCTTGCTTTCCGCAAGACAGGCCATTCGTATGTCATTTACTATTTCCACACTGCCAAGCATCAGCTCCCGGTAAATCCTGTTGCGCTCCGTGGAAAGGGCTACTGCCAATGCGTTGGTCGTGCTCCGGCTAACCTGCCTGGTAAAATCTTCCATATTGTCCGTCAGCCTTGAGATTTCGTGATAAAAGCCATAAATCTGTGCGGCATAGCAGACGATGGACCGGAAAGAATCCAGATACTTGTTGAACTCCCTTTGCAGGTCGGCCGTAGCCTGTACTTCCTCTTTCGTCCATATATGTCCGGTAGTCTGCAGCATCATCACCTTCTCCTGGTTTTTCAGCTCTTTCTGCGCCTTGTCCGTGTAGAGCAGTATCATTCCGGCCAGAACCGGATCGTTCTGTGCCTGTATCTTGCCGATACAGATGCCCGTCAGCAGCATAACTATCAAAATCGTCCGTTTCATCGCGTCATTCTTTATCGTGTCAGGGAGGCTGCCCGGCGCCAGCGTGACATGGCCATGCGGGCAACTTCACCGTTGTTGCGGTCAAGCATACCTGCCGTCACATTTCTCCATACATCATTGAAAGTATAGTACCGGATGCTCAGGTAGAGCAGATGCAGCTTCCGGCTGAAAGCCGACAGCCTGTCATTCAGCGCCCATAGCGTAGTGCTGCGCTCCGCACCGGTCAGCATATTCTCTTCACCGCCTTTGGCAACGGCATCGTTCAGCAGTGTATATACGGAGACCAGTTCCGTGGCCGTCTCGATATAAAGGTTGTTCATGCCCATACTGGCAACGATACCCTGCGGGTTGTCCTTTATCGCTTTGCCCAGTTTACCCAGAGTCAGGAAGATCCGGACCCCGTCGTTATAGAGATGCGTACAGGCTTTCAGTGACGAAGCGTATCCGTTCACCGTCTTCAGGTAGCCGTTGTACTGTTTCTGCCATTCATGGATGCGGTTGAATTCGGCGGCGATGCTGTTCTGCAGGAGTGCCGTCTGCGTCTGTCCCTTGATCTGTTTTTCAATCTGGCCGTTTATCAGCTCGTTGCCCTCCGCCAGAGCAATCCACTCCAGCGGATTGGAAGCCGCTATCTGGGCTTTGGACACCTGCGGCAGAAGCAGGACGGCAACGAGGGCCAGACTCCAGTTAATGATTCGTGATCTCATATATTCCCTTTTTTCTTTTGTTGTATTCCACCCGTTCGCGGACAAGTGTTACTATGTCATCCCTGCGCCGGATACCGGTCAGATCAAGCCTGGGGGTATTCCGGTCCATCGAGAAAATGCTCACCGTCTTCAGCCCGCAAAGCTGCTGCAGCAGGCTTTGATTTTCCGTGAAGTCCACGATACGGTATAATTCCATATAATCTGTCTTACGCCAGATGATGCCATGCTCGCACACGAGCTGTTCGGACCCGATGCGATAGCGTATGCGTCGTAGATAGATGAACCTGTACACCAGGAACAGGGAAAGCAGAAGGGCGACCCACATGGACAGAGTCGTGAACGGCAAGCCGTCAATTCCGCCAAAGACCCATCCTGCACAGCATAACACAAGAATGGGCAGCTCGTTGATGACGAACTGTCCGGTGTGGGGCACAAACACATGAGTGCGGAATAAACGGTCTGTCGGCATGATGTTTTCGTTTTATCTGTGATAACTGGTCTGCCGTTCTTCCTCGTCCTGTCCTGAATGCCGTACTTCAATCGGATTGACCAGCCCCTCGGTCTCTTTGAGATACTCGGGATTGGTCTTGCCAAGCAACGCATCGTTCCAGTCCTTGTAGCAAGGCAGAATGGGAAATTCTCTGATATTTTCCGGGGAAATGTTCATCTGTCCGGCTATTGCCTTGAACTTTTCCACGAACAGCCGTCCGGCGGCATCATTGTCGAAACAGAGGTAATGGTGTGCCTCCGGTGTGGCGGCAAGCATACCCTTGATCTGACCCTCTGTAGGGGTACCGCCGGTAGATACATACACGCTCTTCCTGGATAGGTCCGGGTTGCTCTTGATCTGTTCCCGGTTGAGCTGATAGAAGGCCATCGCGTCATAGGCACTTTCAAACCATGCCACTCCGCCGACGGAATCCAGGTCACCCTTAAGGTTGGCTATCCACAGCCCCTCGCTTGAATTGCTGCCCTCAGCCTTGCCCTTGTAACTGCCGCTGCCGTCCGGACGCGGGCGGCCTCGTTCCTCAAGGCCGACAACCGTCCCCGGGTCTTTGGGCAAAGACATCGGAAAGGCAAGGTTCGTGTATCGGGTCCCGTCTTCACGGACTTTTGTCGCCAGGTAGAAATCTCGGTGGAAGGCATACTGTGTGTAGAGGTCGATTCCACGGTGTTTGAAGAAAGGATAGAACTTCTTCTGCGTATCCCTGTCCTGAGGGTTGAACCTGTGAATCTCGTAATCCGTTATGTCGAACGGTTTCACGTCACGTTTCGGCTGGATAATCCGTGTACTACGTTCCTCGATGGGATGGTTCAGCAACCGGTTGCACACGAGATTGACAAGCCGGTCCGGAGATACTCCTGCCCGGTATTCCGCGAAAAACTGCGGGTATTCCTTGATGAAGGATATGATGTTATAGACTTTCTGTTCCTGTGCCTTGAAACAGCACTTGCCGTTCGGCATCACGATGAACTTGTCGCCACGGATACGACGGCCTTCGCTGTCCATACGCACATACGACGGATAACGCAGACCGTCACGCTTGTTCAGATGATAGCCCGCGTCAATGAGTATGTCCTGAATGTTCAGTCTCTGTAGAAAATCATCGTATGTAAGGTCTCCGTTCCTCATAAGTTTACCTCCCCATTCTCATATCACCGATTTCCCGGTTCATCTGTGCCTCGAAATTCCGGATGGCAACATCCCTCGGAGTGTCAACACCGGGTTTGAAATAAGGACGCGGCCCATGGTAATGTTCCTCATAACACTCTGGCCCGTGATGGCATCTGAGATTATGCACGACCTCAGAAACCACCACGGCACCTGCTGAAAGGGCCGCAAGAATTTTTATGCCCAGTCCTTTGCTTGTTTCCGGACGGGGGCGCAGGTCTGCCTCGCTGAAGATCTTCGCGAAAAGTTTCGTCCGATGGTAGTCGTCCGTGGCGAGAAACTTGTCGTATTCCTTCTGGGTAATCTCGTGGCTGTAGGTCTGCCCGTCGATGACGGCGGTCATCCTGTACTTTCCCTCTTCCGGTCCGGGTTCCACGGCAATCTGGCTTATCTCGGTTCCATGCCCGCCGATCTCATCCGACAGCTGCAGGCTGTTGCCATAGTCTTCCGTCTGCCCGTTCGCCTGTGCGTATTCCTGGTAATGTCTTGCGGCCAGTTCCTCGTGCACTTCAGGATGGAGGCCGATGGCGATATGCTTGTCACTGTTCAGATCATCCAAGGTCACTTTATCCGCGAAATCTCCGGCAATGACCCCGTTCAGGAGCTCCAGACGTTGCTCAATGGAATGCTCTTCAAGAGAATTCGATGTAAGCGTTTTGATTTCCTCTTCCGTCAGGTCATAGACCATGTCCGCGTTGACATTCTCGGACTGCACGGTGAGGGTTCTGTTCTCCGCATCGACAATAAGCCCGTGCGAAGCAAGGCACTCCGACCATTTTTCGTTCGAGAAATAGACAGGCGAAGCGACAAGCTCCCTGTACGGGCGGGCAGGTTCCTGGCTGCGGGGACGGCTGACCATCGGTGTAATGGCAGCCTGCAAGTCCTGCAGGACATCACGGGGCTGTACGGGTTGTTCCGGCTGTCCTCCCTTGTAATAAAAGCCGTAGCCTCCGGACTGCAGCTCGCCGGGCTTCATGCGTCCGTCAGGACGTTCGGGGACAATGGGCGCTCCGGGGAAAAAGAGCTGTCCGCCGACCCTGCGCAGATGAAAACCGCCCTGCTGGCGCGGTGTCCATCCGAGTATGGGAGGAAACAGCCCCCAACGGCCTGTACGCCCGTATTCACCCATTCCGATACGGTAGCCGTGCAGACCCATCGCCACACGTCCGTTAGCATTGCGGGCATGGACAAAGTTCTTGGGCAGATAGAAATCCTTTGCAAGGATGCTTGTGAGCACATTGTAGGCTTTCTTGTTGGCAGTGTTTGTTCCCCAGTCCGTAAGCGCCAACAGTTGTTTCTCGGTAATCTGATAGGTCAGCAGCGGCGAATCGTGTCCCTGTACGATCAGCTTGTAGCCGCCACCGTCAAATGCGATATGGGCTTGAAGCCCGTTGCGCATCAGTATGTCGCGCATTTCAGGCTGCAAGTCCATCGCTCTGGGGTTTGTATTGGTTCGTATTGCCATAGTCTGATGTTATGATTGTTATCCGCTATGCGTTTCCTTCCTCCATCGCCGCTTCCAGCTGTTCGTCCTTGTAGCGGACAAATTCGGCGGCAGAATCATTCCCGATAACGAGGTTGCGTTCCTCACAGTAACGGGCATATTCCTCCTGCCACTCCGCGGAAAAATGGTTCACATAGTCGAGCCAGCCGTATTCGCCGCTCTGCATTTTCTCTATCAATACCTCTTCGGGATAATACTGGTGCTGTGCCATATCAATCGGTTTTTATTTGTGAATAGCTGCCGAGCGGTTGCGTTCCCCGGCTTTTTTCTGTTCGTTCCACAACTCTTCGGTATATTCCTCTTCCGGAACATAGTCGAGGTTTCCGTCATCTTCCATGACCCAGCAACCGTAACAGCCGAACGTGTATTTGTCCCATTCACGCTTGGACTGTTCCCTCCATCGCTGCTCGTCGCCGGAACAGAAACGGATACCGGTCTTGGAATGAAGGTCAATACCTACCGTGACGGGCTCATCGTCCACGACCAGCGTCAGCGGATCTCCGTGCTGCATTCCGTTCACCTCTGTTGCACCGAGATGCAGCTCCTCGGCCAGCACCTGCAGATTGCGCCCGATGATGGGCGTGGGAACATACATGACCTGCTTCGTCCCCGTGTCAATCTGGACGAAAGCCTTGTTGTGCCTGCCGTCAGCGGTTTCCACATCCGCGATGATGGCCTTGCCCTCAAGCAACTGTTTCTGCTGCGTTTCGTCAAAGCGTTCCAGCGGCGAAGATTTCAATGCCGGATAGAAGACCACGTCCGTCTGGCCACCCTCCATGCGGATAAGAGCGAATCGGGTACGGCTTTCCACCGTTTCTCCGTGCTCGTCGGTGACACGCACGGGAAGAACGGGCGAATGGCGTCCGTTGTAAATATCATCAAGGACGTGCATCGGCAGATCCTCGATCATCTCCTGCGTGAGCCCGAATCGGGCAAGCGTCGAAAAGGGAATCTCTTCAAATTCAAAATGCGCCTTTTTCATACTATATCAAGTTTGTAAAATTATGTTCGGCAAATATAGTATGACCTTGTAAATTTAAACAAAAACACAGATATATAAATGATTATAATATACCATTTTTATAACATTAGTACGATTTTCTTTGAATAATCGTACTAATTGCGATAAAATATGCAAACTAATAGCAGAATGCATGGCCGTTCATGTCGAACATAGACAGACCATGCTAATTTTGCAGCATGAGAAAAATTTTATGGATGATTATATCAGGCATTTCGCTCAGTCTGATACCGGCAATGGCACAATTCAATACAGTTTCCTCCGCTTCCGATTACTATCGGGAGGAAAGTGTGCAGGCGGCCACCAAGGACAAGGAAACAGCTTCAGACAATACGGGTTCCGGGAAAGGTGTATCGGAAAACACCGGCAAATCCGGGGCTCGCGGCGATGTGCAAAGGCAGATGGTGGTTGAGCGTTACCTGAGTGTCAGTTATCCGTTACCGAGAATCAAGGTAACTTCTCCATACGGTTACAGGAAAGACCCCTTTACCGGCAAGCGTAAATTTCATGGGGGAATCGATTTGCAGGCACGTGGCGACAAGGTGCTGGCGATGATGGCGGGAACTGTCGTAAAGGTCGGGCAGGACAAGACTTCCGGCAAGTATGTTACGCTGCAGCACGGGAACTGCATGATCAGCTATTGCCACCTTTCAAAGATTCTCGTAGCCAGGGGAACAGCCGTCCGGCCGCGTGATGCGGTCGGTATTACCGGCTCTACAGGGCGCAGCACGGGAGAACACCTGCATATCACCTGCCGCCTCAATGGCAAGAGTGTCGATCCCGCAATCCTTTTTGAGCATGTCAGGAGAGTACAGCAGGAATGTGTTTCGGCACTGGCCGAACTATGACTTTTTTCTCCCTTTGATTGCATGGCTGATACTGTCGCCCCATACCGACATCCGGACGACGGACATCGGCGGCATGGAAAACGTCTTTCCATAGAAAATGGCGGCAACCACCTTGCCGCCGTGCCTTTCTATTTCCTCCTTGTAGTCGGACACACTCTGTCCGGTCGTCAGCACATCGTCAATGATAATGATTTCTTTTCCCTTTATATCACCGGTAATCTCGTAATTCCGCTCAAGGACACGGCTGTCCGCTCCGTCCGCTTCATGTAGGCTTTCCCGGGCATCGCAGATCACCGTATCGTACAGTCCTGATGTCAGATCCGGCCTGTGCTTGCCCATATACCAGTTCAGCCGCTTGAACCGCTGTTCATACTTTATCCAGTTGCTGCACGGCATGAACATGATATGATAAGGCTTGCCGTCCGCCTGTATGGCGGTCATACATGCCTTGAAGAACTCGATGCCGTGTATCTCTCCCTGCTTGAACCGGTAGATGGAACGGCAGAATGTCCGTTGTGCTTCATTGAGAAAATCATTGTACCGTGACGGATAGTAATAGTCGTAAAATGCAATCCGGATTCCACGGAACTTGAACGGTTTGAGCGGATGCCTGTCGTCGAACCGGTCGGGATACATGCAGCAGAACATACGGCAGGCGTCTCGATGTCCGGCCATTACTGCCATACGGCAATAGCGGCCTCTTTCGTCTTCCCGGCTTGCGCTCCGTGCGGCTGCATACGCCGCTTCACCGGCTTTCCGTCGTCAGAAAGCGATGACATGCAACATCCCGACCACTATGCCGAGCAACACCAGGAGCACAAGTTTCTCACTCATATTGAACCTTTTTACTTTTGCAAAGTAAGCAAATTATCGGTGCTGGCCTTGAAATGGAACCGGTAATTTGTTCGATCCCATTATATATCCTTCTTGCCGTCCCCTTTTACAAGTCTCTTCCTTTTTCCTATGGGGCTTCCTTTCTCTTTTCGTCGGCGAATATAGGACGAAGCGTATCAATGCCAAACCGCATTCCATTCGGATGACGAAAACAGACTGCTGCACAATCGGTTTTCTATCCGGATTTGGCTTATGATACCAACTGCTTCATCCTCCTTATGCCTCAAAAAGTTGAAAATACAGCCCTCAGTTCAAAAAGAGGGAAATAAAAAACAGATTTTCAAACAATTAAAACGGAAAGAAATGAAAGAAGAAATCAGACAGGACGGCAGGACAATACTGTCAAGTGAAGACGGATTCAGCATCCGCATGTTTTTCAACAACC
>OKSB01003145.1_pt1 | contig 13465 bp, 10 predicted proteins | sample 1601171 | NCBI WGS metagenome assembly OKSB01 (sample SAMEA3541496, study PRJEB24748) | human gut metagenome | biome: human gut; feature: human-associated habitat; material: faeces | place: China | collected 2012 | reverse complement strand
GGGGGTCGTCCTCGGGGATGCCGGCCTCCACCTTGCCCACCAGATCGGCGCCCACGTCGGCGGCCTTGGTGAAGATGCCGCCGCCCACACGGGCGAACAGAGCCATGGAGGAGGCGCCCATACCGAAGGTCAGCATGGCGCTGGTGATGGCGGAGGCCTCCAGCTTGAACACGAAGCGCAGCAGGAAGAACCACACGGAGATGTCCAGCAGGCCCAGACCCACCACGGTGAAGCCCATGACGGAGCCGGCGGAGAAGGCCACCCGCAGACCACGGTTCAGCCCCTCCTGGCAGGCATTGGCGGTGCGGCAGTTGGAGGCGGTGGCGATCTTCATGCCGATGAAGCCGGACAGGCCGGAGAAGAAGCCGCCGGTCAGGAAGGCGAAGGGTACGAACCACGTCAGCAGACCGCAGGCTGCCATGACGCACAGCACCACCACCATGCAGGCGAAGAACACGCCTACCACGGAATACTGGCGCTTGAGGTATGCGTTAGCACCCTGACGAATGGACTGGGAGATCTTCTGCATGAGGGGGGTGCCCTCCGAGAAGCGCAGCACCTTCTTTGCGGTGATGACCACAAAGAGAAGCGCAATGATGGAGCCAACAAATGTGGCTAGGACCAGGTACTTTTCCATAAAGATTTTTCCTCTCTTTTCCTTGTTTTCTCCCGGAGCCGGCAGAGGGACGGGAGATTCTTTTTGTCCCACTGCACATTATAAAAAACGCCGTCCGCTCCGTCAAATTTTCAAACTTTTTTTCGAAGCGCCTAAAAATTAGTTTGGAGTCGTTCGTCATTTTTATATAATATTTTTCTTGCAAAGAAAACCGCTTAAAATGGAAAAACGGGGCAAAAATCGGCGGCAGCGGCGGAACGCTTGCGGAATTTGTGACAGGATTTTCTTGTGGGAAGCTGGGAAAAATGTTTTTAAAAATTTTTTTCAAAAACATTTTTCCTTCAAATAAAAGCAAATTCACAAAAAATACACAAAAAGGCTCCCATTCACTTTTTGCGGGGAAAATGATGAATCAAAAATTGGATACAGAAATTCTTTCGTCATTTTTCACAATCGCGGAAAATGGCTTTAAATGTCTTGAAAAGCGCCCAAAACGGGAGTAAAATAGCCCCATCAATCTCTGGGAGGTTTCAAACATATGGAATATCAGGAAGTTTTGCAAAACGCCCGCACCTGTATGGGACCCTACTGCAAGGCGTGCTCCGTATGCAACGGTCAGGCGTGTAAAAATACCATCCCCGGCCCAGGCGCCAAAGGCTCCGGCACCGGCTTTGCCCGGAACTATCAGAAGTGGCAGGAGCTGCGGGTGAATCTGGATACCATCGGGGAAAACCGTCCCGCCGACACGTCCTTCGACTTCTTCGGCCATCGGCTGGCCCTGCCGGTGATGGCGGCTCCTGTGGGAGCCATGCAGCTGCACTACGGAGATAAGTACGACGACCTGACCTATAACCGGCTGCTGCTGGCGGCCTGTGCTAAGGCGGGCATCGTGGCCTTCACCGGCGACGGCGTGGACCCGGCGGTGATGGAGGGCGCCACGCAGGCCATCCGGGCCCAGCAGGGCTGCGGTGTGCCTACGGTGAAGCCCTGGGACCGGGAGACCCTGATGCAGAAGCTGGAACTGGCCCTGACCGCCGACCCCATGGCCATCGCCATGGACATCGATGCCGCCGGTCTGCCCTTCCTCCGCAACCGGATGCCGCCTGCCGGCAGCAAGACCGTGGCGGAGCTGCGGGAGGTGGCGGAGTACGCCCGAAAGCCCTTTATCCTCAAGGGCATCATGACCGTCCGTGGGGCGGAGAAGGCGGTGGAGGCCGGGGCCTCCGCCATCGTGGTGTCCAACCACGGCGGCCGGGTGCTGGATCAGTGTCCCGCCACGGCGGAGGTGCTGCCCGCCATTGCCGACGCCGTGGGCGACCAGGTCATGGTGCTGGTGGACGGCGGCATCCGCACAGGGCTGGATGTGTTCAAGGCGCTGGCGCTGGGAGCGGACGGCGTTCTCATTGGCCGTCCCTTCGTCACCATGGTCTATGGCGGCGGCGAGGAGGGCGTGGCAGCCTACGTCCGCAAGCTGACGGATGAGCTGTCGGATACCATGGCCATGTGCGGCGCCCACAGCCTGAAGGAGATCAACCGGGAGATGCTCTGGCAGGGCTGATGCGGACTGATGCGGTCTGATGCACACATCATTCTATTCGGCTATCATGGGAACATATTCTGCTGCTATGACATTTTGATCGGATTTGTTCCGATCTTCTAAAAATTCGTGACAGGAGGCGCTTATGTACATTACATGGTTGGGCCACAGCTGCTTTCGGCTGGAGTCGGCGGGCTACGGACTGGTCATCGATCCCTATCGGGTTGTGGCGGGCTATCCGCCGCTGCGGGTGGAGGCCAACGCCGTTTATATCAGCCACCACCACTTTGACCACGACTGTCTGGAGGCGGTGACACTGCTGCCCGGCGGGGAAAATCCCTTTACGGTGGAGACGTTCTCTACCTTCCATGACGACTGTCAGGGCGCTCTCCGGGGCGATAACACCGTTCATATCTTCCGGGCGGAGGGCATGACCGTGGTGCATCTGGGGGACTTGGGCTGCGCCCTGACAGCGGCGCAGGAGGAGAAAATTTCGGGCTGCGATGCGCTGATGCTGCCGGTGGGCGGCACCTATACCATCGATGCCGCTGCGGCGGCGGAGCTGGTGCGTCGGCTGCACCCCCGACTGGTGCTGCCCATGCATTTCCGGAGAGGGGAGCAGGGCTTCCCGGAGCTGACCACGCTGGAGGACTTTCTCTCCCGCCTCCCGGAGCAGCCGGTACACCGACTGACGGGAGAGACGCTGGATCTGACGTCCAAAGGGACGTCGGGTGTTGTGATCTTCCCCCGTCGGTAAGGGAAAATTCTGTCCGGTTTTTGTCCGGAAAATGTCCAAAAACCAGAGTAGGTATAAGCCCCTCCGTTTTCGTGTACACTGAGGTATCAGGTACATGGAAACGGAGGGCTTTTACATGGCAGAAAAACGGTGGCGCACTTGGGAGACGGTGGGCCTGCTGGTGGTGCTGGCGGCGGGGAACCTGCTGCACTTTGTTTACGACTGGACGGGGCAGAGTCCCATAGCGGCACCGCTGGCCGCCGTCAACGAATCCACATGGGAGCACATGAAGCTTTTCATCACTCCGTGGGTGCTGTGGTCACTGGTGGAATGCATCGCCCTACGGGGCCACGGCGCCCTGCTGCCCGCCCGTGGATTGGGGCTGCTGACGGGCCTTGCGGCCATCCCGGCGCTGTTTTACACCTATCAGGGAATTTTGGGCCGGGGGATCATGTGGGTGGATGTACTGATTTTCCAGCTGGCGGTGCTGCTGGCCTTTTGGGTCAGCTGGAGCGTTCAGGCCCGGCGGGTGCTGGACGGGCCGGTGTGGCAGATCTTAGGCGGCGTGACGCTGCTGGCGGTGTGGGGGCTGGCCATCTGGTGGACCTACGCACCGCCCCAGCTGCCGCTGTTCGTGGATCCCACCGACGGAAGCCGGGGCATCCCACTGCGGTAGGTCTGCGGGTGGGGGAGACGGCTTGCAAAATGTGATAAGCGGGCAAGGGCAGGCACGCCGGAGGGCATGCCTGCCCTTGCCGATTTGCCGCATCCGCTTGCCGGTGGGAGAGCATCGTCCGGGTTTCGGCGACCGGAGGGGCGATGACCCGATTGGATGTCCCGATATTGGGATTTTTTCTTGACCGGGAGGAGCGCATGGGGTATAATCGAACCAACTGTATATGACAGGTCAGAAACGGAGGCGTGCAATGAAAAAGATCGTGCATAAATCGGCTGCGCCCATATACGCAGCGGCGGTGGTGTGGGTGCTGTATGCCCTGCTGCTGCCCCTGTACAAGCCGGGCCACTTTATCATGGCGGCTGCGGCGTCGGTGGTGGTATTTCTCATCGCCCGCATCTTCTGCAAGGACGTTGTGGAGGAGGTGGAGGAGAAGCCCCAGCCCACCGGCAACCCGGAGCTGGATAAGATGGTCTCCGACGGTGAGCTGGCCATCCGGGAGATGAGGCGCCTCAACGACAGCATCAAGGACGAGACCATCAGCCGGCAGATCGATCGGCTGGAGGAGGTTTCCGGCAAGATCTTCGACTGCGTTAAGGCAGATCCCAAGAAGCTGCCGCAGATCCGTAAATTCATGAACTACTACCTGCCCACCACGCTGAAGCTCCTCAACGCCTATGACCGCATGAGCAGTCAGGGCGTGGAGGGTCAGAACATCAGCGGCACCATGGAGCGGGTGGAGAGCATGATGAGCACCATTGTCACTGCCTTTGAACGGCAGCTGGACAGTCTCTTTGGGGATCAGGCGCTGGATATCTCCACGGATATCACAGTGCTGGAGAACATGATGGCCCGTGAGGGACTCAGCGACGACCCCATCCACCAGACCCAGAAGGAGACTCCAGCGGCGGAGGAGAAGGAGAGCGGCGAGGACGGCGACGGCATCCAGCTGGAGCTGTAAAAAGACCCTGAGAGGAGGGCGGCCCATGGGGCGGCGCCCTCCGGGAAATGCGAGTAAACAAACAATATGAGATAGAAAGGAACTATGACCATGACAGACAACATGATGCCTGAACTGACCCTGGAGCCTACGGCGGCGGCCGAGGCCGTTCCCCAGCTGACGCTGGAGCCTACGGCTCCCGAAGTGCCGGAGCCGGAGGAGAAGAAGATCGAGCCGGTGGAGATGGATGAAAAGCTCCTGACCGACGAGGAGAAGAAGGCGGTGGAGGAGTTTTCCCACAAGATCGATGTGCGGGATACCAACATGATCCTGCAGTACGGCGCCGCCGCACAGAAGAGCGTGGCGGGTTTCTCCGAGAGCGCCCTGAATAACGTTCGCAGCAAGGATCTGGGCGAGATCGGGCAGGACCTGAGCCGTCTGGTGGTGGAGCTGAAGGGCTTCGGCGACGGCGAAGAAAAGAAGGGCCTCATGGGCCTGTTCAAGAAGGCCGGAAACCGACTGGAGAGCATGAAGGCCCAGTACGGCAAGGTGGAGGCCAACGTAGAGAAGATCGCCCAGTCTCTGGAGCAGCATCAGATCACGCTGCTCAAGGACGTGGCCATGTTCGACCAGATGTATGAGCTGAACCTGAAGTACTACAAGGAACTGACCATGTACATTCTGGCCGGTAAGAAGCGGCTGGAGGAGGTACGCAGCGGTGAACTGGAGGAGCTTCGCAAGAAGGCGGAGCAGTCCGGTACGGCGGAGGACGCACAGGCCTATAACGATCTGGTGAACCTGTGCAACCGGTTTGAAAAGAAGATCCACGATCTGGAGCTGACCCGGATGGTGTCGGTGCAGATGGGCCCCCAGACCCGGCTGCTGCAGAACAACGACACGTTGATGATCGAGAAGATCCAGTCCTCGCTGGTGAACACCATTCCCCTGTGGAAGAGCCAGATGGTGCTGGCGCTGGGGCTGGAGCACAGCCGTCAGGCCACGGCGGCTCAGAGCGCCGTGACGGAGATGACCAACGAACTGCTGAAGAAGAACGCCGACACCCTGAAGATGGGAACCATCGCCACCGCCAAGGAGGCCGAGCGCTCCATCGTGGACATCGAGACGCTGCAGCACACCAACCAGCAGCTCATCGAGTCTCTGGACGAGGTGGCCCGCATCCAGCAGGAGGGCGCTGCCAAGCGCAGGGAGGCCGAGGCCCAGCTGGGCCGCATCGAGGGCGAACTGAAGCAGAAGCTGCTGGAGCTGCGTGGTTAAGCTGAGAGATACGACTTCTCCGTGAAGGGAGACTACCATGAAATTTTATCAAAAACGTGGCTTTGCGCTGGTGGTGCTGGTGCTGGCCATTCTGGGCTCCTGCGTCTACGGCATCAGTAAAAAGCCCGCCGACCTGCCCCAGGTATCCTACGGCAACTGGCTGCAGGACGACGCCGACCTGCTGACGGACGAAACGGAGGCCTCCCTGCGGCAGTATGACCAGAGCTGGGACAGCGACTATCGGGCCATCATCGCCGTGGCGACGCTGGACACGCTGAACGGCTGGACCTATGAGAAGGCGGCGGCGGAGCTTGGCTCCCAGTGGGGGCTGGGCGGCAATGATATGCTGCTGCTGTTGGTAAAGGACAGCGACTACTATGTGGCGCTGGGCGACAACGTGCTGGACGCCATGACGGACACCTATCAGGCGGGCCTGCAGGGCGCTGTGGAGGCTCCCTACTATCAGGGGGACTACGACGCAGCGGCGCTGGCCTTCTTCCGGCAGGCGGATGTGTTCTATGCCCAGACGCTGGGCCGTCAGCAGAGCGGCGGCAGCTATTCCGATTATGAGGATAACGGTGCGTGGCAGGGCAATGACTCCGGCTCTGTGGCGGCTGTGGTGCTGCTGGTAGTGGGTATCTTTGTGGTGTGGATCCTGCTGGATGGCCTGCGGTATCGCCGGTATCGCCGCCGCCCGGTGGTGGTAGGCGGGCCTGTGTACTATCCCGTGTTCTGGGGACGGCATCCCCGTCCGCCCCGGCGGCCTGCACCGCCCCGTGGCCCCCGTCCGCCCATGGGCGGCGGCCCTCGGCCTCCTATGGGGGGCGGCCCCAGACCGCCGATGGGAGGCGGTCCTCGGCCCGGTGGATCCCGGCCCAGTGCCCCTCGACCCTCCCGGCCTTCCGGTTCCCGGCCCTCCCGGAGCTTCGGCGGCGGGAGCCGCAGCGGCCTCCTCCTCGTCCACCAGATAGGCCCGGATGGCGGCATGGGGGCAGACAAAGGTACACTGGTTGCACTGCAGGCACTTGTTGCTGTCCCACTGGGGCAGGAAGGCGGCAATGCCACGCTTGTCGTACTTGGAGGTACCCAGCGGATAGGTGCCGTCCTGATAGGGCAGGAAGGCGGACACAGGCAGATCGTCGCCACGCTGACGGTTGCAGGGGACCACGATGTTCTTCACCACATCCGGCAGGCTCTCGTCCACGGTGCGGTCGTCGGCGGCATTCGCCCAGTCAGCGGGAACGTTGACCTTCACAGGGCTGTTGATACCGGCGTCCACGGCGGCCATGTTCATGTTGACCACCTTTTCGCCCTTCTTGGCGTAGGTCTTTTGCACAGCCTCCTTCATATGGCGCACGGCGTCCTCCACCGGCATCACACCGGAGAGCTTGAAGAAGGCGGCCTGCAGGATCATGTTGGCGTGGTTGCCCAAGCCCAGCTCACGGGCCAGACGGTTGGCGTCCACGATATAGAACTGCACGTTGTGGCGGGCGATGTACTGCTTGACGTCGCCGGGCAGCTTCTCCGTCAGCTCCTCCTCGGTCCAGGAGGTGTTCAGCAGGAAGGTGCCGCCGTCCTTGATCTCGTGGATCATGTCGTAGCGAGTGATGTAGGACTGGGAGTGGCAGGCCAGAAAATCCGCCGCCTTGATGAGATAGGTGGAGCGGATGGGGCTCTTACTGAACCGCAGGTGGCTCTTGGTGATGCCGTAGGACTTCTTGGAGTCGTACTCGAAGTAGGCCTGCGTATACATACCGGCGTAGTCACCGATGATCTTGGCGGAGTTCTTATTGGCACCCACCGTACCATCGGAGCCCAGACCCCAGAACTTGCAGGACACGGTGTCGGCGGACTCGGTGATGAGAGGCTCATGGACATCCAGAGACAGGTGAGTCACATCGTCGTTGACGCCGATGGTGAACAGGTGCTTGCCGCTTTCATCCTTCATGTTGTCGAACACGGCCTTCAGCTGGGCGGGTGTCACGTCCTTGGAGGCCAGACCATAGCGGCCGCCGTAGATCTCCGGGGCGTCGCTGCGGTTGGCAAAGGCGGCGCACACATCCAGATACACAGCGCCGGCAATGGCGCCGGGCTCCTTGGAGCGGTCCATGGCGGCGATCTTCTTCACCGTCTTGGGCAGGGCGTTCAGGAAATACTCCATGTCGAAGGGGCGGAACAGATGGATCTGCATCAGGCCCACCTTCTCGCCCTTGGCACACAGATAGTCCACCACCTCACGGGCGCACTCGCAGGCGGAGCCCATCATCACCATGACACGGTCGGCATCCTTGGCGCCGTAGTAATTGAAAATGTGGTAGTCCCGACCGGTGATCTCGTTGATGCCCTGCATATACCCCTCTACCACAGCGGGGATGCTGTCATAGGCGCCGTTGTTGGCCTCCTGAGACTGGTAGTAGACGTCGGGACCCTGCACGGTGGTACGCATCACCGGATGCTCCGGGTTCATGGCGATGGCATGATAGTCCTCCAGCGCCTGACGGTCCAGCAGCTTCTCCACCTTGTCCAGGTCGATGACCTCGATCTTCTGGATCTCGTGGCTGGTGCGGAAGCCGTCGTGGAAGTGGATGAAGGGTACACGGGTCTTGATGGTGGTCAGGTGGGCCACGGCAGCCAGATCCATGACCTCCTGCACGCTGCCGGTGGACATCATGGTGACGCCGGTGGTACGGCAGCTCATGACATCCTGATGGTCACCGAAGATGTTGTTGGCGTGCTGGGCCACGGAACGGGCCGCCACGTGGAACACGGCGGGCATCCGGTGACCGGCCATGATGTACAGGTTGGGGATCATCAGCAGCAGGCCCTGAGAGGAGGTGAAGGTGGTGGCCAGCGCACCGGCCTCCGCCACGCCGTGGAGGGCGCCGGCAGCGCCCGCCTCGGACTGCATCTCTACCAGCCGCACCGGCTGGCCGAACATATTCTTCTTGCCGGCGGCAGACCACTCGTCCACCTTCTCGCTCATGGGAGAGGAGGGAGTGATGGGGTAGATACCGGCTACATCGGTGAAATGGTAGGCAACGGTGGCACAGGCCTCGTTACCGTCCATGGTTTTCATGACTTTCTTATCAGACATTACATTGCCTCCTAACGTATCCGTCGCCCGGCAGCAGCCGGTGCGGCATTTTTCTATCTGTCGGATGCTGAGTTACGCCTTGATGATAGCGCCCTCGTCGGCAGAGGCAGCCACCTTGGCATACAGCCGCAGATAGCCGTTGGGGATGTTCTTCTTGGGCAGTTCCAGTGTCTTGTAGCGCTCAGCGATCTCCTCGTCGGAGACGTGCAGCTCCAGAACGCCCTCATCCACGTCGATGAGGATCTCGTCGCCGTCGTGAACGATGGCCAGAGGACCGCCCTCGGCAGCCTCCGGAGAGATATGTCCCACGAAGCAGCCGTTGTTGGTGCCGGAGAACCGGCCGTCGGTGATCAGGGCAGCGGACTTGCTCAGGCCCACACCGTACATATACTTCATGGCCTTGAACATCTCACGCATACCTGGGCCGCCCTTGGGACCCTCGTAGCGGATGACCACCACGTCGCCGGCCTGGATCTTGCCGCCCAGGATGGCCTCCTCGGCCTCCTCCTCGCTGTTGTAGCACTTGGCCTTACCCACAAAGCGGTGCATGGAGGGATCGATGGCGCCGGGCTTGGAAACGGCGGTACGGGGGCAGAGGTTGCCGTGCAGAACGGCCACGCCGCCGGTCTTGGAGAAAGGCTCCTCCACCGTCTTGATGATGGTGGGATCCTCCGGATACTCGTAGACGTAGCCGGCCAGATTCTCGGCCAGCGTCTTGCCGCTGACGGTCATGACGGAGGTATCCAGCAGGCCGCCCAGATGCTGCATGACACGGGGGATACCACCGGCCCGGTAGAAGGCCTCCATCTCCGGCTTGGCAGCGGGATTGACCTTGGCGATCTGGGGCGTGGTCTTGGTAAGAGCCTCGAACTCCTCCAGCACGTTCATATCCAGCTCCGCCTCGTTGGCGATGGCGGGCAGGTGCAGCACGGCGTTGGTGGAGCCGCAGATGGCCATGGTCACCTTGATGGCGTTGCGGATGGCCTCCTTGGTGAGGATCTGACGGGCGGTGATGCCCTTCTTGCACAGCTCTACAATGGCACGGCCGGACTCGAAGGAGTGGCGCAGACGGCCGGCGTAAGCAGCGGGGATCAGAGCGCCACCGGGCAGGGTCATGCCCAGTGCCTCGGACACGCAGCACATGGTGTTGGCGGTGCCAAGGAAGGAACAGGAGCCGCAGCCGGGACAGGCGGTGTTCTCCAGAGAGTTGTACTCGCACTCGGTGATCTTACCGGCCTTCAGCATACCCAGGGCCTCGGAGATGGAGGTCAGGTCGGACTTACGGCCGTCGAACTCGATGCCGCCCAGCATGGGACCGCCCACGCAGACAATGCAGGGGATATCCAGACGAGCCGCCGCCATCAGCATGGCAGGCACGATCTTATCGCAGGAGGCCAGCAGCACCAGACCGTCCAGCCGGTGGGCCTGTGCCATGATCTCCACGGAGTCGCAGATGATCTCACGGGAGGGCAGAATGTAGTGCATACCCTCATGGCCCTGTGCCACACCATCGCAGGCAGCGATGGTGCCGAACTCCACAGCGGTGCCGCCGGCGGCATAGATGCCGTTTTTCACATACTCAGCCACCTTGTCCAGATTGTAGTGGCCGGGAACCAGCGTGTTCCAGGTGTTGGCAATGCCGATCAGGGGCTTGCCCTCCTTCAGTTCGCTGTCCGTGTAGCCCATGGACTTGAACAGGGAGCGGGCAAATGCGCTGTCCTCCATGCCAAGGATCGCCTTACTACGGTTTTCCATTGTGTTTCCTCCTTCAAATATGACATATCTCTTTTTCTTATGTTACTGGCCGCAGGCTGCGGCTTGGTTTGGCGGTTATTCTATAATGCCGTTTACCATTCTGAAAATATTATAAAATCCATGGTGCCTTTTGTCAATAGGATATCTTCTGCTTTTCTAAAAAACTTGACTGTTTTCCGGTATTAGTTGACTTTATCTGTGAGAAGGTCTATAATGGTCTGAATTAGATTGGTTCGCAATGTTCTATGATACAGAACGAACAAGGAAGGAAAAGATATGGCAACCACAAAAACCATCCAGTCGGTGGAGCGGGCCTTCTCCATTCTGGAATACCTTCAACAGTGCGGTGGCGGAGAGCGCAGCGTCAAGGAGATCGCTGATGCACTGGAGCTGAACAAGAGTACCGCCTTCGGCCTCATCAACACCCTGACCACGCTGGGCTACCTGCAGCAGAACGCAGATAACCAGAAGTATGTGCTGAGCCTGAAGCTGCTGAGCTTCTCCAACACCATCAAGGTCCAGAACAGCATCATCCGCACCGTCCACCCCTATCTGGAGCAGATCAGCCTGAAATACGGCGAGATCGCCCACTGCGGCGTGGCTCAAGGGGACAGCGTCATCTATGTGGACAAGGTGGAGTCCAGCCGGTCGCTGTCTATCAACACCCAGATCGGCACCAAGAACTACCTCCACTGCACCGGCGTGGGCAAGTGTATTCTGGCCTATATGCCGGAGGATGAGCAGCAGCACATCCTCGCCGGACCGCTGAAGGCACTGACCTTCAACACCATTGTGGACCCCCGTCAGCTTCAGGTGGAGCTGCGGCACATCCGGGCCGACGGCTACGCCATGGACAACGAGGAGGTGGAGGTGGGTCTGTCCTGCGTGGCAGTGCCGGTGTTCTCCGCACCGGGGCAGGTCTCCTGCTCCATCAGCATCTCCGGCATGACCCCCCGTGTCCGCACCGCCCTGCGGGGTGGACTGCTGGACGATCTGAGGCAGGCCTCCGCCGACATCTCCCGCAGTCTTTACGGCTATCAGCCCGCCGATGACCTCCTGTAACGGGTCCTGCGATCCAACTGTATACCGCTCGTCTCACAAAGCGGAGGGGAAACATGGTTTCCCCCTCCGCTTTCTTTTGCCTCAGTGCCGCACAGCAGACGGCAGATCTCTCACGGAAGGACCCATTCACTCCTTCCGCAATTTTTTAATAGCACGTCACGCCGCCGTCGATGGGCAGGTTCACGCCGTTGAGGAAGGACGCCTCGTCGCTGGCCAGATACAGCACCGCATTGGCCACATCCTCCACGGAGGTCAGGCGGCCCAGCGGGATCTCGTTGAGCCGGGCCTGCTTCTTCACCGGGTCCGCCATCAGAGCCGCCACAAAGGGCGTGTCCACGGTGGCGGGATGGATGGAGTTGCAGCGGATGTTGTCCTTGCCATACCGGGCTGCCACAGACTTGGTCAGCAGGGTGATAGCACCCTTGGTGGCCGTGTAGGCCTCCGGAGTGTTCATGTGGCCGATGAGGCCGCAGATGGAGGAGGTATTGATGATAGCGCCACCCCCCTGCTTCCGCATCACCGGCAGAACATACTTGGTGGCCAGAAAGACGCTGGCGGTATTGACCTCCATCATCTTCATCCACTCGTCCTTCACCATTTCCTCGATGGGCTTGCGGATGTTGATGCCGGCGTTGTTCACCACCACATCCAGCCTCCCGCTCTCGGAGACGATGCGCTCTACGATGGTCTTCCACTCCTCCTCGCTGGTGACATCCGCCACGGCGCCGTGGGCCTTGCCGCCCTGACGCTTCAGCTCCTCCACCAGCTGGTCGATCTTCTCCTGCACCAGATCCAGGATCCAGACCTCGGCCCCATTCCGGGCCAGCAGCTTCGCCTGTGCCGAGCCGATGCCGCCTGCACCGCCGGTGATAACGATGACCTTATTCTGTACGTTCATGTTAAATCCCTCCCTTTCATGCGTTACGCTCTGGTTTCCTTATCCTTCCACGCCTTGGCGGGGTTCTGCACGCCCATCTTGCCGCCGCTGATCTCCAGCGTGGTGCCGGTGATATAGCGGGCATAGTCCGATGCCAGAAACGCCAGCGCCCACGCCACATCCATGGGCTCACCGAAGGTCTGCATGGCGATGGCGCTCTTCATGGCCTCGCCGTTGCTGACGGTAAGTGCGTGGGTCATGTCCGTATCGATGACGCCGGGGATATACCCGTTGACCCGGATGCCGTAGGGGGCCAGCTCCGCTGCCAGCGTGTTCACCATGGACTTTACGGCGGACTTGGTGGCGGCATACACGCCGCTGCCCACAGAGGGGAACACCGCCGCAAAGGAGGAGGCCAGCAGCATGACGCCGCCCTTATCCTTCATGGCCTCATACGCAATGCGTGCGCCCAGATACACCGACTTCATGTTGGTGTCCACCGTCTTGTCCCAGACGTTCTCCGGGGTGTCGATGATGCTGTACTGGGGATAGACACCGGCGTTGCTGACCCAGATGTCCAGCCCGCCCAGTGCTTCCTCGGCGTGGCGGGCAAAGCCCTTCAGGGACTCTCCGTCGGACACATCGCAGGTCTCGCCGAAGGCGGTGATGCCCTGTGTCTTCAGCTCCTCCAGTGCAGCGGCCAGCTTCGTGGGATTGGTGCCGCAGATGGCCACCTTGGCCCCCAGCTGGGCGAACAGCTGGGCGCAGGCCAAGCCGATGCCGGCGGTACCGCCGGTGACGACGGCCACCTTGTTGTCAAAACGGATGTTCATGCTCATGACAGGATTCTCCTTTCTATGGTTCCGGTCCCCCGGAAAAAAGCGGCCGGGGACGCCC
>OKSB01003144.1_pt1 | contig 13467 bp, 14 predicted proteins | sample 1601171 | NCBI WGS metagenome assembly OKSB01 (sample SAMEA3541496, study PRJEB24748) | human gut metagenome | biome: human gut; feature: human-associated habitat; material: faeces | place: China | collected 2012 | reverse complement strand
TCGTCCAGTTCGATAGTGCGGCAGATGCGGTCAGTCTGTTCACACGCGATGAGAGTACTGCCGGAACCGCCGAAGGGGTCCAGCACAATGGCGTTGCTCATGGAGGAGTTCAGAATGGGATAGGCCAGAAGCGGGATGGGCTTCATGGTGGGATGATCCTTATTCTTCTTGGGTTTGTCGAACTCCCAGATGGTGGACTCTTTCCGCCCGGTATACCACTGGTGTCTGCCTTTCTTCTTCCAGCCGAAGAGGATCGGCTCGTGTTGCCACTGATAGGGTGAGCGGCCCAGCACCAGGGACTGCTTCTTCCAGATACACGTCCCGGAAAGGTAGAAGCCGGCGTCCGAGAACGCCTTTCGGAAGTTCAGCCCCTCGGTGTCCGCGTGGAACACATAGATGGAGGCATCATCCGCCATGGCTTCCTCTGTATTCTGAAACGCCGCCAGCAGGAAATCGTAAAAGGCGGCGTTCTCCATATTATCGTTTTTGATCTTCCCGGCGCTGCCCTCGTAGTTGACGTTATAGGGTGGGGCGGTGATGACCAGGTTGGCCTTCAGACCGTCCATCAGCCGAGCGAAGGTTTCTGCCTTGGTGCTGTCCCCGCAGACCAACCTGTGCCGCCCCAGCGTCCAGACATCCCCAGCCTGACGCTGACCGTCCATTCCAAAAACCGCTATCAGCTGGCCCATCTGCTGGAGTATGGCCACGCGAAGAGGGGAGGCGGACGGGTGGAGGGAAAAGCCCATATCGCCCCGGCCGAGGAGAAAGGCATCCGGCAGCTGGAGGAAGAGATCGAAAGGAGCCTGAGGGATGGATAAACTTCTGGATATTTTGAAAAGCACCGGTTTTCCCTATGCCTATGACCATTTCGCGGAAGGGGAGGCGCCGGATCCGCCGTTTCTTTGTTACCTGCTGCCGGGGAGCGATAACTTTTCCGCGGATGGAAAGGTCTATTACCGGATCAGCGAGGCGCGGGTGGAATTATATACGGATCAGAAGGATTTAGCCGCGGAGAGAAAGCTGGAAGACGCTTTGGACGCCTGCGGTATTTTTTATGAGAAATCGGAGACCTGGATCGACAGCGAGAAGCTGTATGAAGTCCTGTATGTGTTTGAAATGCCGGCAGGTGAGGAAAGCCGCGGGACAGGATAAATAAGGAAATGGAGGGAGCAGGAGATGTCTGCGAAGAAGAATAAAGTAAAATTCAATATCTGCAACGTGCATTACGCGCTGATCACAGTGGATGATGACGGGGATGTGACCTTTGGGACGCCGGTGGCGATGCCCGGAGCGGTATCCCTGTCTTTGGAACCCAATGGCGAGCCGTCCAATTTTTACGCGGATGGGTACGCCTATTATACGATCTCCAACAACATGGGCTATGAGGGGGATCTGGAACTTGCTATGGTGCCGGAGAGTTTCCGGACGGATGTGCTGAAGGAATCCCTGGACGACAACAGCGTGCTGGTGGAGAGCGCTAACGTGGAAACGGCGAACTTTGCCCTGCTCTTTGAGTTTGACGGGGATGTGAAGAAGATCCGACATGTGCTGTATAACTGCTCGGCGGCCAGACCCAACATCGAGTCTACAACCAATGAGGAAGAGATCGAGGTACAGACGGAAACGCTGGCTATCACGGCAGCACCTCTGGCAAATGGGTATGTGAAGGCCCGTACCGGGGACAGTACCACGGACACAGTCTATACCGGATGGTACACAGCGGTGTATCTGCCGGAGGTGACGCCGGATACTTCCGGGACGCAGCAGTCCGGCCAGCAGGGGACGGATGATGAGACAGGAGGGGAGACCTTATGAGCATGAAACGGAATATCACGATTGACGGGCAGGAGGTTCCTTTTAAGGCCTCCGCCGCTATTCCCCGGATCTACCGGATGCGGTTCCACCGGGATATTTACAAAGATCTGCGGGATCTGGAAAAGGGGATTGATAAAAATGACCCGGAGAATTCCAACCTGGATCTGTTCTCTTTGGAAATGTTTGAGAACATCGCCTATGTGATGGCGAAGCACGCCGATCCTTCCATCCCGGATACACCGGAAGAATGGCTGGACGGATTTAACACCTTTTCCATCTATCAGGTACTGCCCCAGATCATTGAACTGTGGGGACTGAACACCCAGACGGATGTGCAGGCTAAAAAAAACTTCGCCCGACTGACCGGGAAATGACGACGCCCCTGTTTCTCCTGCGGTGTGTGCAGCTGGGGCTGTCCATTCGGGATCTGGATCTGCTGACCATCGGGATGGTAAACGATATGTATGTGGAGAGCCGAAATGATGAGTATAAGTACGCAGTAGTGGCAACGCAGGAGGATTTTGACAGGTTCTGATATACATTGATGCGACATTTCTTTTTTGCTATACTTAGAAAGAAAAAGAGATAATGTTTAGCAAAAAAGTGTTGTCAAACAGGGAGCTCAGATGGAAAATCATTCACGAAGTAAAAATTATTATGAATATTTGGCAAAGTATATTTTAGAAGAATTTTTGCCGCAGGATTTTTGCAATTTAATAATTGCGGATCGTCCTGATATAAAACTGTCAGATAAGATTGGGATAGAAGTCACAAGGACATTCATTGCGAATCAGGCTTATGCGGAAGGAATTTTTGAACAGATAAAAAATAAACAGCTGGGTGAGATTTCTTCCGTAAAAATATCCAAATTAGGTCGGTTAGGGTATAAGGTATTAGAGTATAAAGGAGTTGTTACAGGAATTTGCCCGAGGGAAGCTTTTTGGGTAAACATTGAGCCGCTTAAAAAAGCGTTTTCTGAAAAGCTTAGAAAATTAAGGGATTACCAAACGGACAAAACCTATTTGTTTATTCATGCGCCGATGTTTGATTTATATGACGATGCGGATATCAGGGATTTTGCCGCATGGGCTGCTGAATTACAAAAAGATTATTCATATCAATATAGCAAGGTGTTTATTTATCAGGTTACTCATTTGTCAATCTGCAGTTTGCAAGAAAAGCAAGTTGTGACAATGAAACTGGATCAAAGTAAAGTACATTGGTGCTGCGAGCAGGCCGAAGCAAAGGCATAAAAATTTATATAGTAAAAAGGGGATAATTATATGCTTATGCGAATCATAGATGAAATGAAGAGGTCAATAGATAATGACTGCTGATTAACTACAAACGCTTGATTTTACTGACATTCCAGCGATTTTCTGGTAAAATGATTGCAAGGGTATTTCAGTGCCTGCTTGATTTTTCTTGCAGGTTATACCTATATTTCCTACAAAAAGGAGCCGAATAGAGTATGTATAAGCCAGTTGATAAACTTCAGCATTCTTTCCTTGATTTCAATCAGCCACTGGGATTGAAGATGAATCCGGAAAACAGATGGATCCGTCTGGCTGACTCTATCCCCTGGGATGAATTGGAGCGCAAGTATGCTGATTTGTTCCCGAGTGATACGGGTAATGTCGCAAAGCCGCTGCGCATGGCGCTGGGCTCCCTGATTATCCAGAAAAAATTCCAATTCTCTGATCGGGAACTTGTAGAGCAGATCACCGAAAACCCATATCTGCAATACTTCATTGGCCTGCCCGGCTACCAGGATGAGCCTCCATTTGATTCAAGCACGCTGGTATTATTCCGGAAACGCCTGGACGTAGATGCCATCATGGATGCAAATGCCTATATGTTTGACAGCAAGAAGGATGACAACCATACGCCTCCCTCAGACCCGTTTTCGGATGGCTCATCCTCTGCCCTGGATAAGACAGATCCTGGAACAAAGGAAAATCAGGGTACCCTGATCGTGGACGCCACCTGTGCACCAGCCAATATCCACAGGATATCTCGCTTCTCAACGAAGCGCGGGAGAAACTGGAAAGCATCATTTTCCGCTTTTGTAAAGAGTATGGACTAACACTTCCCAGACGATATGCCAGGAAGGCACGGAAAGATTACCTTGCTTATGCAAAATGCCGGAAGCATACCGGGAAACAGACAAGGAAGGCAATTAAAAAGCAGCTTTCCTATGTCCGCCGTGACCTGGATTATGTGGATCGTTTTATGTCAGAGGGATACGCTCCTGTGAAAAAGGAAATCCCTTTGCTGCTGACGATTATGGAACTTCACAGGCAGCAGCAGTACATGTATGACCATAAGGTTCACAGTGTTCCCGATCGGATTGTCAGTATCCATCAGCCCTGGATCCGGCCGATTGTCCGCGGGAAGGCGAAAACAGCAACGGAATTCGGGGCCAAACTTGATGTAAGTATTGACGAAAGAGGGTATGCCCGAATAGAGCATATATCCTTCCGCGCATACAATGAGAGCCAGTATGTGCAGGAGGCAGTAGGCCGGTATTACAAACGGACCGGACATTATCCGGAAAGGCTGTTGGTGGATCAGATCTATCGTACCCGAGATAACAGAGCATTCTGCAAACAATACGGGATAAGGATGTCAGGGCCGAAGCTGGGACGGCCATCGGCAAAGCAACAAAGCGGAAAGGAAAAGAAGCAGGAATATCAGGATAACACGGATCGGATTGGAATAGAACGTGAATTCAGTTTGGAGAAGCACAGCTATGGGCTGGGGCTTATAACCACAAAGTTGGAGGCGACTCAGCTCTCATCGATCGCATTATCTGTATTCGTGTCAAATCTTTTCAAGATGCAGAGAAGGATTCTCTGCGCCTTTATGGAGAAATGGGGATTGTTCCCCTCTCCAGCAGAGCGCTTTGTTATAATACTGGCTTAATCAGCAGGCACTAACTAAAAAAGAAATAGGAAATAAAAGGAGAGAAAGCGTTTCGCTTCCTCTCCGATAATCATTGGCAGATAATTTTGATCTATAAAAGGATTTAGATTGCGTAGAGATCCTTGCTGTGATCTTCTCCGTAAAGTCCCCATTTGTCCAAAGCAACTTCCAGCTCTTTGCATTCTTTTGCTTTTTCCCTGATCGGAACATCGTTCATGACTGCGTCGATAGCATTTCTAAATGCAATGGCTCCAGCTCTTGGTCCCATCGGATGAGCGTGGATTCCAGCGCCTACACCCAGCAGTACATCCGGACCACAGTCGTCCATGAACTTCGCAACCAGTCCTGGTACGACGCCGCCGCCTACGAATGGAAGCATCGGCTTGAGGTCATAGAATTTTGCCTTGGAAGTATTGATGTTTGTAATATAGTTATCAAACGTATTGTCAAATTTTCCATATGGCGGCTGAGTCAGGTAAATATCAGCTCCGCTTAAGCGGACAAGCTTGTTGACAACTTTTGAGCTCATTCCCTGATAAGGTGAGCAGGTGAAAGCGCCGTTGAAGCAGGAGTGTGCAAGGATCGGAACGGTGATCTCCGGATCCTCTGCCAGCATACGGCATGCAGAGTAGCCGGTACCGTGAATATCAATCATGATACAGTTTCCGCCATTATTGATGACGGTCATAGCGTTTTCTTTCAAACGGCTGACTTCATCAGTGATGTTGCAGGCGTACATGGTGTTTTCACCTTTGATGGCACGTGCCCGTTCTACTGCGTCCATATTTCTCTTTACACGTTCGCTTAAGTCATTGAACTCTCTGGTTCCGCCAATCAACTCATCGTCTTTGATGATATCAACTCCGCCGGCAGCTGCCTCGAAGAAAAGTTTTTCTCCGACTTCTGGTGTATAACCGGTACAAGGTTTGATCATGTTGTTCAAAAGCGGGCGGTCATAAGCCTTCAGGATGTCACGGATTCCGTCAATACCAAATTTTGGTCCCTGGAAAGCGTCTGTAAACTTCTTCGGAAAATCAATGTCAAGCAGTTTTAAGTAAGGCATGGACATGATGTTTCCGGCGATGGATCCGATCAGAAGAGGAATATTGTTCTCAATGTTTGCTACCGGATATCCGATACGAACGATGTAAAAACGAAGTCCGTCCGGAGCTACATCCAGGTTTACGTTTGTCTGGTTCTCATAGTTAGGAACCTCGTAAACACCGATGATCTTGGAGCAGTATTTTGCGCGCATCTCGTCGGTTTCAGCCGGAACGTCTACCCAGGAACCGGTAGTCTGCTCGATACCGATGCTGACTGCTTTCAGAATAGCGCCTTCTTCCTTTGCTGCTCCGATCAGATATGTGGCAACGCACAGATCATCAATGTCGCAGCCTTCATACAAAGGATTTAAAAGTGGATTGTAGAATCTGTTCTGTTGGATCATAATGAATACCTCCTAAATTATAATCATATTGGATTGTAGTTAAAAGAACGTTTGCTCGAACGATCTTTGTATCTTTAATATACCGTATGAGAAAAAAATTACAACATAGAAAATATTTTCGCACACATAAATCTGAAGCGCATGTGAAAATATTATTTATATTGAAAATATTTTTACGAAGGTCTATGATAGGGTATATATAGAAAAAACGGGAACGGGAGGTGGCCGTTTATGAAGACGGACAAGTATGATCAGTCAACGTTTTTGGTATTAAAGGCAGCTTATCTGTACTATATATCAGAGAAACCTCAAGGAGAGATCGCAGAAGAGCTGGGAATCTCTGTTACAACGGTGTCCAGGCTGCTAAAAAAGGCAAAGGAGGAAAAGATCATAGAGTTTGTGATCCGAGATCCGCTGGTACAATGCTTGGAAATGGAAGAGCGTCTGGAAAAGATTCTGGGAATCAGCGAGGTGGTCATTGCGCCGGCGGTCCGGCTGGAAGATGGTCTCAGCGTGGCGGACGACCCGGAAAATGTGAAGAAGCTGGTGGCGCTGGAGGCAGCCAGATATCTGCAAAGAAAGATTCATGACGATGATGTAGTGGGATTTACATGGGGCAGTACCGTCTATCAGATGATCAATTATCTGAACCCGGCTCAGAAGGTGGCTGCTGAATTTGTCAGCCTGCATGGAAGTCTGGCACATAGCGTTCCGGAATGGGACGTCAGAACTCTGGTAGACCGGATTGCGAAAGCATTTTCCGGGAAAAAGCATACCCTGCTGACCCATACGCTGATGCGGTCGAAAGAGACGGTGGAGCTGTTAAAGGAAGAGTCTAACATTGCAGAGGTCTATGAAATGTTTGATAAGGTCAATATCGCCGTCAATGGGATAGGAGTCTTTTACCCGGAGACAACAACGGTACTGGCAAGGCCGGATTATCTTCCGCCGGAGGATCTTAAGGAATTACGAGAAAAAGGAGTTGTAGGAGACATTGCCATCCGCTTTTTTGATAAGGATGGAAAAGAGTGCGATACTTCTTTGAAGGACCGGACACTGTCTATTGATCTGGAGGTTTTCAAGAAGATTCCTAATAAGGTTACGCTGGCGTCAGGAGTGCAAAAGGCTTATGCTGTCCTCTCGGCGGTCAAAGGAGGATTGGTGGATACCTTGATCGTGGACAGCAATCTGGGAACCAGATTGCTGGAACTGGCACAGACAGAGCTCTAGGAAAGAGAAGAGGGAAAAGTGTGAATCGAAAGAGCTGAATTTCAGAAAATGAGATTCAGCTCTTTTGGGATAGGGATTATTTTCTTTGCAGGGAGTGAGTGAAAACATTTTCAATCTATGAAAATATTATCACCGCTTATAAAATATAAAGTAAAGATAAAACGACCGGTTGTTAAAAAAAATTACGGAGGTTTTACGCCATGATTATGAATTTTTTAAAAAAGGTGCCGGCTGGTATGATGGTAGTCCCATTGATCCTCGGATGCCTGGTAAACACGTTTTTCCCTGATGCGCTCCAGATCGGAGGCATCACAACGGCGACTTTTTCCAGCGCGGGCAGCAACTGTGCGTTGGGAATCCTGTTATTCTGTATGGGCACGAAACTTCAGATTCGTGAGATGCCGGCGGTAATCAAGCGGGGAGGCCTGCTTCTTTTGGCTAAGTTTGTCATCGGTGCGGTTCTGGGAATCGCTATCGGAAAATTCTTCGGACCGGCTGGCGTGCGGGGAATTTCCAGTAGGGCAGTGATCTGTGCGGTAACCAACAGCAACGGCAGTGTCTATTATGCATTGATGCAGACTTATGGAGACGATGTGGACTGTGCCTGTATGCCGATCCTTGCCATCAATGACGGACCCTTCCTGACACTGGTTGCTCTGGGAGCTTCCGGACTTGCGGATATTCCGATCATGAGCCTGGTTGCGGCACTGGTTCCGGTGCTGGCAGGTATGCTTCTGGGCAATCTGGATCATAAGGTGACCGATTTCTTCGGACCTGCCGGAGATGCGATCATCCCGATCATTGGATTCTGTCTTGGAGCCGGCATTAACTTGAAGAGTGTGCTGGAAGGAGGCGTTTCCGGAATTGTCCTGGCATTTCTTACAATCTTTGTGGGCGGTGCGTTCATCTGTCTGTGTGACCGCTTGATCGGCAGGCGTCCAGGATATGCAGGCTGGGCAGTTGCCACTACAGCTGGAAATGCGGTTGCCGTACCGGCCGTGATCGCTACGGCAGACCCGGTGTGGGAACCATTTGTAGCCACGGCCACCATCCAGGTAGCGGCATCCACCGTGCTGTCTGCGTTGATCGTACCTTTTATTGTCAGCTGGTGGGCAAAGAAATTCGGTTGTCCGAAGTTTCCGAAAAAGACATCGTAAATTGGAGGAATCAATATGGCAAGATTCTTGATGGTGGCAGACGATTTTACCGGATCCGGCGATGCAGGCGTTCAGATGTCGAAAAATGGAATAGAATCCTATATAGCCTTTGACGCAAAAAGCATTGATCCGAAAAAATCTTATGTAATCGACACCGAATCTAGAAATATTCCTGCACAGGAAGCATATGAAAAAGTAAAACAGATTTATGAAAGTGTTCAGCCATATCAGTATGACCATTATTATAAGAAGATTGACTCAACACTCAGAGGAAATATCAAAGCAGAGCTGCAGGCGGCCGATGAGGTATTAAAGCCGGATCTGATTGTCTTCAACCCGGCAAATCCAGATTCCAACCGCACCGTTGTAGACGGAATCCTGATGATGAACGGAGTCCGCATCTGTGAGACGGAGATTATGCGTGATCCGTTGTGCCTGGTACAGCAGGACAATCTGCGTATTCTGCTGGAAGAAGAGCTTGAGGAGCCGATACAGTATTTTACGCTGGCTCAGATCCGCAATAAAGATTTAAAGCTGGAAGGCCCCAGAATCCTGACATTTGATGTCCTGGAAAATGTGGACTTAAAAAACGTGGTGGAATTCGTGCTCCAGCAGAAGAAACGGGTTTTATGGGTGGGCTCTGCCGGCATGGCAAATGCTTTGTTTTCTGCTTTGAATCTAGGATATCCGGTGCTTGGCATCGTGGGAAGCATCAGTGAGACATCCCGCGGCCAGGTGCGTGTGGCGGTGGAAGCCGGAGCAAAGCTGGTAGAACTAAATGTGGCAGATCTGATTCGAGGCGGAAGTATTGCCCCTGTGGCAGAGGAAGTAGTGGAAAGGCTGAAGCTGGGGCAAGACGTCATCGTTGTCAGCGCAAAAGAGCAAGCGGATTATCTGGACGCAGTAGACGCCGGGAAGAAGTCCGGGATGACCCGTCAGGAGGTAGCGCAGTTTACGCAGAAAAAGCTGGGAGAACTGTCCGTAGAGATCCTGAAACGTGCGAAAGTCTGTGGATGTATTCTGACAGGAGGAGATACAGCAATCAGTGTCCATGACCATAACCATGCACATGGAGCAAAACTGATCCAGGAAGTTTTCCCCATCGTGGCGCTGATTGAGCTTGATGGAGGAGATTATCCGGGACTTCGCTGCATCGTAAAGGGCGGTTCCATCGGAACCCCAGATACGATTGCGGAGGCAATCCGGTTTTTCAAACAATGACAGAAAGAGGGATGTAAACCATGAAAATCATAGGAATTACGATGGGCGATCCGGCGGGCGTCGGCCCTGAGATCGTTGTAAAGGCGCTGGCGGACAGCCAGGAATTTGAAGCGGATTATGTTGTATATGGAGCGGCAGATATTCTGCAGCATTATATAGATCAGCTGGGGCTTAATTGCAAAGTGAAAGAAATCAGCCAGGTGGAAGAGTATGAAGAGGGCGCAGTGAATGTCATTGATCCGATTCATCTGACAATGGATCAGTACCAGATTGGCGCGTTGTCGGCAAAATGCGGCGATGCGGCCTACCGGTATATCGAGCGGTCAATCCAGGATGCGCTGGCAGGAAAAATCGAAGCTGTCGTAACTGGACCTTTAAATAAGGAAGCATTGCATATGGGCGGTCATAACTATGACGGCCATACAGAAATATTTGCGACCTTGACTCACACGAAAGATTATGCCATGATGTTTTATGGCCCATTGAAAATCATGCATGTTTCGACCCATTGTTCCCTGAGGGAGGCATGTGACAGAGCAACTAAGGAGCGGGTGCTTACCTGTATCCGGCTGATCTGCCAGGCACTGAAGAGAACCGGGCTGGAAAATCCATACATTGCGGTGGCTGGGCTGAATCCCCACGCAGGAGAGCACGGATTATTTGGAACAGAAGAAATTGACCAGATCATCCCGGCCATTGAAGAGGCAAAGGCGGAAGGAATCAATGTTACAGGACCGATTCCTCCAGATACAGTATTCAGTAAGGCGCTGAATGGAGTCTATGACGGCGTGATCGCCATGTACCATGACCAGGGACATATTGCGGCCAAGATGCAGCATATGTGCGACTGTGTTAACTGTACCATCGGCCTTCCGATTATCCGGACTTCTGTCGATCACGGAACAGCCTTTGATATCGCAGGAAAAGGGATCGCAGATGGGAAAAATATGAAACAGTCCATGCATGTGGCGGAAGAATTTTTGAAAGCAGAAGAATAGCGGCGGCAGATGGAGGGGACGATGCAGATTTATTTTGTCAGACACAGTGAGACCCAGGGGAATGCACTGGGAAGACTGCAAGGGGAAAGTGATGTTCCCTTAAGTGAACAAGGAAAAAAGCTGGCGGATATCACCGGCGCGGCATTGGAAAATGTCCCCTTTGACATCGCATATGTCAGCCCCTATATTCGAGCAAGACAGACCGCGGCTCATCTTTTGCGCCGGCGGCAGATCCCGGTCTTCGAAGACGAAAGGATCCGGGAAATCACCTGGGGAAAATGGGACGGCCTTACGGCAAAAGAGATAGAAAAAATGGGAAAAAAAGAAGAGTATCAGCTTTTTTATACGGATCCCTTCCGGTTTCAAGGAGCGCCAGACGGCGAGACAATCCGGCAGGTCTGTCAAAGAGGCAGGGAATTTCTGGATGATCTGACAGGCAGGAAGGATCTGTCAGAGAGCACAGTTTTGGTGGTGACACACGGCTGTGCAGTCCGGGGAATCCTCAACCATCTATATGAAGATCCGAAAAATTTCTGGCAGGAGGGAGTGCCGCCCAACTGCGCGGTTACGGTTGTGGAGGCAAAAGGAGAAACGCTGAAAATCATTGAAAAGGATCAGATCTTTTATGATCCATCACAGATTCGGAATCATTATGTGCCAGAACCATAAAATAAGCGCTTCGTCTGAGTAAGACGGAGCGCTTGCTTTTGTATGACGGGCATGCCGTCAGTCTGTGGTGAAAGTCCACACAGGGCGTAGTTGCCGACGAACCCCATAGCGACTCCCAAGGTTTGTACCGCGAGGTACAGGCGAGAAGAAGGGATAGCGAAATCGTAGCCTGACGAACAGAAACCTAATACCAAGGCTAGTGTGATGGATGAGCGGGCACAAAGTCGCAAAGTCCAAAAGGCAATCGTAACTCATACTGGTAGATTAGGCAGGTAGACGAGGAAAGACTGAGGGTTTATCCCGTGAGGTCTCACAGACAGAATAATCTGTAGTAACAACGAACTGTGAGAAGTCAGCCGAAGCCATAGTAGTGATGAAGTTTCTGTAATGGAGATGGAGCGAAGGGCTGAACAATTCAAGAGTCAAATGGACTCGCAAAAGTACGCATCCATATCCGACGAGGAAGATAGTAGCGAAGACGTAACGGAGCGAAAACTCCATAGGAGATAGGAGCTAGAGGGTGCGAAGCATAACGAAGAAAGGAGACGATCCAAATGTCTGCACTACTAGAGAAGATACTCAGTAGAGATAATATGCTTGCCGCATTAGATAAGGTAAAGGCGAACAAAGGTGCTGGTGGAATCGACGGAATATCTGTCAATGAAATAGACCAATATCTCAAAGAGAACTGGGTAGATATCAGAGATAAGATTCGAAGAAGAAAGTACAAACCTAAACCGGTAAGACGAGTAGAAATACCAAAGCCGAATGGCGGAGTACGTAACCTTGGAATCCCAACAGTAGTAGATAGAGTTATTGAACAGGCGATAGTGCAGGTGCTAACTCCGATAGCAGAACCACACTTCAGTGAGTACAGCTATGGATTCAGACCAAACCGTAGAGCACAGCAGGCAATTGTTAAATTGCTTGAGTACTTCAATGATGGATATACCTACATAGTCGATATCGACCTAGAGAAATTCTTCGACAATGTACCACAAGACAAACTTATGACCTTGGTTCATAATCTCATAAATGACCCAGATACAGAATCACTCATTAGGAAATACCTTAATGCAGGGGTAATGATAAAGGGGAAATATGAAGCAACAACCAAGGGAACACCACAGGGCGGAAACCTATCACCACTATTAAGCAACATAATGCTCAATGAACTGGATAGGGAACTCGAAGCAAGAGGACTCCATTTTGTAAGATATGCGGACGACTGTGTAATCGCAGTCGGAAGCAGTGCAGCTGCCAATAGAGTAATGGCAACAGTAACGAAATGGATAGAAAAGAAGCTTGGATTAAAGGTGAATGCTATTAAATCAAAGGTTACAAAACCAACTAAACTCAAGTACCTTGGATTCGGATTTTGGAAGGATAGCAAAGACGGACTGTGGAAGGCAAAGCCGCACAAGGATTCAATCGAGAGGTTCCAAAGAAAACTGAAACAGCTGACAAAACGAAGCTGGTCAGTGACGATGGACTATCGAATCATGCGGTTAAACCAAGTAATACGTGGATGGGTGAACTATTTTAGGATGGGCAATATGAAGAAAGCCCTACAGAAGATAGATGAGCGCTTACGTACACGGATGAGAATTGTGATATGGAAGCAGTGGAAGACAAGAGAGCGACGCATATGGGGACTTCGAAAACTCGGAGCACCTATGTGGATGGCGAAGCAGTCCGCTGGATTTTGCGACCATTATCAAGCGGTGGCAAAGACCACAGGACTACATCGTATTAGCAAAGAAATCCTTGCAAGACGAGGACTTCTTTGCTGTCTGGATTACTATTTGAATTGAACCGCCGTATGCCGAACGGCACGTACGGTGGTGTGAGAGGGGCTACTTGTTAGCCCCTACTCGATTATACATTATGATCACACGCTATAAAAGAAAGGAAGAAGAACATGAAAAAAGTAATCACATTAGTGGCAGCGATCATGCTGCTGGTAACAAGTACACTGGCTCTGGCCGGCTGCGGAGGAACCAAG
>OKSB01003133.1_pt1 | contig 13494 bp, 17 predicted proteins | sample 1601171 | NCBI WGS metagenome assembly OKSB01 (sample SAMEA3541496, study PRJEB24748) | human gut metagenome | biome: human gut; feature: human-associated habitat; material: faeces | place: China | collected 2012 | reverse complement strand
TAGTAACAAGCATATTGAGTCAATGTGTATTTGATAGAGGTTTAGTACAATTTGGCGCAGGAGATGGCGCAGAATCAGGATTTCATCGACCTGTCCCGCCGCATTGCGGGCGTCATCTTTGAGCAGATGCTCCAGTATCAGGCCATTCCGGCCGGTGATCTGGCCGTGGTGGATTTCACCGCCGACGGCGTACCGTTCTACGGCGTGCTGAAGCTGAACTACCGCCCCGGCTACACCCACCATACCGAGCTGCTGGGCAACGGCCGGTTCAGCAGTATGGTGCCGCAGCGTACCCTGCTGCCCGGCACCCCCAAGGCGGACGAGGCGGCCCTCATCGACCGCGCCAACGGCACGGTGCGTTTGATCGAGAAGAAGTTCACGCTGGACGACAGGAAGGACTTTTATCTGTCCACCCGCGTGTTCGGCTGCACGGAGGCTTTGCAGGAGAAAGCCAAGCTCAAGGCCGTCTGCGAGACCGCCGTGGCCGCCGTGAAGGAGGCCTACCCCGAGCCGGAGGAGCTGGACGATGTACCGCCCTTTGACGGCGGCACCGAGACCGCCGTTGAGCTGCTGGTGCGCAATCAGGCTGTGGACAACCGGATCTCTGTCGAGGATGTCCGGGAGCGCATCCGGGAGAATTTCCCGCTTGCCGCGCCGCGGTTTGAGCAGGCCCTTGCCGAGACCGGCGTGCAGCAGGACGACCGCGTGACCGTGACCCCGGCGCGCATCAAAAAGCTGGAGAGCCGCAGCTTCAAGACCGAGTCCGGCATCGAGATCAAGATCCCCGCAGAGCTGTGCAGCAGTGATGACGCTGTTGAGTTTATCCATTCGGCCACCGGCGGGCTGAGCCTGCTGATCAAGGATGTGCTTGTCTAATCTAGGGCAATCGCTCGGCATTACAATTTATTTATGGTATAGAGAAAGCAGGAACATGGAAACGAAACAAAAAACAACGCTGATACAGGGCAGCGTTGCCAAGGGTATGCTGCTGTTTGCGCTGCCGATTTTTATCAGCAACCTGTTTCAGCAGCTGTATAACGCCGCCGACTCCCTGATCGTCGGCAACTTTCTGGGCGGCGAGGCCTTGGCCGCCGTCGGCTCGTCCGGCAGCCTGATCTTTTTGCTGACAGGCTTTGTCAACGGCGTCTCGCTGGGCGCCGGCGTGGTGGTGGCGCGGTATTTCGGCGCCAAAGACTGGGACCGGATGCGCCGCACCATCCACACCACAGTGGCACTGGGCATTGCCGCCGGTGTAGCGCTCACCGTGGTGGGCGTAATACTGACGCCGCAGATCCTGCGCTGGATGGGCACGCCGGACAGCGTGCTGGCCAACTCGATTGCCTACTTCCGGATGTACTTCTTCGGCTCGATCGCCGTGGTCATGTACAATGTGGGGGCAAGCATCCTGCAATCGGTCGGTGACAGCAAAAGCCCGATGCGGTATCTGATTGCCGCGTCCATCATCAATGTCATTCTCGACCTGATTTTGGTCGGCTGGCTGCGCATGGGCGTGGGGGCGGCTGCCTTTGCCACGATTGCCTCCCAGACGGTCAGCGCCATTCTGGCCTTTGCCAAGCTGACCCGCAGCAAAGAGGAATGGGCCGTGCATTGGAGCGAGGTCAGATTTGACGCCCCATCGCTCAAGGCAGTCGTTGTGCAGGGTCTGCCGTCCGGCATCCAGAACTCGGTCATCTCGATTGCCAATGTCATCGTGCAGTCCAACATCAACTCGTTCGGTGCGCAGGCCATGGCCGGGTGCGGTGCCTACAGCAAGGTCGAGGGCTTTGCTTTTCTGCCCGTGACCTGCTTTTCGATGGCACTGGCGACCTTCGTCAGCCAGAATGTCGGTGCCGGTCAGCCCGACCGTGTGCGCAAGGGGATGAAGTTCGGCACGCTCTGCTCGGTACTGATGGCTGAGATCGTGGGCGTGGGCATCTACACGCTGTCGCCATGGCTCATCGGCGCGTTCAGCCGTGAGCCGGATGTCATCGCGTTCGGTGTGCAGCAAGCCCACACGGCGGCGCTGTTCTACTGCCTGCTGGCCTTCAGCCACTGCTGCGCAGGCATCCTGCGCGGGCTGGGGCGGCCGGTCGTGCCGATGATGGTCATGCTGATGATCTGGTGTGCGCTGCGCATCACCTATATCACGATCACACTGCATTTTATCCGCGCCATCAGTGTGGTGTTCTGGGCCTACCCGCTGACATGGAGCATCTCCTCGGCGCTGTTTGCGTGGTACATCCTGCACTGCCCGATCCCACAGCTGGGCGGCGGTGCCCCCGCAGTCAAGGCATAAAAAATACCCCGTATCCGCATGAGCCACACGGATACGGGGTACTCTTATTTTTTGATCACAAAGCACGGCAGCGGGGCGGTGTCCGCCCAGTTTGCAAACTCGCAGACCAGCACCGTGTACTTTGTCAGCGGCAGGCTGCGGAAAAACGCCAGCGCCGCCTGCTTTTCGGCATCGCCTATGACCTTGCCGCTGTACAGCACAGCCGCCAGCACGCCGCCGGGGCGCAGGGCATCCAGCGCGGCGCGCAGGGCGGACAGGCTGCCCTGCGCCGTGGAATGTACGGTGTGCTCGGCCCCCGGCAGCCAGCCGAAGTTGAACAGCACGCAATCCACCTTGCCGGGCTGCACAAGTTCCCCCAGCTTCGCATGGTCGTAAAGCACCGCGCGCCCCACTTTCTCATACCCGGCGTCGGTCAGGCGCCTGTTCGTGCTGTCCACCGCCTTTTGCTGCGTGGTGAATGTGCCAGTTATTACGGCATCCCGGTTCAAATGTCACATTTGCCATAAATACAGCACAGTTCTTCGGATCTGTCAGTGGATTCAGATAAGAATTACCGATAAAATACTGTGCAAATGCATCGTTTGGCTGTCCGATTGGGAATACCATTTCCTTTGCATGCGCACGCATCGCTGGATCTTCGTAAGGCAGATCGCCCTCATCCACATCCCAGACTTCCTTTGCTAGATTGAATACAGCCCAACCATTTGGCCATCCTGCGTAAAATGCTACATGGGTGATGATCGCAGCAATTTCCTTCTGTGTCACGCCATGTGCTTTCGCATTCTTCAAATGAAATTTCAGAGAAGAATCCGTAATCCCCTGTGCCATAAGTGCGACTACGGTAATGATGCTTCGTGTCTTGACATCAATATCCTCGTTGTTCCAGTTCTCTCCAAATAATACATCATCGTTAAAATGTGCAAACTGCGGAGCAAATTCTCCGAGTGCATTTCTGCCTGCTGTCTGTGTAATCTTTGCCATGTTCTTATCCTTCCTAAAATTCTGTTACCAGTTCTTCGATTTCCTTCTTATTTGCATGGTTGAGCAGCTTACCCTCGACAAACTGTGCGCCCGGTGCGGATGGCTGCAATTCCTTTACGGTATTTCCGAATCCGCTTCCGCCGGATGTTGCGAACAGCACGATCTTCTTGCCTGTAAAATCATATTTCTCCAGAAATGTGTTGATGATCGTCGGTGCCACGTACCACCAGATTGGGAAACCAAGGAAGATCTCATCATACTCTGCAATCTTCGCGTCGGTGTCTGTGATTTCCGGACGGATCTTCTTGTCTGCCATCTCCACACTGCTTCTTGATTTCTTATCCATCCAGTTTAAGTCTGCCTTTGTATAGGCTTCTTTCGGGGTGATCTCGTACAGGTCCGCGCCTGCTGCCTCTGCTACCATCTTTGCGACGTTTCTTGTAATTCCACTTGCACTAAAATATGCGACTAATTTCTTACTCATTTTATACTCCTCCATTCATCTTCACATCTCGAATTTCTCACCAGGTAAAAGAACATGCAGCCGTTCCGGATTCACAATGCGTGCGGCAAGCTCCATTGGATTTCCGTTAAACGGCGAAAAATCCGGTGCATCTACACCGCCCCAATGAATTGGAATCAGCAAAGCGTCCGGATATGCAGCGCACATCTTTACCGCTCCATCTAACGTGATATGCCAATCATTATCTGCAAAATCCAATAAGATAACATCCGGCTGCTCCACCTGCAAGCCATCGGATTTCTGTGTGGTCAATCTGCATAAATGCATCCTGCTGTATAGATACCGCTCCAGTCGGAACCGCCTGTCCTTTTGCATTCAGCTTCACTTTCATACTGTAATCCTCCAAATAAAAAGGTGTATAAGACAATTGACTTTACCTCATACACCTATATTAACTGTTTTCTTGTTTTATGTCTAATGCTTATATGTTTGCTTTTGTTATGCCTGAAAAGCATTGATCTCGTCAATGAATTTGAGGACAGCCTGCGCGTACGGAATGTTCCTGCGCCATGCGATCACTGTACTTGCCATGATCTCCGGATACAGCTTTTTCTGCACAAGCAGGTCGGATTGCCAGTATCTGCCGGCGCCTTCAATGGAGATTGGATAACCAAGCCCCTGCATCGCCAGGATTGCTGCATTTGTACCGAGATTGCTTGTAAATGCTATGTTCAGCTTCGCAAAATCCTTGCCAAACCAATTCGCAAGCTCACTTTGTACGCCCGACCGCTCCGGCAATATCAGCGGCAATGGCAATAAGTCCTCTTTCGTAATATATGATTTTTCTGCCAGCGGGTCATCCGGCCGCATGCCTACAACCCAGTGGTCGCTCTCCGGGAAACGGATGTAATCCAGCCCTTCCAGATTCACCGGCTCCATGTAAAGCCCGATGTCTACCAGTCCTTTATTCATCATCTCATAGATCGTATCTGCTGTTCCGGTATGCACCCTGATCTGAACCATCGGATATTTCGTCCGGTACCGCTCGCAGATCTGTGCCAGCAGCTCCACTGCTGCGAACTCACCACATCCAATCGTGATCGTTCCATCGACAACCTGACTTTCCTTGAATTCCTCCCGGATCTTATCTTCGAGATCGATGATTTCAAGGGCACGCCGCTTGAGCAGGATTCCCTCGTCGGTCAGCGTAACATTCCGTCCGCCCCGGTTGAACAGCACGGTTCCAAGCTCTTCCTCCAATGCCGCAAGCTGCCTTGACAATGTTGGCTGTGTGATATGTAATTGCTCTGCCGCTTTCGTGAAGCTCTGCTCCTTCGCCACGGTCAGAAAATAGCGTAATACCCGAAGCTCCATTTATCGATTCTCCTTATTGCTTATTTGCATGACAGAATTATTATATCACTATTTCTTCATCACACAGATTTTATTTGAGAAATTTCGTACTGCCGGGATTTTCCCGATCACCTTGTAAATCGGCATCAATACTTTCATCCCCTCAACCAGACTTACATCACGCTTATTCTTAAAACGAGGAATTACCTGTTCCAACGCCGCACCATTTTTTACACCCCATGCAAACTTCGCCGCACTCTTCTCGATGGATTTTTCCTTGATATGCTTTACTACAAACGGTGACATCGTCTCTACAAACACGACTGCTTTCGAAAACCGCTTGTCCAGAATATCGAATATCTGCTTGACATCCGCCTCGGACAGATACATCGTCAAGCCCTCAATGATCACCAGCACCGGCTCGCCATGATACTCGATGTCTTCCATATAGCTTGCGTCCATAGCAGATTTTGCAATCTGGAAGATCGGCCCCTGCTCCTCGAAGAAACGACTCCGAACTGCCATCGTCTCCAGCAGATCAATGTTATACCAACGGTCGTATGTTCCTTCCATCCGATAGCAGCGTGTATCCATACCGCATGCAATGTTCAAGACAACCGCGTGTGGATAATGAGACAGAAAATCTCCGACCAGCTTATCAAGCACGATTGTCCGTGCGATTACGCCCAAACTCATCGCCTTGTCGCTTTCCGCCTTAGAAAAATCATAATCCAGACGGGATACAACCTCGATTGCCCGCTCGTCGTAGATATGATGATCCGGCTTCTTCGACTCCTGCGCTCTCGCATATAATGTCTGCAGCATTGTCTCCGGAACTCCCTGTACCTGTACTTTTGTTTTTTCGTTCATGTGATTGCCTCGCTTCCTTTTATTAGTCTTGCTTCTACCTGATTCTGGTAAGCTTTTATTGTTTCTCAACATAACAGTTGTTACGATTTGTTATGTTATAAAAAATGAGCTCCACAGTGGTCAGCTGTGAAGCTCATTTAAGTCCTGTATTAATTTTTCAGTTCCACCGGCGGCATAAATGCCGATCTTCTCGGTCAAATATAAACTATATTCCATATCATATTTTCCCTTCAATATCTCCAGACATCCATCCAATCGAATCTTCGCCAGTATCGAAATGAGTGCCGGATCTGGCGGTTCCAGCATCCTGCTCTTATAAAACGTCTCGATTGCCTGCTCCATCATCGTCTCGATTACCGTCCGATACTGCTCATAACAGCTTCCCTGCACCTTCTCCATCACGAGAATCGCTTCGCGCCGATGTTCGAGCACAAACCGCATCATCTGCACATCCAACTGTGCCCCATTCTCCGGTTCCTGTAATTCCTGCTGCATCAACGTCTTCTGCAGCAGCTCATACTGTTTCATCAGCGGCTCTAAGATTGCCTGAAGCAATGCTTCCTTATTCTCAAAATGAAAATACATCGCTCCTGTCGTGACGCCCGCACGTCGGCATATCGTCCGAAGGCTCGCTTTCGCGTAACCATTCTCATAGAATTCCTCCAGTGCCGTCTGCTTGATCTTTTCGATTGTCTGTTGTTTTTCATCCACCATAACGCTTGTTATGTTAGTCTCTTCTAACTCACTTGTCAAGTCTGTTTTTTGGTTCTCACCGTCTTTTTGCCAATGTTAATTTTCATTGCTTGCATCCGCCATAAACGCTTCGTATAATAATGCTATGCTTACCACACAGGAAAGGACGTGAAATAATGATCCACGAAAATATCAAACATTTCCGAAAAGCAAAAGGACTAAGTCAAGAAGAGCTGGCTGTGAAGCTACACGTTGTCCGCCAGACTGTGTCCAAATGGGAAAACGGTTTATCTGTTCCGGATGCCGATGTGCTGATTCGTCTCGCAAATGTGCTTGACGTATCGGTCAGCCAGCTACTCGGTATAGAAACAGAACCAAACAAGCATCAGGCACTAGCCGATCAATTAGCCGACCTGAATGAACAACTGGCTCTGAAAAATCAGCAAGAAAGAAATCGTCTTCAGGCTGGCAGAAAAAGAGGTACTATTTTATTTCTTACATTCTTAGCCATGCTGGTTGCATTGATTGTAAAAAACGAACTGGTGTCTCTCCTGTTAACCGGTATGTGCATGATCAGCGCAGCCATCATTTTGTATCGTAATCTTGCTCTATTGACAAATGAAACTACAGATGACCTGCGTATTGGCACCCTTCGCGTGACCACACTTATCAATATTGGATTTTTGATAATCGGGATTCTTGTTGCCTGTCTGACAGCACTTGATGTTATCACGTTTTCTGAAAATGGCGAGAAAATATTTGCAATGTCTTTTATAAGCTGTATCATGCTTGCATCCGGTATTCTATGTCCAAGAATTCCATACAACCGGCACACAGGGTTGCGACTGCCTTGGACCATACGAGACGAAGAGACATGGAAAATTGCACATAACATTTTGGGGCATATCTCACTTCCCATTGTCCTGCTGTATGTCGCCTGCACGTTGACAGTTCCAGATTTTGGGCTTGTGACATCTGGTGCTATGATACTCTGGATCGGGATTCCGGGTGGCATTTCCGGCATATACTATCTCAGGAAATACCACGGTCATCTTGGATAAATCAATCCGGATATTTGACCAGATCATATAATTTTCCATATTTGCCTAAATCACGTATACCATCAAGCTGCATGCCAAGGTGCATGTATTTGTCGCATTTCGACTTCGCATCTGTCTCCAGAAGCACCGGAACTTGCAGCCGGTTGCCTTCTGCGTAGGCAAGATCCATCACCTTCCGCATGTAGCCCTGTCCCTGATATTGTTCCGGCACACAGACCATGCCAACGAATATATATGGTTTCTTCTCTTTTTTCATCCGATCCTGCAGCGACGTTCCTCCCTTGGAAACTGCCTGTCTCATCCGAATCAATTCTTTCAGGCTCATCGAATGAAACAATGCTTTTACAAGCTGCATGCCTGCTCTAAGCTTCAATTTCTGTCCCGGCACCTTGTAAGCGATATAGCCCTCGCCCCGCTCGCTTATCGTGTAGAGCATACCGCCTTCAAATGCCATCCGCACATACCCGGCAATATACGTTGCGACCGCATCCTTGCTGCGGTAAAATGCGCCCATACCGACTTCCTCTCCATAATCATAATATCCAAACGCGTGTCCGATCTGCTCTGCCACCTGTGTATCTAACGTTGTTACCTTCATTGTTTCTCTCCCCTTTTCTTCTACTTCATATACTACTTTTATTTGTGCCCGTCTGGTAGTTGTAATTTTGTTGTATTATAGGTTTGTTTTTCGAGTTAGTTCCATCTAACTTATTGTATCATAGCATTGAAGAAAAGTGAATACTTATTGCGCAAAAAGGAGCCCGCATCCTATGATGAAGACTCCTCTTATGGTTTACTTATTTATTTTTTTCTGCTCTACTTACATCAGCTTCCGGAACATCTCCTCAAACTGCTCTAAGCTTGCCGGTCTAGGATTGCCCGGTGCACACGCATCCGCTGCGGCCGATTCGCACAGGAACGGAAGATCTTCTTCCTTCAGCTTCTCCAGCTTTGTCGGGATTCCAACATCGATAGATAACTGCTGAACCGCATCGATTGCAGCCTGTCTGTAGGTTGCCTGATCCATGCCTGTCGTATCAATTCCAAAAGCTTCTGCTATGGATTTGTACTTTTCTCCTGTATATTCTTTGTTGAACTCCATTACGATCGGAAGCATCATCGCACAGGCAACACCATGTGGTGTGTCATATACCGCACCAAGTGTATGTGCCATGGAATGTGCGATTCCAAGTCCTACATTCGAATATGCCATCGCTGTTACATACTGTGCAAGCGCCATGCCCTCACGTCCGTCCGGATCATTCTCTACGGCTTTTCTCAGGTTCGCTGCAATCAGCTTGATTGCCTCTAAATCCAGACAATCTGACAACTCCCATGCGCCTGCGGTTGTATAACCTTCAATCGCATGTGTGAGTGCATCCATTCCTGTTGATGCAGTCAGTCCCTTCGGCATCGATGCCATCATATCCGGGTCTACCACTGCAACATCCGGGATATCGTTCGGATCCACACATACAAACTTACGCTTCTTCTCTACATCTGTAATTACGTAATTGATCGTGGACTCTGCACCCGTACCACCGGTTGTAGGTACCGCAATCGTAAATACCGTCCGCTTCTTCGTCGGTGCAACGCCCTCCAGAGAACGAACATCTGCGAATTCCGGATTGTTGATAATAATACCGATTGCTTTTCCTGTATCCATGGATGAACCACCGCCAATGGTAATCATAAAATCAGCTTCCGAAGTCTTATACGCATCGACGCCATGCAATACATTCTCAATCGTCGGATTCGGCTTGATATCAGAATATAACTCATATTCTATGCCATTTTCCTTCAGCAGATCGGTCACCTTCGCTGTCACACCAAACTTCACCAGATCCGGATCAGACGCTACAAACGCCTTCTTAAATCCCTTTGACTTCACAATACCCGGAATCTCATTAATCGCGCCATGTCCATGATAAGAAATTCCATTCAATACAAAACGATTCACTGCCATAATTCATTCTCCTTTCAATCACACAATTCCTGCTCGTATACAAAATTCATATATTATGTGAAATTTGTATAACAAATTGCTTAATCACAAGAATAATTGTAACATATTTAACAAATTATAGCAAACCTAAGAATGTTCGAAATACCACAGGAAACCCTACAAAATCCTATATATATTCGAGTATTAACAAGCAGATATACATGTGTTTCCCTTTCTAAAGGTTATGAGTGGATCGCTATGTATGGCAACCCACCTTTTTTAAGAATCTTCGAGAAAATATAAGTGGAATGTGGGAATTGTGCATGGTACAATGGGAAATGAAAAATTTGAATTTAACGGAGGAACCATTATGTGTGGAATGACAACTGATTTATAAATAAAAATAAATCGGAGGTTTATATGAATTATTCAATAAGAGAATTAAAACAAGATGGAAATAAGGTATTAGATACTTTTTTGTACGAGGCGATTTTTATTCCCGAAGGAGTTTCTGCACCGCCCAAAGATATTATTAACCAACCAGATTTGCAAGTATATGTAAAAGACTTTGGTAAGAATAAGGGAGACTTATGTTTGGTTGCTCAAGTTGGGGATAAAATTGTTGGTGCCGTATGGGTTCGGATTATGAATGATTATGGTCATATAGATAATGAAACACCGTCTTTTGCAATTTCACTTCTTAAAGAGTATAGAAACTATGGTATCGGAACAGAATTAATGAAACAGATGCTAATGAAATTAAAACTAGCAGGATATAAATAAGCATCATTATCTGTTCAAAAGATGAATTATGCTGTTCGCATGTATAGGAATGTAGGATTTGAAATCGTTGATGAAAATGATGAAGAATATATTATGATTTGTAAATTATAGGCACTTGTAAATGCCGGTTTAACAAATTAAAAGGAACTTTCACATTAACTAATTTTACCACACTCCCACGAGTAGATTTTATCTGCCCGTGGGAGTACTTTTTTCAGCTTAGTGATTTATCTTACAGCAGCCATGATACAAAATATTCAGTCAGACCGAAAAGCCAATCCTCCAGCTCACTACATTGATATCCACTGGAATATACCTTACGGCAATCAATGCCAAAGTTACGCTGACAATACATAAGGCAAGGTTGCTGTGGTATTCTCTGCGAAAAACACATTTACCTTATAGGTGGTCTGTCCTTTTCTTTTGGTAAAAGAGGACATCGCCCGCTCCTTACTTGCTGTCTGCTCCATAATAATTTCACCTCCTCCTTGAAATGCAAACATATGTTTGTTATAATTGAAGTATCTTTGATGGACTGCGACAACGGATAAGATAAATCTTCATGGAATACGGACGATGTGCAGATGATGTTTTCTTTTATGCTTACAGATGAAAAGTCCTCGCTGAAGGTATGTAAACACTGCGGAAAAGCCTTTGTTGCCAGCAGACCCAACAGCGTATTTTGCAGTGGTAAATGTAAAAACCGGTATAATGTGTATAAGAGCCGGGCTAAGGATAAAGACAACACTAACTAATTCATCTGCTATAAGAAAGAAGGCTGATTATGAATACAGATATTACAAAGCAAATGGAAATGGTACTGTACAGAACCGAAGATGACAATGTAACGGTCAGTGCCTTGATAAAAGATGAAACGATATGGCTGACACAAAAAGCTATGGCTGAATTGTTTGGTATTGACAAATCGGGCATCAGCCGCCATTTAGCAAAGATTTTTGAATCCGGTGAACTGGATGAGGAAGTGGTTGTTGCAAAAATTGCAACAACCACTCAGCACGGAGCAATGCAGGATAAAACGCAGACTATTCCTACCAATTATTACAATCTAGATGCCATTATTTCCGTTGGTTACAGAGTAAACTCCATTCAGGCAACCAGATTCCGTATATGGGCAACCGGTATTTTGAAGGAATATATGATAAAGGGCTTTGCTATGGATGACGAACGCCTGAAGCAGGGTAAAACAGCTTTTGGAAAAGACTATTTCCGTGAATTGCTGGAAAGAGTTCGCTCCATCCGTGCCAGCGAACGCAGAATATGGCAACAGATAACGGATATATTTGCCGAGTGCAGCATTGATTACAATAGAGATTCTGATACTGCATATCATTTTTATGCAACCATACAGAACAAATTTCATTATGCCATTACCGGTAAAACAGCGGCTGAAATCGTCTATAATCAGGCTGACCACACCAAGGAAAATATGGGCTTGACCACATGGAAAAATGCTCCCGATGGTCGTATTCTCAAATCTGATACACCGATTGCCAAAAACTATTTGGACGAGAAACAGATTCGTCAGTTAGAACGTGCTGTCACAGGATATTTTGATTACATAGAGGATTTGATTGAACGTGAAAACGTCTTTACAATGGAGGAATTTTCAAAAAGCGTGAACGAGTTCCTTGCGTTCCGCAGATACGATATCTTGAAAGATAATGGACGTGTTTCCCATAAGCAGGCAGTGGAGAAAGCATATCAGGAATATGATATTTTTAACAAGACACAGCCGATAGAATCTGATTTTGATAAGATATTAAAAGGATTGGAAAAGAAAAAATAATTACTTTTCTGGATTATGCGATTATGATACAATTACGGAAAATAGTTTTTTAGAATCTGACAAATCGGGATTGACCGAGCTCTTTGAGCGAGGGATACTTCTTGTCCGAAGGGCAAGAAGGTGGGCGTGAAAAGAATTAGAACAATCGTAATTTTATGAAGAGAAATGGATAATTATAAAATGAATGCAGATGATGAATTACTAAAGAATTTGGATAAATTGCACACAACAGAATTAGGCGTAGAACGCATTAAAAGAAATCTGTTTTTAGATACAGATGATGTAGTCGGCTGGTGTAAAGCTAAAATCGATTCTGTAAAGGCTGTAATCACAAGAAGTGGGAAGAACTGGTATGTGAATATAGATAACTGTATCATAACTGTAAATGCTTATAGTTATACGATTATTACGGCACATAGGGAAAAGAAATGAAATATACAATTCGTGAATTAGAAGCATTTTCAGTTATAGGACAAGAAGTAGAACTTACAAATTATCATAAACGAAATATTCAAATCAGCACACAATTTTGGAGAAAGTTTAACGCTGATTTGAAGAAATCCTATCTTTCGCAATTTGAGAATTGGATAAAATATGCCTTTATGATAAAGAGAAACGGAAAACTGTTTTATTTTTGTTCTATTCCAAAAAGAAACGTAATTCCAGACGGCTTTATCTATAAAGACATACAGTCGTATAAATATCTTGCTGTAGAGCATATTGGTTCTATGGATAACCTATATGAAACTTACAGAAAGATTTATCAGGAAATATTACCTAATACGGACTACACGCCTCTGCAAGAGGAGTTTTTGCACTTTGAAAGATACGATTATCGTTTTCATTGGAATAGAGAAAATTCAATCATTGAAATATGGATACCAATTAAGGGTTAGTGAAATTCAAGTTTATATAGCTGTAAATGTTTTTTACAGCGGAAAAGGAGATGATTGATAAATGAGAATTGGAGCGTATCAATTTGCGATATCTGGAGATGTAAATGAGAATTATAAAGAAATAGAAAAAGCAATATATTTAGCAAAACATAAAGATGTTCAATTACTGATATTTCCAGAATGTTCATTAACAGGATATCCACCTAGAGATATATCAAATTCATCATGTGTCAATTTTAACCTTGTGCAGTCAATGTGTGATAGACTTCAATCGGTAGCTGACCAAAATGATATTTCTTTTATTGTCGGAACCATATTTAAAGAAAAAGAAATATATAATAGAGCA
>OKSB01003127.1_pt1 | contig 13525 bp, 10 predicted proteins | sample 1601171 | NCBI WGS metagenome assembly OKSB01 (sample SAMEA3541496, study PRJEB24748) | human gut metagenome | biome: human gut; feature: human-associated habitat; material: faeces | place: China | collected 2012 | reverse complement strand
CAACCCGAATCTTTTTCGAGTCGACCTCACCCTTGGAAAGCAAGACAACCGTCTCGACATGGTCGGCGCGGGGGAAGAGGTCGACCGCGCAGGCGCGCACGGCGCGGTAGCCGAGGGCGGCGAAGCGCTTCACATCCCGCGCCATCGTCGCGCTGTCGCAGGAGACATACACCACGCGCTCCGGCTGCATCCGCGCGATGCTTTCCACCACGTCCTCCGCCAGCCCCTTGCGCGGCGGATCGACCGTGATGACGTCGGGCCGCAGATTCTCCTGCGCGAGTTTTTTTGCCACGTCGGAGGCGTCGCCGCAGAAGAATTCGGCGTTTTCCACACCGCTGCGCGCGGCGTTCTCCCGCGCGTCGTCGATGGCCTCCGGCACGATCTCCGCGCCGAGGACGCGCTTCGCGTGGGACGCGAGCGCAAGCGTGATGGTCCCCGCGCCGCAGTAGAGGTCGAGCACCGTCTCCTCCCCCGTGAGCTGCGCATACTCGATGGCCTTGGCGTAGAGCCGCTCGGCCTGTTCGCGGTTGACCTGATAGAAAGACGGCACGCTCAGGCGGAACACTCTCCCGCAGAGCACATCCTCCAGCCGGTCGGCCCCCCAAAGCGTGCGGTAGCGCTCGCCGAGGATCACATTGTCCCGCCGCGTGTTCTCGCCGAGCACGATGCCCACCGCCTTTGGGCAGGCGCGGCGCAGCCGCTCGACCAGCTCCGCCTCATGCGGCAGTCGCTTGCCGTTCACCAGCAGGCAGATCAGACACTCGCCCCTTGTGTTCGAGCGGACATAGACATGGCGCAGAAGGCCGCGCCCCGTCCGCTCGTCATAGCCCGCCGCGCGGAAATCGCGCATATACTGCCGCACGGCCTCCGCCGCGGCGTCCGCCTCCGGCTTCACCAGCAGACATTCCCGCGTGTCGATGACCTCGTGCGTGCGGGCGCGGTAGAAGCCGATCCTCCCGTCCGGCGAGACGGGATACTGCGCCTTGTTGCGGTAGCGCCGCGTCTCCGCCGCGCCGAGGATCTCCTCCACCTCGACCTCGCTCCCACCGATGCGCGCAAGATTATCCTGCACGCGCCGGCGCTTGAGGGCAAGCTCCTCGGCATAGTCCATGTGGCGGTAGGTGCAGCCGCCGCAGCGCGGAAAATACGGGCAGTCCGGCGCGATGCGGTGCGGCGAGGGCACAAGCACCTCAAGCACCTTGGCGAAGGCCGCGGACTTCAGCACCTTCAGAATAAGAACGCGGCACACCTCGCCGCGCAGCGCGCCGGACACAAAGACGACAAAACCGTCGATGCGCGCGACGCCCGCGCCCTCGCCCGAATAGCCCTCGACGGTAACGGTGTATTCCTGATTTTTCGTGACAGCCATAGTGTTTTCCCTCAAAAAAGGGCGCGGAGCACCGCGCCCTTTCCCTTATTTGTATTTGTTGATGAGCGAGAGGATCTGGCCGGTGAAGGAGATGACATCCTTATTCGGCATCCCCTTGCTCTTACGGATCAGCTCAAGCAGAGACTCGCCCGCGGCAAGGAGCTTACCGTAGAGGTTGTCCGCGCGGCTGGCCCGCATCGTGCGCTTGCGCTCGGAGATGTAGCCCTCGCTGAGCATCACGCCGGCGGCGAGGTCGTAGCTCTCGGTGAACTTCGCCGCGTGAGCGGAGAAGCCGAGGGAGCACAGCTCGTCCGCGAACGCGGGCGCCACGTCCGCGTCGCCGTGGACGACAAAGACGTGCGCGGGCTTCGGATCGAACGCCTTGATCCACTCGATCAGATGGTCGTGGTCGGCGTGGGAGGAAAGGCCCTGGAAATTCACGACCTTCGCCTTGACGGCGATCTCCTCGCCGAAGAGCTTCACGCTCTCCGCGCCGTCGAGCAGCTTGCGGCCGAGCGTGCCGGGCGACTGGAAGCCGACGAACACCACCGCGCTGTTCGCGCGCCAGAGGTTGTGCTTGAGATGGTGGCGGATGCGCCCCGCATCGCACATACCGGAGGCAGAAATGATGATCTTGGGCGTTTTGTCGAGGTTGAGCATTCTGGATTCCTCGGTCGTCTCGACCAAATGCAGGTTCGGGAACGAGAACATATGCGTGCCGTCCTTCACCAGCTCGAGCGCGGCCTCGTCCAGATAGCCGTGCAGGTCGCCGCAGAACACCGTGGTCGCCGCCTTGGCGAGCGGCGAGTCGATATAGACCGGGAAATCGGGCACGGACTTCACGAGCCCCTGATCCTTGATCTCACGGATGAAGTACAAAAGCTCCTGCGTGCGGCCCACGGCGAACGACGGGATGACAACGTTGCCGCCCTTGCCGAGCGTTTCGTCGATGATCTCCGCCAGCTCGTCGGTGTAGCTCCACACCTCGGTGTGGTTGCGGTCGCCGTAGGTGGACTCCATCACCACATAGTCCGCCCTCTTCAAAAGCTGCGGGTCACGGATGATGGGCTGGTCGACGTTGCCGATATCGCCGGAGAAAACGAGCGTCTTGTGCACGCCGCCCTCCGTGAGCTCCAGCGTGATGGAGGCCGAGCCGAGCAGATGCCCCGCGTCGGTAAAGACTGCGCTCACGCCCTCGCACAGCTCGACGCTCTGACCGTACTCGCAGACGGTGAGGAACTTAAAGACATTCATCGCGTCCTCGGTGGTATAGAGCGGCTCGACCGGCTCGCGGCCCGCGCGCTCGCCCTTGCGGTTCTGATACTCGGCGTCGCTCTCCTGAATGTGGGCGGAGTCGAGCAGCATGATGCGCATGAGGTCGGCGGTCACACGGGTGGTCAGGATGCGTCCGGTAAAGCCGCGCTTGACCATTAGGGGGATACGCCCCGTATGGTCGATGTGCGCGTGGGTGACGAGCAGGATGTCGATGTCGCCGGGGTTGAAGGCGAACATAGCGTTGTCCAGCTCGTCGCGCCCCTGCTGTAAGCCGCAGTCCACCAGGATGCGCTTGCCGTTGATCTCCAGACAGTGGCACGAGCCGGTCACGCAGCGGTCCGCGCCGTAAAAATGCAGTTTCATCGTAAAATCCTCCGATGTCCTTCGCTGTGGTTCTTTTGCTTCATGATATCTCTATCTTAACACACGCCGCCCCCGCTTGCAAGGCGCACTGGCGTCATATTGTGCGGAAATTTACCGTCCGTTCACATTCCCGCGCATTTTTCCTTTGCATATCCGGACGGAGCGTGCTATACTATAGAAGTATTTTTATGCTTTTTTGCAAAAGTATTTCGATTTTCCGTGAAAGGAAGTTTTTGATATGGGACTGATCACCAAGCTCTTCGGCACCTACTCCGAGCGGGAGCTCAAGAGCATTTATCCGATCGTCGATAAGATCGAGGCGATGGCGGACGAGTACCGCGCTCTGACGGACGAGGAGCTGCGCGCCAAGACGCCGGAATTCAAGGCGCGGCTCGCCAACGGCGAAACGCTCGACGACATTCTGCCCGAAGCCTTCGCCGCCGTGCGCGAGGCCGCAGGCCGCGTGCTCGGGCTTTATCCCTACCGCGTGCAGCTCATCGGCGGCATCGTGCTCCATCAGGGGCGCATCGCCGAGATGAAGACCGGCGAGGGCAAAACGCTCGTCGCCACTCTCCCCGCTTACCTCAACGCGCTCACCGGAAACGGCGTGCACATCGTCACCGTGAACGACTATCTTGCCAAGCGCGACAGCGAGTGGATGGGCAAGGTGCACCGCTTCCTCGGTCTGAGCGTGGGCCTGATCGTCCATGACCTCACGAGCGACGAGCGCCGCGCGGCCTACGCCGCCGACATCACCTACGGCACCAACAACGAGATGGGCTTCGACTACCTGCGCGACAACATGGCGCTCTTCTCTTCCGAGCTGGTGCAGCGCGGCCACGCCTTCGCCATCGTGGACGAGGTGGACTCCATCCTCATCGACGAGGCGCGCACGCCGCTCATCATCTCCGGCATCGGGCAGAAGTCCACGGAGATGTACAGCCGCACCGAGGCTCTCGTCGCCCGCTTCCGCAAGAAGGTCATCGCGGAGACGGACGAAAAGGAGGAAGAGGACGTCAACGTTGACGCCGACTACATCGTGGACGAAAAGGCCAAGACCGCGACGCTCACCGCCCGCGGCATCGCCAAGGCCGAGCAGTATTTCGAGATCGAGAACCTCTCCGATCCCGAGAACTCCACCATCGCCCACCACATCAATCAGGCCATCAAGGCGCACGGCACGATGAAGCGCGACATCGACTACGTCGTCAAGGACGGTGAGGTCGTCATCGTCGACGAGTTCACGGGCCGACTGATGTTCGGCCGCCGCTACAGCGAGGGTCTGCATCAGGCCATCGAGGCCAAGGAGCACGTCACCGTCGCCCGCGAGAGCAAGACGCTCGCGACCATCACCTTCCAGAATTACTTCCGCCTTTACAAGAAGCTCTCCGGTATGACCGGTACAGCGCTGACCGAGGAGGAGGAATTCGGCACCATCTATAACCTCGACATCATCGAGATCCCCACCAACCGTCCCATCGCGCGCATCGACGATCCCGACGTGGTGTACAAGACCGAGGCGGCAAAATACCGCGCGGTCATCGCGCAGGTCAAGGAATGCCACGCCAAGGGCCAGCCCGTGCTGGTCGGCACGGTGTCCATCGAGAAGAACGAGCACCTGTCCTACCTGCTCTCCCGCGAGGGCATCAAGCATAACCTGCTCAACGCGAAGAACCACGAGAAGGAAGCCGAGATCGTCGCGCAGGCCGGCAAGCTCGGCGCGGTGACGGTCGCCACCAACATGGCGGGCCGCGGCACCGATATCATGCTTGGCGGCAACGCCGAATACATGGCCAAGAACGATCTGCGCAAGGCCGGACTCTCCGACGAGCTGATCGCCGAGGCGACCGGCTACGCCGAGACCGACGATCAGGAGATCCTCGACGCCCGCGCGCTGTTCGCCGAAGCGCTCGCCAGGCACAAGGCCGAGATCGCGGGCGAGGCCGACCGCGTGCGCGAGGCCGGCGGTCTGTTCATCATCGGCACCGAGCGCCACGACTCCCGCCGCATCGACAATCAGCTCCGCGGCCGTGCCGGCCGTCAGGGCGACCCGGGCGAGACGCGCTTCTACCTCTCGCTCGAGGACGATCTGCTGCGCCTGTTCGGCGGCGAGCGCATCACGAACCTCATGGACCGCATGAACCTCGACGAGGACACGCCCATCGAGAACAAGATGCTCTCGAAGTCCATCGAGAACGCACAGACCAGCGTCGAGTCCCGCAACTTCCAGTCCCGTAAGGCGACGCTTGAATACGACGACGTGATGAACAAGCAGCGCGAGATCATCTACGGGCAGCGCAAGCAGGTGCTCGACGGCCGCAACCTCAAGGATACCATCTTCGGCATGATCCGCAGCGGCATTTCCAATCAGGTCACGCTCCACTCCGGCGAGCACGGTAAGCTCGACGAGGACGGCGTGCGCGAGATCCTCGGCAGTCTCGAGGGTATGTACTTCCCGCGCGGCATGGTCGCCGAAACACCCGCTGAGCTTGCCGCCATGGGCGAGGACGAGCTGACGGAGCTGTTCTTCAACGCCGCCGTCACCACCTACGAGCGCAAGGAGGAGGCCGTCACCTCCCCCATCATGCGCGAGCTTGAGCGCGTGGTGCTGCTGCGCGTGGTCGACGAATACTGGATGGACCATATCGACGCCATGCAGGAGCTGCGTCAGGGCATCCGCCTGCGCGCCTACGCGCAGGTCAACCCCATCGACGCCTACAAGAAGGAATCCCTCGAGATGTTCGAGGAGATGATCTCCGCCATTCAGGACGAGACTGTGCGCCGCATCTTCTCCGCCCGCATCAAGAGCGAGGCCGAGGTCAAGCGCGAGCGCGTGGCCGAGGGCATCGTCGCCACCACCGCGGGCGACGGCAGCGTGAAAAAGCAGCCGCGCAAGGTGCAGAAGATCGGCCGCAACGACCCCTGCCCCTGCGGCAGCGGAAAAAAGTATAAGCAGTGCTGCGGACGGTAACGGACGCAGTCTGCTGATACATGGCATACGAGCGGTTGCCGCGTCAGCGGCGAGCGAGCTGCCATCCGGCATTTTTTGCGCTGCGCGGCAGCGCGGAAAATAAGCAGTGCTGCGGACGGTAACAACAAAAAGGGGTATTCTCTTTCCGAAAGAGAATACCCCTTTTGAAACCCCAAGAGAACGCAAGGGGCGCCGCCCCTTGACCCTCGATCTGCCGATGTCATATTACCTGTCAGCAACGGTATGCACATGTTTTTTTGAAACGATCTGACCTACTTCTCTTTCCGCTCAGCCGCTCCTGCGGTGGGATGGGGCGAGAGGACGTCACGCAAATAAATTCGCATCGGTCAGGCACACAGGGGGCGCTGAATATGGTCGAGTCAAAAATCTACATTGGGCTGAACGATCTGTCGACGAACACACAGCTCTTTGAAAACGAAAAGTATATCAGGGTGCTTCGTAATGTATGCTATTCCTACAAAGTGCCTTTTTCCTTTCAGGTGCAGGAGGGTGGGTATATTTACGAAAGTGGAGAATACGCCCGGGAGACCAGTCTGGTCCTCACCCTGATCGACGTTGACAAGGCCGTTGTGAAGGATATCGCCAAGGACCTGTGCGCTTTCTTCCATCAGGAGTCTGTTCTGGTCACCGAAAGTCATCTGCAGGCACATTTCGTTCGCGAAACATTGGAATGCGGCGGTGAGGAAACCCTGTGAGGTGATCGGGCAAGTCAGGATCATTGGAGGGTATGAATGAATCAGCACGGGATTTTCAAAAAGTGGCTTTGGGCCGGAGTAATGGGAATTTTAACCATTCTGCTCTGCCTGATCGTTTCCGATGATTTATTGGGACTAAATTCCCCTCCCGCACGGAGTCAGATGGGGCATTATGTTTTCTGGGTAAGCCTGATCGGTTTGCCGTTGTTATTTTGCAAGTTCGTTTCTTGGCGGTATACATTATTGAATATCCCCCTTTATTTTTTACTCTACTTTCCCATCTATGAGTTGTGCGGCCTTAAACATACCCATTTATTTCTCCAAACAAGTGGGTTTATCAGTTTTCCGGTATGGTTCGGAGCAATATTGGTCACTGCCTGTTTTTGGGGGATACAAAGCCTTGTATATCTGATCTGCCATATCGCTTTTCATTTATTGAAAAAGCAGCAATAGCTTTCCATTCACCGCAGCTCCGCCGCGCCGTGCGCGGCAAATTTCCCCGCGCCGCAGGCGCGAAAGGAGGTCCCTTATGTCCTTTACCGAGCACAACGTCAACGGCGTGATCTTCGACACCGCCGGCACGCTCTCCGTCGGCGGCGTGCGCCACGCCTTCACCACCCGTCACGGCGGCGTGAGTCCCGCGCCGTTCGACTCGCTCAACCTTGCGAGCAACCGCGGCGACCGTGAGGAGAACATCCTCGAAAACTACCGCCGCCTCGGCGCCGCCGTCGGCTTCGACGCCTCGCGCGCCGTCGGCTGCCGCCAGATCCACTCCGACCTCGTGCGCGTCGCGCGGGAGGAGGATGCCGGCAAAATTCGCTGGGACGAGCGGCCCTACGACGCCGACGCGCTCATCACGAACGTGCCGAACCTGCCGCTCTTTGCCTACGGAACGGACTGCTGCATGATCACGGTCTACGACCCGACCTCGCGCTCCATCGCCGCCATCCACGCCGGCTGGCGCGGCACGGCGAGCGGCATCGTGCTCAAGGCGCTCGTCACGATGATGAGCCTTTACGGCGCGGACCCCTACACGATGCGCGCGGCCATCGGCCCCGCCATCGGCAAGTGCTGCTTTGAGACCGACGGCGACGTGGCGGACACCTTCCATGAGCTCATGGACCCCGCCGTGGACGAGCGCATCGAGCGCTGCGGCGACAAGTACCACATCGACCTCAAATCCATCAACCGTCTGTGGCTGCTGCGCAGCGGACTGGACCCCTCGCGCATCGACGTACACCCCGACTGCACCAAATGCCGCCCCGATCGCTACTGGTCGCACCGCGGCATGGGCGGCGAGCGCGGCGGCATGGCGGCGGTCATCGTCCTGACGGAGGACGCCCTGTGACGCGGCGGCTGACGGTGCTCGCGCTCGCGCTGGTCCTTGCGCTCTCGCTGACCGGCTGCTGGGAGGCCGAGCCGGAGCCGGACGACTTCTGGGGCGACGAGCTGCCGCCGGAGGAGCAGGAGACATCGCAGCGCGAGCCGGCGCAGATCTCCGACTTCACCCTGCCCTATCTCTCGGGCCAAACCTTTGACCCCGTGACCTGCATCGACGGCGTGCAACAGACCGTCGGCGCACTGCTCTACGAGCCGCTCTTCACGCTCGACGCTTCGTTCACGCCGCAGCCTGTGCTGTGCGAACGCAGCAGCTGCGACGCCCAGGCGCTGACGTGGACCTTCGCGCTGCGCAGCGCAGTCTTTTCCGACGGCACAGCCCTCACCGCGAACGACGTGCTCGCGGCCTACCGCCGCGCGGCGGAGTCCGCGCGCTACGGCGCGCGCTTTGCGAACGTCGCCTCGATGAAGGCGCAGGACGCGCATACGCTGATCGTCACGCTGACGCAAGCAAACGGCAGCTTCCCCGCCCTGCTGGACATTCCCATCGTCAAGGCCGGCACGGAGAACGACCTCGTTCCGCTCGGCACCGGCCCCTACGTCTATACAACAGCAGCCGACGGCGCGGCGCTGACCGTAAATCCCCATTGGCAAGGCAGCTCTCTGCCGCTCGAGCGCATCGCGCTTGCCACGGTCAAGGACAACGACACCGCGCTGAGCCGGTTCGCCTCCCGCAGCGTCCACTTCCTCTGCCTCGATCCGACCGGCACCGGCGCGCGGACGGTCGGCGGCGCGGTGGAGTCCACCGACGTCCCGACCGCGGCAATGCAGTACCTCGGCTTCAACCTGAGCCGTACTCCGCTCAACGACGCCGCGGTGCGCCGCGCGATGAGCGGCGTGATCGACCGCGGCACGCTTGTCTCCTCCCTGCTCTCCGGGCACGGCACGGCGGCGCAGCTTCCCATCGCGCCGCAGGATGCGGACTATCCGAAGACATACGAGTACCGCACCACAGCGGAGGAATATGCCGCCGCGCTGGAGACTGCCGGCGTGACCGCCGCGCGTCCGCGCAGCCTGACGCTGCTGGTGAACGAGGAGAATGCCTTCAAGCGTGCGGTGGCCGAAAGCCTCTGCGCCCAGCTCACGACCGCCGCGCTGACGGTCACGGTGCGCGAATTGCCGTGGGGGGAATACGCCGCCGCGCTGGAGGCCGGCAGCTTCGACCTCTACCTCGGCGAGGTGCGTCTGACTGCCGACTGGGACGCGAGCGCACTGCTCGACGTCGGCGGCGCGCTGAACTACGGCGGCTTTGTGAGCGAACAGCTCTCCGGCCTGAACGACGCCTTTCTGCTCGGCGGAAACGCCTTCGCCGAGCGGTATGTCAAGGGCTTTGCCGAGGAAACGCCCTTTGCGCCGCTGCTCTTCAAGTCCAAAACGGTGCTCACGCCATCCGGTCTTGTGGACGGCATGACCCCGACCGCCTCCGATCCGTTTTACGGCTTCGCGGATTGGCGCTTCCACCTCTCCGGCTCGGAGAGCTGAGCGCTTATCCCGCAATGAAAAAGCGTTCCGCGGCCTGCTTTCGGTCGCGAAACGCTTTTTCAATATACAGGGTCGGTTTCCGGCTCAATACTGGCGCACAACGGCAACGACCTTGCCGAGCACCTCGCACTCCCGCCCGTCGATGGGCTGGTAGTCGGGGTTCGCGGGCAGGAGCCAGATCTCGCCGTTCTGCTTTTTGAAGGTCTTGACCGTGGCCTCGTCCCCGATGAGGGCGACGACGATCTCCCCGTTGTTGGCGGTCTGCTGGCGGCGGACGACGACCAGATCGTCCGGCAGGATGCCGACGCCCAGCATGGACTCGCCGCGCACGCGCAGGGCAAAGAACTCGCCGCTGCGGCTGCCGGTATCAAAGGTCAGGTAATCCTCCACGCACTCCTGCGCAAGGATGGGGCTGCCGGCGGCGACGTTGCCGACGATGGGGATGCGGTTCTCCCGCGCGTCCCGCTCCTCCATGAAGTCAACGGCGTTCGACGGCGCCGCAGGGGCGGCGGGCACGGCAGGCGCGGTCTGCGCCTCGCCCTTGAGCCGGATGGCGCGGCCCTTGCCGGCGTCATGCTCCAGATAGCCCTTTTTCTCCAGATTCAGGATATGGAAATGCGCGGTGGACGGGGACTTGAAATTCAGCTCTGCGCAGATCTCGCGCACAGAGGGCGGATATCCCCACTTGGTCATGAATTGGGCGATGTAATCATAGACCTTCTGCTGCATTTTGGTCAGTTTTTTCATGGTCCGCTGCCTCCTTATCGGATTCTTTTTTGTATTATAGCACAGCAGCTCCAAGAATGCAACGACCGTTTGAGTGTTTTTTAGTATTTTTTCTCCCCCGCTCCGCATTGACACCGACGGCGCGGCTATGTAAAATAGGATCAAACTTTTATGTAACGAGGTATTTCTATGTCTGTTTCCTTCCGCGGGACCGAAAACTACGTCGCCTCGCCCGAGCTGATGGGCGCGGTGGACATCGCCGTGGCGCTGCAAAAGCCGCTGCTCATCAAGGGCGAGCCCGGCACAGGCAAGACCATGCTGGCGCAGGCCGTCGCCGACGCGCTGGGCAAGAAGCTCATCATCTGGAACGTGAAATCCACCACCAAGGCGCAGGACGGTCTGTACGTCTACGACGTCGTCCAGCGTCTCTACGACAGCCAGTTCGGCTCCGCCGGCGTGGACGACATCGCAAAATACATCAAGCTCGGCAAGCTCGGCGAGGCATTCTCCTCCGACGAGCAGGTGGTGCTGCTCATCGACGAGGTGGACAAGGCCGATCTTGAGTTCCCCAACGACCTCCTTTGGGAGCTGGACAAGATGGAGTTCTACATTCCCGAGACGAAGGAAACGGTCAAGGCAAAGCAGCGCCCCATCGTCATCATCACGTCCAACGCGGAAAAGGAGCTGCCCGACGCCTTCCTGCGCCGCTGCGTATTCCACTACATCGAGTTCCCAGACCGGGAGCTGATGGCAGAGATCGTCAACGTGCACTTCCAAGATCTGGACCAGCATCTGCTGGACCAGGTGCTGGAGGCCTTCTACCGCATCCGCAGCCTGCCCCAGATCAAGAAAAAGCCCTCCACCAGCGAGATCATCGACTGGCTGCGGGCCCTGGTCCACGAGGGGGTGGACCCCAAGCGGGTGGTGAAGGAGGTCCCCTATCTGGGCGTGCTGCTGAAGAAGAACGAGGACATCGACGCCCTGCGCAAGAGCTGGCGGTGATGGTATGTTCGGTGATTTTCTCTATCTGCTGCGCCGCAGCGGCCTGAAGATCTCCCTCACCGAGTGGATGGCTCTGATGGAAGCCCTGGACAAGGGGCTGGAGGGGGCCAGCCTCACTGGCTTTTACTACCTGTGCCGGGCACTGCTGGTGAAGACGGAGGCCGACTTCGACCGCTTTGACCGGGCTTTCCTGGAGTACTTCAAGGACGTGCCCTTCGAGCAGGAGGTGTCCCAGGAGCTGCTGGACTGGCTGGACCGCCCCGATGCTCTGATGGGCCGGTATGACGAGCAGCAGGCCGAGCTCAATGAGCTGCTGTCCAACACGGAGATCGAAGAGATGTTCCGAGAGCGGATGAACGAGCAGCGGGAGCAGCACAACTGCGGCAACTACTGGGTAGGCACCCACGGCATGTCCGTCTTCGGCAACTCGGGCATGAGCCCCAACGGCATCCGGGTGGGGGGCGAGGGCCAGGGCAAGCGGGCCTTCCGGGTGGCGGGCGAGCGCCGCTTCCGGGATTTCCGGGGGGACAACACCCTGGACACCCGCCAGTTCCAGGTGGCCCTGCGCCATCTGCGGCAGTTCTCCGGCCTGGTGGACCTGCCTGCCACTGAGTTCGATGTGGACAACACCATCAAGGACACCGCCAACAACGCCGGCTCCCTGAAGGTGCGCTATAAAAAGCCCCGGCAGAACACAGTGAAGGTGCTGCTGCTCATGGACTCCGGCGGGTCCATGGAGTATTACAGCCGCCTGTGCTCCGCTCTGTTCCAGGCGGTGAGCAAGTCGGGCCATTTCAAGGATCTGAAGGTGTACTATTTCCACAACTGCGTCTACTCCCGCCTGTACACCGAGCCCACCCTCCGTCCCAGCAACACGGTGCCCACCGACTGGGTGCTGAGCAACCTGTCCAGCGAGTACAAGGTCATCCTGGTGGGGGACGCCCAGATGGCTCCCCACGAGCTGGTGACCCAGTTCCGCTACCGAACTCCGGATGGGGAGGAGCACAAGCGCTGCGGCTTGGAGTGGCTCCAGATGCTCAAGGGGAAATATCCCCATATCGTGTGGCTCAATCCCGGCGACCGGCCCACTTGGGGGGAGTACTGGACCCGGACCTATGATACCATCGGCCGGGAGTTCCCCATGTTCCCCCTGACAGTGGAGGGGCTGGAGGAGGCTATGAAGAAGCTTCTGGTGCGGTGAGCACCGGTTTTCCTGGAGCGGGCCAAGGCCGGACGCGGGGACCCCGTGCTCCGGCCTCCGTTTTTCTCTGTGCCCGGGGCGGAAGAGACCCATCTTGTACTTGTATTTTTACGGGAAATAGAATAAAATATGACCAGTATCAGTATGAAAGCCCATCCAGAGGGCGCGCCGCGGGAGAGCCCGCCTCAGGGCCCGCCGTCCGCCGCGGCCCCGGCCGCCCTGGTGAAAGGAAGGATGCAACCATGAAACTGGAAAACGATCTGGGCGAGATCCGCATCAGCAGCGATGTGTTTACTGCCATTACCGGCAGCGCCGCCACCAACTGCTATGGCGTGAAGGGCATGGCGGTCCGCTCCAAGACCGACGGCCTGGTCCATCTGCTCAAGCGGGAATCCATGGCCAAGGGAGTCAAAGTATATTACAACGAGGACGGGACCGTCTCCATCGAGCTGCACATCATCGTGGAAAACGGGGTCAATCTGATGGCGGTATGCCGGTCCATCATGAGCGAAGTGCGCTATAACGTCAGCCGTGCCACAGGCGTGGAGGTCAAGAGCGTGGACGTCTTCGTGGACTCCATGGTCATCGGCTGAAAGGAAGGTACCAGAAACAATGATAACTACCATTGACGGGGCGCTGTTTGCCAAAATGGTCATCCACGGCTCGGCCTGCATCAACGCCCAGAAACAGCAGATCAATGAGCTCAACGTCTTCCCGGTGCCCGACGGGGACACCGGCACCAACATGTCCATGACCATCGGCACTGCCGCCGAGGAGTTGAAAAAGAAGTCCCACGCCGGGGTGGGGGATGCCGCCATGGCCACCGCAAACGCCCTCCTCCGGGGGGCCCGGGGCAACTCCGGCGTCATCCTCTCCCTGCTGTTCCGCGGCATTGCAAAGTCCCTCAAGGACCGGGAGACCATCGACGGCCGGGATCTGGCCATCGCCCTGGACTTCGGCGTGGCCGCCGCCTACAAGGCGGTGATGAAGCCCGCCGAGGGCACCATCCTCACCGTCTCCCG
>OKSB01003113.1_pt1 | contig 13564 bp, 11 predicted proteins | sample 1601171 | NCBI WGS metagenome assembly OKSB01 (sample SAMEA3541496, study PRJEB24748) | human gut metagenome | biome: human gut; feature: human-associated habitat; material: faeces | place: China | collected 2012 | reverse complement strand
GGCCGCCGCTAATCTTTTCCGGCCGTTGTCCGATAAGAGAACGCAACGGCACTGACAGGCGCGGATGACGGAGCGCCGGCGTTTTTCCCGGTCGGACCGACATTCGGAAATTTTTTACCTATCCGCGCGGCGTCCCCCGCACATGGAGCAGCTATGGCGCAGACCAATATCTTGCTGGAAACCGGCACCAATGAGCTGGAAATCGTGGAATTTTACGTCAACCAGGACGGCTACGAAGCCCACTACGGCCTGAATGTGGCCAAGGTGGTGGAAATCGGGCGGCGGCAGACCGTCACGGCCATGCCGGAAATGCGCCACAAAGCCCTGCTGGGGGCCTTTCCCCATCGCAACGGCCGCATTGTGCCGCTCATCGACATGGCCCAGTTCCTGGGCAGCGGCCCCATCACCAATGAGGACGCCAAAGTCATTGTGACCGAGTTCAACACGGTCTGCACGGGCTTTCTGGTGTCGGGCGTCAACCGCATCTACCGCCTGAGCTGGACGGATGTGGAAGCGCCGGGCAATTTCCTGCAGAACGTCAGCCGCAGTTCCGTGACCGGCGTGGTGCGGTTGGAAGAGCGGGTCATTTTTCTCCTGGATCTGGAGGCCATTGTGGCCGAACTGCACCCGGCCATGGCCATCAGCTTTGACGGCGCGGCCATGAATGACGCCGACGGCAAGACCTACAATATCCTGCATGTGGACGATTCCAGCAGCATCCGTTCCCTGGTGCTGGATCTGCTCAACAAGGAAGGCCGCTTCAACGTGGTGCAGCACGTCAACGGCCAGGAAGCCTGGGATTATCTCCAGCGCCTGCGCGCCCGCAGCGAAGAGGAAGGCAAGCCCATTTCCTCCTATGTGCAGGGCATCATCAGCGACATTGAAATGCCGTCCATGGACGGTCTGGCCCTGTGCAAGCGGATCAAGACGGACCCGATGCTCAACCAGGTCCCGGTGGCTATTTTTTCCTCCATGATCAACGAAAGTCTGGCCCGCAAATGCGCCAGCGTGGGCGCGGACGCCCAGTACACCAAGCCGGACCTCAAGGCCCTTTCGGTAAAGCTGCACGACCTGATCACCAAGGCCTGGGCGTAACAAACCGCTCCGCCGGACCATTCCCGTCCCGCCGCCGAGATCGCTCCCGGCGGCGGGACATTTTTTATTCAGTTCAGGAGCAGCAGAGATATTTGCGGCACAACCGCCAATACGGCCAGGGCCAGGAGCATGGCCAGCAGAAAGGGCAATACGGCCAGACTGAGTTTTTCAATGCTCATCTTGCTGATGCCGCAGGCCACGAAAAGGTTCACGCCCACCGGGGGGATCAGAAAACCCAAGGCCGCCGAGGTGATCAGCACAATGCCGAAATGCACCGGGTCGATGCCCGCGTTCTTGATCACCGGGAACATCAGCGGCGCCAGGATGATGATGTTTGCCAGGGCTTCCATGAACGTGCCCGCGATGAGCATGATGAGGATGATCACAGCCAGCAGCAAATATTTGTTGTGAGCCACGCTGGCCAGCAAGACGCCCACGGCGTCCGGCACGTTGTGGATCAGCAACAACTGGCCCGGGGCGCAGGTCACGCACATGATGATGAAGATGGTGACGTTGGTGATGGCCGCGCCTTTGAGCACTTCCCAGGCTTTGCTTCCAGGTCAGGGAACGCAGCAGCAGACCCTCCACCAGAAAGGCGTAGAGTACGGCTACGGATGCTGATCTGTCGCTTATAGATAGCCGAATAGTCTCGGCAGACAGAGTGAAATCTCCGGAATAAAAGCCACCAGCAACGTACACAAAATGAGTACGCCGATATAAGGCATGATGCCGATGACCACCGATTCCACGGGGATGTCCGCTATGCGTGAGGAGACGAAGAGATTTACGCCCAGCGGCGGGGACAACAGGGCTACTTCGTTGGTCAGTACGAGGAAAATGCCGAAATGCACTGGGTCGATGCCGAGTTGCGTCACGATGGGCATAAGCACCGGCACGAGGATGATAAGCGTCGCCAGCGTTTCGAGGAACATGCCGAGCACAAGCAACAGGGCGAGAATCAGCAGCATAATGACGGTCTTGCTTTGGGAGAAAGCAAGAAAGGCTTCGGCCAGACGCAAGGGTACCTGCTCATAGGTCAGCAGCTTGCCGAAAAGTGTGGACGAACCAACGATAAGCAGCACTACGCCACAGAGCATGGCTCCGTCCACAAAGGAGTGGTAAATTTTGTTCCATGTCAGTTGCCGGTTGACGAGGCCCCCGACGAGAAATGCCCAAATCACCGCCACCACCGAGGCTTCCACTGGCGTGCAGATGCCGGAATAGATAGAGCCGAGGATGATGAAGGGCGTCAGTAGAGACGGCAGATATCTGAAGCAGGTTTTGCAGAAATGGGCGACATTGAATGGGGGTTGAGAGACATCGCCGGAAAAATCCTGTCTTTTGGCGATGAACCAGGCCGTTAGGCTCATAAAGAAGGCAACCATGAAGCCCGGTACGAAACCGGCTGTAAATAGACTGGTGATGGAGACATTACCCATGATCCCATAAATGATTAACGGGTTGCTCGGCGGGATGAGGATGCCGATGGTGCCCCCGGAAGAGGAGGCCGCAGCCGCATAGCGTGGGCTGTAGCCGTTACGGATCATGGAGGGGATGAGTAGGGTTCCCACGGCGGCGACTGTTCCCGGTCCCGAGCCGGAGATGGCGGCAAAGAAGGTACAGGCCAGGATGGTCGTGATGCCCAGGCCTCCGTGGATGCGCCCGGTCAGCTGTTTGACCGTATCGATGATCTGGTTGGTGATGCCGCCGCGCTCCATGAGCGACCCCGCCACGACAAAGACGGGGATGGCCAGCAGGGCAAAGGAATTCAATCCCTCAAACAGGGCTTCATGAATGATTTCAAGGGGGAGCGTGCCCGCACAGACAAGGGCGATGATGGTTGACCCGATGAGTACCATGTAGATAGGGACGCCAATCAGGATAAGCAGGAGTAGGCTTGTTCCGAGTATGGTCAGCGTATCCATCAGAGATCCCCTTCGCCTGCATTTTTGACGAGATTTTCCAATGTCCCTCGCCGCCAGTTGACAACCCAGGCTTCGATGCAGCGCCAGCTTGCCAGAACAAAGCAAACAGGGATGACCATTTCAACATAGCCTTTGACGATGCCCAAGGTGGCTGAAATTTCGGGGAAATCAAAATTTTCCGCGATGGAGGAGAAACATACCCAGGCGACAAAAAAATTGAATGCGATACAGATGGCGTCGGCGATGAAGCGGAAAATGAGTCGAGTCCGTACGGAAGCCCGCAAAAACTGCGCGGTGATGCGCACCTGCGTCAGCCGTTTGGTGGCAAAGCACATGGCCACGTAGACGGTCCAGATGAAGCAATAGCGGCTGAGTTCTTCCGTCCAGGCCAGAGCGTCGCCTGTCAGTGTTCTGATACCCACCTGTAGGATGAGGCAGAGGACCATAACCGCACTGAAAAGGAAACAGAGGTATTCTTCGAGGTTGTCGTAAAGTTTGCGGAGCATGCCTCTCCTCCCTCCCGTCGTCGGTGGGCCGAAGCCGTATGGCTCCGGCCCGGTTCAGCCTACTTTTGCCCCATGACGGCCAGTGCTTTGTCCAACACTTCCTTCCCGCCGATCACGTTATAGTACTTGGGCCAGATGGCGCGAGCCTTTTCCATCCAGACAGCTTCATCTTCGAGATCATTGACGGTCATACCATGATCAAGACATTCCTGAAGAGCCTTTTTGTCCTGGGTTTCGGCCCAGTCCCACATCCATAGGGCCGCTTCCTGAGCCGCACGGTCAAACAGCTTTTTAGTGTCGGGGTCCAACTTACGGTACCAACGCTCGCTCACCAGGATCGGGGCTACCCAGATCATATAATGTACATTGGTGATGTACTTCTGTACTTCCCAGAACTTGGTGTCGCGGTTCAGGTCGTTGGGATTTTCCTGGCCGTCAATGACGCCTTGCTGCAGGCCGTTGAAGGTTTCGATCCAAGCCAGAGGATGCGGTTCCACGCCCCAGGCCCGAAAGGTATTCAATTGGAGTTCTACCGGAGGCACGCGCCATTTGAGGCCGCGCATGTCTTCCAGTTTTTTGATGGGATGCCGGGAATTGGTGAGCACGCGATAACCGCTCATAAGCCATGCCAAAGGGCGTGTACGGCTTTGCTCGGCTATTTTGTCAGCCAAAGCGCCCATCAGGGTTTTGTCGCTGAAGAAGATACGAGCCATTTCCTTTTTAGGAAAAAGGTAAGGCATGATGACGAGTGTGGAGCTGGGAGCAAATGGTGTGAGGTTACCCGCCGCCATGACGCCGATCTGGATGCTGTCGCTTCGCAGCTGCTTGACGGTGCTCTGCTCGTCGCCCAGAACGCCGCCATAGAACTTTTCGAAAGTAATTTTGCCATCGGATTCACGCTCAACGATCTCTGCAAGCTTGTCCAGCGGCGCGGCTTGGATTGTGCCGGGTGGCGTCGAGCAGGCCATTCGGATTTTCATCGTTTTGTATTCCGTCGCATGGACGGAAGTGACGATGAGCAATATGGCCGCTGCAGCAGTGCACAATTTCGCAATTTTCATGGGGGCTCCTGTTTTAAAGGGGTATTAGTCCGTGATCTTGTAGGCCCCCAGCTGCCCCAAAGCGATGCTGGCCGGGCTGATGACCGAGGGGTCCACCATCACATTGACGCAGGCCACGGTATTGGCGGCAAAGGCCGCTTCAATGGCCGGGCGGATATCCTGCGGGCGTTCCACGTAAAAGCCCTTGCCGCCCGCTGCTTCCACCATTTTTTCGTAGGGCGTGGGGCCGATCCAGGTCACGGAGTCCAGGGTGTAGCCCAGGCGCAGTTGCTGGCTGTGCCGGATCATGCCCCAGCTCTGGTCGTTGGCTACCACGATGACCAGGGACAGGCCCTTGCGCAGAGCCGTGGTCACTTCCATGAAATTGAAGCCGAAGGAGCCGTCGCCGGTGACCAGCATGACCCGGCTTTCGGGATAGACCAGCCGGGCCGCAATGGCGTCCGCGATGCCGCCGCCGATGCACCAGTACTGCCCGTGGTCCAGAATTCTGTACGGCGTGCGGGCCGTGCGGCCGATATGCACCCAGGTCAGGGTATCGCCGCCGTCGGCCAGCACCACGTCGTCGTCCCGGTCCATGAACCGATCCACTTCATGGACCAGACGTTGAGGATGGATGGGCACGGCGTCGCTGGTCTGCATGGGCAGCATGGCTTCGGCGCAACGCTGTTGTTCCGCGCGCAGTTCCTCCACCCAATCCGCGTAGCGGCGTCCCAGGCCGTCCGATCCGACCCCGGAGAGACCCAGGGCGTCCAGGCGGCTGTTGGTCAGTTCCAGGAAGGCGCGCACATCGCTGATGACGGGCAGATCAATGGCCCGGTTGCGTCCCAATTCCTCTCCGGCCACGTCCACCTGGATCAGCGTGGCCTTTTTATTATAGGCGGCCCCGAAAAAATGGTTGAGGCTGATGCGGTTTCCCAGGATCAGGGCCAGATCCGCTTCCGCATACGCTTTCTTGGCCGCCAGCGGGCGGTGCGGGCCGGCCAGCCCGAAGCAGAGCGGGTGCAGGTCCGAAACAAGGCCGCGCCCCATGTTGCAGGTAAAGACCGGGATGCCGCATTTTTCCACAAAGGCGCGCAGTTCCTCTCCGGCCCCGGCGTAACCGGCGCCGCTGCCCGCCACCACAATGGGCCGTTCAGCCTCGCGCAGCAGGGCGATGGTTTTTTCCACCCCGCGCGGGTCCACGGGCCTGGACTCCATCACTGTCTTGTGCCAAGGGCACTCCCCGCCCGGCATGGCCTTGCCCAGCACGTCACAGGGCAGTTCCAGAAAAACCGGGCCGGGCCGGCCGGCCAGGGTCATGCGGAAGGCTGTTTCCACATATTCGGCCACCCGCTCGGTCTGGGTGCAGACATAGGCGGCCTTGACGATAGGCGCGGCAATGGCCGCCTGGGGGGCGTCCTGAAGGTCCATCTTGTCCCGGTAGTCCGTGCCCGAGGCTCCGGCGATGACCAGCAGCGGCGTGCAATTGGTGGCCGCCTGCTGCAAGGGCGAAATGCAGTTGGTGAAGCCCGGCCCGGCGGTGAGCATGGCCACGCCGGGCTTGCCCGTCATGCGGGCGTAGGCGTCGGCCATGAAGGTGGCCGCCTGTTCGTGCCGCGTATCCACCAGGCGGACCGGGCTCTTTTCCAATATCTGGTGGATATGATTGAGATGCCCGCCGGTCAGGGTGAACACAAATTCCACACCCAGGTCGATCAGGGCGCGGGCGGCGGCTTCGCCTCCATTGGCAGCTTGCATGATTTTCTCCTTTGCTGGGGTCGGGACATGGCGGCGTGATGAATGTCCGCTTTGTCCGGAGATAGCAAGGGGCGTGCCTCAATGTAGGGGAATGGAGATTGTTTTGTATTTCAAATGGATGCATGTCGTGGCCGAAGAAAATGGGCGGAGAGTGCAGGATTTTTTGTAAAGTTTTCTTAATCGTTGTACAGAGTGACTGTAAGGGAATCTTTACAGATCGATTGCAGCCGTGTCGGCGTCAGAGTGCCGGATGCCGTATTTTTTCAGCTTGGCGTAGAGGGTCACGCGCGAGATGCCCAGCTGCCGGGCCGTGAGCGTGACGTTGCCTTGATTTTCCTGCAGGGCCGCGGTCAGAAAGCCCGCCTCCTGCGCGCTCAGCCAGGCGGCGAGATCATGGTGGCGTTGCGGGGGCGAGTGGCGTTCGGGAATCTGAACGCCGCCCGTGACTTCGTGGGGCAGATCGCGCGCGTCGATACGTTCGCCGCTCTGATGCAGGGTGGCGTGCACCAGAGTGTTGAACAGTTGGCGCACATTGCCGGGCCAGGCATAGGCCTCCATGACGCGCACGGCCTCATCCGTGAAGTTCGCCGTGGGGCAACCGATCTTGGAGAGAATATGCCGGGCCAGAGGCAGAATGTCTTCCGGGCGGGCGCGCAGGGGCGGCAGTCGGATGGTCAGGGTGTTGATGCGGTAATAGAGGTCTTCGCGGAAGTTTCCCTGGCTGATCATGTCCTGCAAATCGCGGTTGGTGGCGGTGATCAGCCGGAAGTCCACTTCCCGGCCGGAAACGTCTCCCAGGCGGGTGATGCGTTTTTCCTCCAGCACGCGCAGCAGCTTGACCTGGGCGTGCAGCGGGATGTCGCCGATCTCGTCCAGGAAGAGCGTGCCCGTGTTGGCCAGTTCGATCTGGCCGATTTTGCCTTCCTTGCGCGCGTCGGAAAAGGCGCCCGGCGCATAGCCGAACAATTCGGCCTCGAAAAGCTCTTTGGGAATGGCCGCGCAGTTGATGCTGACAAAAGGACCGGCGGCGCGGTTGCTGCGCACGTGCAGGGCGTGCGCCGTCAGCTCCTTGCCCGTGCCGGTCCTGCCCAGAATCAGCACGGGATGGGCGTCGGCGGCATAGTTCTGGATGAGTTTTTTCACCGCCCGCATGGGCGCGCTGTCGCCGATGATGCTTCCAATATCGTAATGGGCGTTGTGTTCCGACTTGAGGCTGCGGTTGTAATGCTTCAGCTTTTTTGCCAGGAAATCGATTTTGCGGTTCAGCTCGCGCAGTTCCGCCGGATCCGTGAAAAGAATATGCGAAACCATGCCCGTGACCGCGCCGTCGCTGTCGCGCACCGGGATTCTGTTGACCACGAATTTGTAGTTGTCGCCGAAGAGCGGCAGGGTACAGAGATCGCCCATTTCCGGGCGGCCGTTTTTGATGACCACCGGCGCGCGGGTCAGGGGATTCAGGTCCGGCAGCGGTCTGCCCAGAATGGTTTTGACGTCGCCGCCCAGCAGGGAGGCATAGCACTGGTTGACTTTGCGGACGATGTAATTGGCGTCGCAGTAAAGGATGCCCTCGGGCAGGGCATCCAGCACGCTCTGATAGAGCAGTTCGGAACTGTTCCACTCCTCCGGCATACGCCCTCCATCGGCTCCCTCGGGAAGGGGGGAGCCTGCGCGGCCGCTGTGGCGGCTTTTTCGCCAGTTGTATCCTTGTAACATAGGCGGGGGCGTTGTAAATAATTCCTGTTAATAAAATTACTTATATTTAATGTACTATACATGGTCGGAAAATGCAACGGCCCGGCATTGCCGGGCCGTTATGCTCATCCTTGCGGGATTAAAACAAAAGCGGGTTGCGGTGTTGTCGCGCCGCCGGAGAATCAGAATCCTTCTTCCAGCGGCGGCCAGACCAGCCACGGGCCGTCGGGCCGGACGGCGGACCGGGCGGGCGAGACGGCCGGGTTCAGGTGCACCTGGCGGCCCCGCGTGCTGATGCGGCCCTCGGCGAACCATTGCAGGGCCTGGGGATAGATGCGGTGTTCCATGGCATGGATGCGCCGCATCAGGTCGTCCGGATCTTCCCCGGCGTTGACCGGCACGGCGGCCTGGATGATCACCGGGCCGCTGTCCACTTTTTCCTCCACGAAATGCACGGTGCAGCCGGAAATTTTGACCCCGTAAGCCTGGGCGTCGGCCCCGCCGTGCACGCCGGGAAAGCTGGGCAGCAATGCCGGGTGGATGTTGACGACCCGCCCGGCAAAAGCCTCCAGAAAGGCGGAACTGAGCAGGCGCATGTATCCGGCCAGGACGATGAGTTCCGCGCCGCTTTCCCGCAGCACGGCGATGAGCTTCCGGTCGTAGCTCTCCCGGTCCGGAAAGAGGGTGTGGTCCAGAGCCAGATGGGGCAGTCCGGCCTTGCGGGCGCGCTCCAGCACGCCGGCGCCCGGCCGGTTGCTGAGGATCATGCGGATGTCCACATCCAGAATGCCGTCGGCGGACTTGTCGATCATGGCCTGGGCGTTGGTGCCGCTGCCCGAGGCCAGTATGGCGATTTTCAGGGGCATAGTGTCCTCAACGGGCGGCTCAGGCCCGCGTAAAGTGTTGCGTAATGGCGTCCACCAGGGCCGGAATGGTATATTCCCCAGGCTGGATCCGGCAGCCCAGCCCGTGCTTGCGCAGCGTTTCCGCCGTCACCGGCCCGATGGCCGCCAGCAGGGTTTCCGGATGGGCCTTGAGCTTTTCCGCCGGGATCAGGTTGAGGAAGTTTTCCACCGTGGAGGATGAGCCGAAGGTCACGCAGGACAGCGAGCCCTCTTCCAGGCGCGCCAGCACCTCGTCCTTGCGACCGGCGGCGGGCACGGTTTCATAGGCCGGGATGACGTCCACCACGGCCCCGGCCTTGCCCAGTTCCACGGGCAGCACGTCGCGGGCTTTGGCCGCGCGCGGCAGCAGCATGCGCGTGCCCGCCAGTTTGCCGCCTTCACGCGCCAGCAGGCCTTCCACCACGCCCTCGGCCACATAGCGCTCGGGCACGAAATCGGGCCGGATGCCGCGCTCATGCAGGGCGTCCGCCGTGGCCGGGCCGATGGCCGCCACCTTGCAGGCCCCCAGGGCCCGGCTGTCTTTGCCCGCGGCTTCCAGCCGGTGCCAGAAATGGCGCACCCCGTTCACCGAGGTGAAGATCAGCCAGCCGTAGTCCGCCAGCCGGGCCACGGCCATGTCCAGCTCTGCATAGTCGGGCAGGGCGCGGATTTCAATGGTGGGGCACTGGATGACCTCAGCCCCGAGCCCAGCCAGACTGCGGGCCAGACCGCTGGCTTGTTCCCGCGCGCGGGTGACCACAATGCTTTTGCCCAGCAGGGGCTTTTTCTCAAACCAGTTCAACTTGTCGTGCAGGCTTGCCACCTTGCCCACCACGATCACCGAGGGATTGGTGAAATGCGCGTCCACGGCGGCTTGGGGCAGCTCTCGCAGGGTGGCGACCAAGCTGCGCTGGCGCGGCGTGGTGCCCCGGTAGATCAGGGCCGCCGGGGTTCGCGGGTCCAGTCCCGCGTCCAGCAGGTTGCGGGCGATGTCCGGCAGATTCTTCATGCCCATGACAAAGACCAGGGTGGAGGCGCTTCGGGCCAGGGCCTGCCAGTTGTGCACCGAGCCGGGCTTGTCCGGGTTTTCGTGGCCGGTGATGATGGTCACCGAGGAGGCGAAATCGCGGTGGGTCAGGGGAATGCCCGCGTAGGCCGGGGCCGCGATAGTGCTGCTGATGCCCGGCACTTCCTCAAAGGGCACGCCCGCGGCCAGCAGTTCCTCGGCTTCTTCGCCGCCGCGTCCGAAAATGTAGGGGTCGCCGCCCTTGAGCCGGGCCACCATGTTGCCCTCTTTGGCCTTGCGCACCAGCAGGGCGTTGATCTCGTGTTGGGGCAGGGCGTGGTTGCCCGCCACCTTGCCCACGTAGATCAGTTCGGCGTCGGGCCGGGCGTGCCCCAGCAGGCTGTCGTTGGCCAGGGCGTCGTAAACCACCACGTCCGCCGCGGCCAGGGCGTCCCTGGCCTTGAGGGTCAGCAGGCCCGGATCGCCGGGGCCCGCTCCCAGAAGATAGACTTTCATTGCACGCCTCCGCGGGCCAGTTCCAGCAGGGTGCGCGCGCCGAAGCCCGACGCGCCCACCGGGCAGAGCGGGGATTTCTTGGCGTTCCAGTCCACGCCCGCGATGTCCAGATGTGCCCAGCGCACGCCTTCGCGCACGAAATGCTTCAGGAACAGCGCGGCATTGATGGCCCCGCCTTCGCGCGGCCCGGTGTGGCAGATATCCGCCACTTCGCTTTTGAGCTGTTCCGCGTAAGGCTGCCAGAGCGGCAGCCGCCAGTAATTTTCGCCGCCCACGCCCCCGGCGGCGCGGATGCGTTCGGCCAGGTCCGTATCGTCGCAGAACAGACCGGCGAGTTCCGTGCCCAGGGCCACGGCGCACGCGCCGGTGAGCGTGGCGATGTCCACCATGGCCGCCGGGGTCCACTGTTTCTGGGCGTAGGCAAGGGCGTCGCAGAGAACCAGGCGGCCCTCGGCGTCGGTATTGGTAATTTCCACCGTGTCGCCGCCGGCCGAGCGCACCACGTCGCCCGGACGCGTGGCCCTGCCGTCGGGCATGTTCTCGGCGCAGGCCAGCAGGCCGATGACGCGGCGGGGCGTTTCGAGCTGGCCGAGGGCTTCGAACAGGCCCATGACCGCGGCCGCGCCGCCCATGTCGCCCTTCATTTCCCACATCCCGGCGGCGGGCTTGATGGAGATCCCGCCGCTGTCGAAGGTGATGCCCTTGCCCACCAGGATCAGCGGCTTGTCCTGCTCGTGCCCCTCGGGGGCATGCTCCAGCACGACCAGGCGGGGCGGACGGGCCGACCCCTGGCCCACGGCCAGCAGCGCGCCCATGCCTTCCTCGGCCAGGGCGGTTTCGTCCAGCACCGTGCAAGTGAAGCCCAGTTCCCTGCCCAGTTCCACGGCGCGCTGGGCCAGGCTTTCGGGATAGAGCAGATTGCCCGGCATGTTGGCCAGATCCCGCGCCAGAGCCACGGCCTTGGCCGCGCGCTCGCCCCGGCGGGCCGCCGCGTGCTCGCCGTCGGGCACGGATTGTCCGTCAAAGCCCAGGGCCAGCCATTGCGGATCAGCGGCTTCGTCTTCCTGCGGCTTTTTCAGGGCCGTAAAACGGTAGAGGGCCAGCTGAGCGGCATAGACGCATTCCTCCACCAGGCGTTCCCGCCCGCCGGGCAGGCGGGACAAAGCCGGTTCGGGCAGCAGGATGGAATTCAGCCCCAGGCCGCGGCAGCGCTGCACGGCGGCGGCGATAGCCGCGCGCAGTCTGGCGGCATCCACTTTTTCGCGCGGTCCCAGACCCACGGCCAGGACGCGCGGCACGGAAAGCTCCGGATGACCATGCAGCAGGACCAGCTCGCCGTCCTTGCCCTTGAAGTCGCGCATGGCCGGAGCTATGGCCAGCCAGGGCGCGGCCTTGTCCAGTTCCGGGCACTCGCGTAAGATGTCTTCGCCTTCGCAGGCCGGGGCCAGCATGATCTCGGCTTTCCACTGCTCGGGTCCGAGGTTCTGGAAGCGTATATCCATAAATGGGTTCTCCTCATGGGTGCGGTCGCCGCCGCGGCGGCGCGCTTGAAATCCGAACGCCCGAATATACGCCGGGCCGCCTTTTTTGCCAAGCGCGGCGGTCAGGGGGGTGGGCATCCTTCCGCCGGGCATGATCCTTGCAGTTTCTAAAACCGCCCGCCATTTTTTTGCCAACGGAAAATTCATGCTCGTTTATATCCACGTTCCCTTCTGCCGCACGCGCTGCCGCTACTGCGCCTTTCATTCCATCCCGCTGGGCCGTGGCGTGGAGCCCGCCGCGTCGCCCCTGCTGCGCGACTATCTGGACACCCTGCTGCTGGAGCTGGCCCATTGGGGCGACCGCCTGGGCGGAACCGAGGTGCAGACCATTTTTTTCGGCGGGGGCACGCCCAGCCTGCTGCCGCCGCGCATTGTGGGCATTGTGCTGGAGCGCCTGGCCCGCTGTTTCACGCTCAGCCCCAAAGCTGAAATCACCCTGGAGGCCAATCCCGAATCCCTGCGGGGAAGCCAGAGCGTGCCGCAGTATCTGGCGGCGGGCGTGAACCGTTTGTCCATCGGCATCCAGAGCCTGGATGAAAGCATGCTGCGCCTGCTGGGACGGCCGCACAGGGCCCAGGACAGCCTGCACGCGGTGTTCGCGGCGCGTGAGGCGGGTTGCGCCAACATCAACATGGACCTGATGTGGGGCCTGCCCGGCCAGAGCGTGCGCCAGTGGCTGCAAACCCTCAAGGACGCCGTGCGCATGAGCCCGGACCATATTTCCGCCTACGGTCTGACTCTGGAGCCGGGCACGGCGCTGGAACTGGACTGCGAGGAAGGACGCCTGGCCCTGCCGCCCGAGCGGGATCAGAACATCATGTTCATGGAGGGCGCGGCTTTTCTGGAAGCCAGCGGTTATCTGCACTACGAAATTTCCAATTTCGCTCGCATGGGCTTCCAGTGCCGTCACAATCTGGGTTACTGGGAGGGGGCGGATTATCTGGGGCTGGGCCCGTCGGCCACCTCCACTATCGCGGGGCGGCGCTGGACCAATCCGGCCGGTCAGCGGGCCTGGGACGCGCGTGCCCGCGAAGGTTCGCTGGGCGCGGAAGTGGAAAACCTGACCCCCACCGTGCGCGTGCTGGAACTGATCATGCTGCGCCTGCGCACCTCGCGGGGCATGCGGCTCAAAGCCTACCGGGAAATGACGGGGCGCGATTTTCTGCGCGATCACCAGCGCCTGATCCAGGCTTTGCACGAAAACGGGCTGATCCGCATCCGCAACGGCTATCTGCGCCTGACCCGCAGCGGCATGCTGGTTTCCAACTCCATTCTTTCCAACCTGTTTGAGCGCACTGAAACCGTGCTGGCGCAGCCCCTGCCGCCCGGCGCGGCCACACGGCTGCCCCCGGCCCCGGCGACGGGGGACGACGAACCGGAAGTGCGGGCTGTGGTCTGGCCGTCGGCCTGATATTTCCGAGAATTTTACCGCGCCCCCAGAGCCAGCAATTGCACGGCGGCCAGATGTTCCAGCTCCTCGCTCATGCACAGGGCGTCGGCCAGGCTCGGGCCCCAGCAGCAGAGGCCGTGTCCGGCCATCCAGACCGCGGCCCCGGCGGCCTTGCCCGCGCCCACCGCGCGCGCGGCGTCGGCAACGGCCA